>Ga0255054_10001650_pt1 | contig 13047 bp, 8 predicted proteins | sample JV7_2_23_MG_FD_188634 | JGI IMG/M metagenome (GOLD analysis project Ga0255054, IMG submission 188634) | Seawater microbial communities from Jervis Inlet, British Columbia, Canada - JV7_2_23 | ecosystem: Environmental > Aquatic > Marine > Inlet | place: Canada: British Columbia | collected...
CCGACAGTGGCGTGTTCGAGGCCGGCTTGAGAATTACGGAATTCCCGGTCGCCAATGACGGCGCCAGCTTCCAGGCCGTGGTGGAGAGTGGAAAATTCCATGGCACGATCGCCGCAACGACACCCAGGGGCAATCGCTGAACCAACGCCAAACAGTCGGCCGGAGCCGGCGAAATCTGGTCGTACACTTTGTCAATTGCCTCACCGCTCCAACGGATAGTGCGCACGGCAGCCGGCACATCAACACGCGTGGTGTCGGCGATCGGTTTGCCGACATCCAGACACTCGAGCAGCGCGATTTCATCGGCATGGTCCGCGATCAGTTCTGCCCATCGCACCAGCACCATTTTTCGATCGGCAGGCGCCATCGACGCCCAAACGCCGCTTTCGAATGCTGCCCGTGCGACCTCAACAGCACGATCCGCATCTTCAATCCCGCAGTTCGCCGCGTCAGCGAGCTTCTGCCCATTGGCCGGGCTGATCGTCGCGCGAGTCTCTCCAGCCAGTGGCTCCTGGTATCGACCATTGATAAACGCGCGACCCTCAATGTCCAGGTCCGCAGCCAGTGATCTCCAATCCTGTGTGGTCTTGTCCAGCATGATCTAACGCCTCCGATTGCGCCTTTGATCAGTTTAGTTCAGAAGGTATTGACAAGTTAAGTGGCGTTTTTCTGATTAGGTGGATTTATAACCCTCGATTTCCGGGGAAAAAGCCTTTGATCATTCATTAGTCTTTTCCTGCAAAAACGCCCGACGCAGTATTTTCTGATTTCTTTTGTTTCTCGGATCATAGCGATCCCAAATTATTTTCATGGCCATGACGGCAAGGGGAACGTGCAGCATAAAGATAGTCAACGTAATCAGAGCCTCACCCGTATTCCAGTTCACCGACCCATCGGGAAGTATCTCGCCGATTCCAATTTGATATGGGATTACGTAATACTTCAACAATAACAACGGCATCACAACGCCATACACAATCAAACCCAATGGCGCCAACAAGGTTATTCTTGTCTTGGCCAGGTCGATATCGGATGCCGGTGGCCGATGCAGGCGAAGGCGATAACATTTTTCTTCACGACTGACCTTGCCGCGCGCCGAAACAACAAAAATAACAGCTAAGCTTACGACGGTGCCAATAACTGCGGGATAGTATTCCGGCATATGATAAATGCCGAGATAATCAATGGTTGCCGGTATCACATTCATGAAGAAACCCGAGAACATGCCCCAGAAGGCTGCGTCCTTTGTGATACGTTTGCTCCAAATGCTCATCAGGCCCACCGGTCCCCAACTGGACGCGAAAACTGTTCCGATGAACAGCATGAACCAGAAAATATTGGGCGGAAAAAAGTAACAACAGACCAGGGCGATCAAACTGGTAATCAGCATGATTTTGCGGGTTGTGTTCACGGTAAGTGCCAGCGGTTTACTGCCCATATCGTTGCTGACGCTGAACCCTACCAGTGAAAGAAATGTGGACGCTGACGACAAAGCGGCAGCCACAATGCCTGCCAGCAATAAAGCGCCTAATATTTCGGGCACCAACGTTCTGGCGGCCCATATCAGGACAGTTTCAGACGGAGTGATATCCGCTTTCGCCAAATTCATCAGCCCACCAATGCCATAGACCAGCATTTGCAGAACTATCACGCAGAAACAGGCCAGAATGGCAGCACGCAAAACGACATGTTCGTCACGCGCCATTAAATGACGGCTGGCCTGCCAGGGACCGACCGCGTAAACAAAGGCCCAGGCAATATCCATGACCACCGCCCAGATCACGTAATCCAGCGGTGTTGGCCAGCCGGTGCCTTCACCGATGATTCCGGTCCAGGAGGCAATGCCCGCCTTGCTTTCCAGCCGGGCCAGATCTGTGATCGCCGTGCCGATGCCACCAAAACCATCGATGACATACACAACAAAAACGACCGTTGCGGCCATGAACAACAAGAACATCAGCGTATCGGTGATAATCACGCCCTTCGATCCGGAATACATCGTGAAAAGCGTGTAGCTGAACCAGGCGATGATCAGGCTTCCTACAAAAGGCAGGCCCGTGATATCGGACAGCAAAATAGCTGCGCCCTGAGTCACGATCAGCAGGTAGCCGCCCAGGCCCAGAATGATGGTGAACCCGGCAAACTGTTGCAAACGGCGGCTCTGAAAGCGGTGTCCAAAATAGTCTGCGACGGTAGGTGCACGGCTACGCCGCAAATAGACTCCAAAAAACAGTGCGCCAAGCATGTAGCCGGTTACGGCAATACCGGGGAAAAGCAAGTAGGCACCAAACTGGCCATCGTAGGTAAACGCCGCCTCGCCCATAAATATGGATGTACTCATAACACTGGCAACCAGTGTTCCCAGAATCAAAATCGTTGGTGCTCGCCGTCCCGCGACAAAATAGTCATCCAGCTTTTTTATGCTGCGTCCGGCATAACTGCCGATCACAACATAAATCAAAATACTGACGCCGATTGTTAGTGTAAGTAGGTCCATGGTTGCCTTGCCAGGTGGCCGCGCGCTGGCCTTCATACTTGCCCGAATCTGCTTTCAGGTCCACTTTTCAGACTCACTTCTTGCAGCAACGGGGTACTGACTTGTCAGTACCATATCCTTTGAAGGTAAGTCGGCTTTAGGATAATGTCCGTCGGCAACAGCGTCTTATTGACTCGAGCGAGAGTCACGTGCCGAAGTAGCAGCAAAGGAAACCACGATGTACAAATACACTCGAATCGCGTGGATCCCTATATTTCTGTTGATCTTCTTTGTGTCGGTTCCACTGGCTGCAGCTGCACCAGGAAGTGATAACAAACCCAATATCGTCCTGGTTCTGATGGATAATTTTGGTTACGGGGAACCTGGCGTATATGGCGGCGGCGAAATACGCGGGGCCCCTACGCCGAATATCGATAGCGTTGCGCATGAAGGCTTCCAGCTGACAAACTATAACGTGGACGCGGAGTGCACACCGTCACGCGCATCGTTGATGACCGGCCGCTACGCGATACGCACACGGCTACGGAAAGATGCTCCACCGCAAGATCCATGGTACGGGTTGAATTTGTCGGAGTACACGCTGGCTGAACTCCTATCGGATGCCGATTACGCGACGGGATTATTCGGCAAATGGCATTTGGGAGACACTGAGGGCCGCTTTCCCACCGATCAGGGTTTCGATGAATGGTGGGGAATCCCCAGGTCATCGGACAGGTCGTTCTGGCCGGACAGTGCCTCTTATCAAAAGGACGCGGGAGCCAGGTTCATGCATATCATGTCCTCCAAGCGCGGTGAGAGGCCCAAAGAACTGGAAGTCTTTGGCCGTAAGAAACGTGCGACGATAGATCGGGAAATCACCGATCACGCGCTCGACTTCATTCAACGCAAGGCCAAGGAAGACAATCCATTCTTCGTTTTCATTCCTTATACGCAGACACACACGCCCCATGACCCCCATCCAGACGCCAAGGGTAAAACTGGCAATGGCGATTTCGCTGACATCCTCGCACAGACGGATACCTATATCGGTGAGCTCCTCAATGCAATCGAAGAGTTGGGGATCGAGGAAGACACCATTTTTATCTTCACATCTGACAACGGGGGCTATGGGGGAGTCGGAAGAGAGGGATTCAACGGTCCCTGGCGAGGAAGCCTTTTTACGAGCTACGAAGGATCCTTTCGTGTTCCATTTCTGATCCGCTGGCCCGGCAAAATACCGCCGCGACAAAAATCCAATGAAATTGTCCATGCGATGGATGTGTACGCCACCTTAGCGGCTATGCTTGGTCTTGATGTCCCCAGCGATCGCATCATGGACAGTGTTGACCATTCCGATTTTCTGATGGGTAAGTCAAAGACATCCGCTCGAGAGTCGCTCGTGTATTACATTGGCAATGAAATCGTCGCGGTGAAATGGCGGAACTGGAAAATGCTTTTCAAGGAAATCGAGAGAATCGGTGAGCCTGTCGTAACAAACATCGATCCTGCGATCTATAATCTATTGAAAGACCCACAAGAGCGAGAGCGTCTTCGCCACTACATCGAGGACACGTGGGTAGAGCGCCCGTTGTACAGAGTGCTAGAAGAACACCAGGCGTCGCTCGCGGAAGATCCGGGCACACCGGATCCCTGAAATACCTGGCTGTTGATCTGCACCGATAGAGTTTTTGTACCCTGCCAGGGTTTCCTTGCCGACCCCGGATTCTACCCGTGTGTGGGAGGTGGCTTCTTCTCGTGCTGCTCCAAGCAAATCCTTCACGAGTTTTCTCAGCCCGAAATCGCGGAGGATTCAGATCGACCGAGGGCAATTGTTCGGTTCAAAATGTTACAGGCAATCACCGCCTCCGCTTCTTATTCCTATCCTCACGAAGTTCAATTGACCTTGCATGTCAGACGAATCGGGGATCTCACCCTCCCACGAATAGACTGCAACCTAAGAATCTGGAGCGCCGGGATCTTTTTCCATCGATGCTTGGTGTTCCTCTATAACTTTCGACAAGGGGCCGTCTACCCAGGTGTCATCAAGATAAAATTTTTCGGGTTCTTCTTCTTTTGGGTCTACGATTAGATTGTAGACTGATGGATAGGCGATCTTCCTGACCGCATAGCCGTCATCGAGTTCTTTGAGAAGGATTTTCCAATTGCGCCATTTCGCACCAAATAGCTCGTTGGTGAGGTAGATAACCATGGACTCTCGCGCTGATTTCTTCGCCTTACCCATCAGAAAATCAGATTGGTCAACACCGTCTAGTGTGCGATCCTGCGGGATTTTGCCGCCCATAAAATTTGCCAATGTGGGAAATAGATCTATTGTGTGTACGATGTCGTTTGACAATTGCTTGGCGGGGATTTTCCCAGGCCAGCGGATCAGAAAGGGTACGCGTAAGGATCCTTCATAGGGAGAAAACATAGTTCCTCGCCAGACTCCGGTGGATCCAAATGATCTTCTAATGCCTTCGCGCCCATTGTCGGAGGTAAAGATAAAAATGGTGTTGTCTCTGAGCCCCAGCTCATCAATCGTATCTAAGAGTTCGCCCACATAGACATCGGTTTGCGCCAGTACGTCAGCAAAACTACCGTTTCCGGTCGTACCCTTAAAATCGGGATGGGCGTCGACCGGTTCGTGTGTTTGCGTATAAGGGAGATAGGCAAAGAAAGGCTTCTTGGTTTTGGCCTTGCGCTTGATGAAATCGAGCGCGTGATCGGTGATCTCCCGATCGATGGTGGCGCGTTTGGCGCGATCATACACTTCGTGTTTCTTGGGTGTCTCGCCGCGCTTCGACGTCGTGATGTAAGTGAACTCGACACCAGACTCCTTTTGGAAGCTATCGCTATCCGGCCAAAAGGCTCGATCCGAAGAATTGGGAATTCCATACCACTCATCGAAACCCTGGTCTGTGGGAAAACGACCCTCGGTATCTCCCAAATGCCACTTTCCAAACATGCCCGTCGCATAACCGGCATCCGAGAGCATCTCCGCCAGAGTAATCTCCCATTTACTGATGCCGTACCATAAACTTCTTGGCGGACCCTCTGGTCGTAGTGTCGTACGAGCCCCATAGCGTCCGGTCATCAAGGCGGCACGGGATGGTGTACATTCCGCCTCGACGTTGTAATTGGTCAGTTGAAATCCCTCGGTTGCAATAGAGTCGATGCGAGGCGTAGGCGCGCCACGTGTGACACCGCCGCCGTACACACCAATTTCGCCATAACCAAAATTGTCCATCAGGACCAAGACGATATTGGGCCTGTTCTCATCGACAGGTTCTGCCAGGGCCAGTGGTGCTGCGACTATTAGCACCAACAGGCATGCAGGGAATCTTAGATTTCGTGTGTACTTTGACATCGTGGCCTCCATTGATTTTCCTTACGGCCATATCATTCTATGAGATCAGTGGAGTTTTGTCAGCGAAACTGACTTCGCGATTGTTCAGTAAAACGCCGAAATGCACCACTGGCAATCGCTATCGCGGCCGATTGTCAGCCTATAGGGAGCTAGTGCATTCTTGAGAAGTTTGCATTACTGTGTATCGTTGTATACAGAGCTTAAAAAAACAGACATTGAAGCAGCGTTCAATCAAATAGCGCTATAACCGGGGGGTGCCATATGTCGTCACCAATCAAGTCGCCGTTATCAGGCCACTCGTTTTCAAAAACAGTTCTAGCTAAAGCTATTGCGGCCGCAGTCGGGGTGACCGCTAGCGGTGGCCTGTTGGCACAAGATGAGAAACTGACCCTGGACGAGATTGTGGTTACCGCCAGGCAACATTCTGAGAGTTCACAAGATGTGCCGGTATACATTACGGCTTTGACTGGCGAAGAACTACAAAAGCGAGGCATGACAACATTGCAAGACTTTGCTCGTTTTGTGCCCAACCTCACCGCACAAACCACCGAAACAGGTGCGAATACGATTATATTCCGCAGCGTTAGTGACGGCGGCGGCTTCCTGGTTGACCCTACAGCGGCTATCTATCTTGATGAACAACCCATGTCGTTAACGTCAGTGGCACCGGACATTTATCCGGTTGATCTTGCCCGCATCGAGGCTCTGGCCGGGCCACAATCAACCCTGTTTGGCGCTAGCTCACAGTCGGGTGCTGTTCGCGTTATTACCAACAAACCCAATCTTTCTGAGTTTGAGGCTAATATTGGAGCGGAGTATTCCGCCACCGAAGAGGGCGAGCCCAGCTATAAATTCGACGGTACGGTTAATTTCCCCATTATTGAAGACAAGTTCGCGATCCGCTTGAGCGCCTTTAGCGCCACAGACGGTGGTTATATCGACAATGTTCTCAGCAATTCCGTGGAAACATGGCGAGCTGGTAGTGGGGTAAGGGACAACGCCAATGTGGTCGAAGACGACATTAACCGCATCGACTGGGAAGGTTTCCGCGGCCATGCCAGATGGCAAATCAATGATGATTGGATGGCCACACTTTCGTATAACCACCAAAAGATTGACGCCGGAAGCTATAACGATTACGACCCAAATGTGGGCGATCTGGAAACTGTCCTTTTTGTCAATGAAGGGCGTACAGACGAATTTGATCAGATGAGTCTGGTGATTGAAGCGGACTTGGGCTTTGCACATCTGGTGTCGGCTACTTCTTATTATGACCGTGACATTTACCGTGAATATGACTCTCAGGCCTACGTCTCGTATGCAAGCGGTTGGGGTGATTGGTATGACTTTGGAGTGGATCCCATTGGTGGCTACTTCGAGCCCTCTAATTTTAACGCCTTTTCTCAGGAGATTCGCTTATCGGGCTCTTCAGAAACCCTGCAGTGGACCGCAGGCCTGTTTTATCAGGAGGCGGATGATGAATATCAATTCAATACCGACGTTGAGGACTACCGTAATTCCTTATCTTTTGATACCCGGTCAGCCTACTATGGCGGTCTTGATCCCACCGATAGCTGGTGGGAGTCCGGCCAGGAGAGTACCCGTGAAGAGACGGCCGTGTTCGGCGAACTCAACTATTCGATTAATGACAGCATTGACATCATTCTCGGCGCCCGCTGGTACGATGTTGACATCGAGCGCACATATTATATCGCCAACCCCGCCACAGGGCCGAAAACAGTTATACCCAGCATAGGTGACGATGATGGCATTGTTCCCAAGCTAGGCCTGCAATACAATGTTAACGATGATGTTATGCTTTTTGCCGTGTACTCAGAGGGTTTTCGACCCGGCGGTGGTAACCGCAATCGTAATGCACAGACTTTGCCCTTAACATTCGAATCCGACATCCTGGAAAATTCAGAAATTGGCATCAAAAGCACGTGGCTCGATGGCCGCCTGCAAGTTAACGCGTCTGTTTACCAAATGGCCTGGGACGATACACAAGTGCAATTGGTGGACCCCGCCCAGGCATATTTCGGCCAGACATTCGTATACGTTGTCGCCAATTTAGGTGATGCCGAAGTTGAAGGTTTTGACCTTGATGTGACGGCATTGCTAGGCGAACACGTGCAGGTTGGTTTTAATATGAACAAAACCACCAAGGCCGAGCTTACGGCGATAACATCCGTTCCTGACGACCGCGCTGTAGGACCTGATTTTGAAGTGCAGGGTCAGGTGCCAACGGGTTTGGATCCGTTGCAGGATTTACCGCTATTCCCGGATAGGTCCTGGTCGACCTATATCGAATATAACCATGACTTAGGCTGGTTCGGCGGCGGTAATGTCTATGCGCGCTTGCAACATAGCGATACCGGCGAGTCTATAACTCGAGTGGATGATCACTGGGCCTCACCGAAGTATACATTGGACGGTTACGCAATTACCGACCTGAAGTTTGGCTATGACACAGCGGACTGGTCAGCTCAATTATTCATCAATAACTTGGATGATGAGCGGGGCATCACTTTTAAGGGTAACTGGGTTGGTAATCTCTTCGGCCAGAGTAACGACACCGTGATCAGGCCACGTACTGCGGGTGTTTCCTTCAGGTATTCGTTCTAATCACTGCTTTTGCCGTAAGGCATTAGTGAGTAACCATAAAATGGGATAAGGCGCGGGCCTTATCCCATTTTTTTGACCTAGAGAATCGGCTTTAATATGTCAATTAAAGGTCCTAAATGCTGTTCAAAACGTTGCCAGGTATTAATCGACCCGCTGTAGATGGGCTGACGCACTTGCTCGGAACTGGCGGTACGAACTGCCCGTTCGGTTTCATGGAAATTGACACAACTGTCTTCAAAAGGTAATTCACAGAAATCAAGCAGTCGCCGTACTTGCCTTTCAAGATCAGCCACCACATCCTCATATTGCACATGCAGCACCTTCCCGGGTAACACTTCATCCCAGTGTTGCATCATCTGATGATATTCAAGGTAATACTCGCCCAGCTCAAGCAAGTCATAAGTAAATGTATGGCCTTTGGCAAAGTGCTGTTTGAAGCAACCCATGCAAGTATCCAGGGGGTGTCTACGGGCATCGATTATTTTCGCATTGGGCAGTATTAATTGAATAAGGCCAATATGGGGAAAGTTATTCGGCATTTTATCGGTGAAATGTGCCGCACTGGCACGGTGGCGCTGCGTTCGCTCAATGTATTGCTCACCTAGAGCCGCAATCGCCTCATGGTTTAAATCCAGGACCGTTTGTGGATAAGCCACTCCTCGTGGCCCACCTTTGTTCAGCGAAGTGGATATCAGGATGAGGTCGGGTAATTCGCTGGTGCCATCGACTTGGCTATGGCTAGCCAAAATCTGTTCCAGTAGTGTGGACCCCGAGCGGGGCAGTCCGAGAATAAAAATAGGCGCTGCATCCTGGCAACCCATCACTTGCCCGGAATATTGTTCAAACAACTCCGCATTAAAGACCTCGCGAATATTGCCGTTTCTGATTTCGTTTTGCACCGGATCATAGGCAATAGATGCACGATGAGCTTCGTTACCTCGGGCATAGTATTCAAAAGCGCAGTCATAGTCCTTGCCATCTTCAAAGGCCTTAGCCAGTGAAAAAGCAAAATGCACTTTAGATGCATCAATCAATTGCTCATGCTCGAGACGATAACGCATATCGTCTATTTCTTCGTCTGTAAAGCGGAACGTTTTCAGGTTGGATAAACTGTAATGGACTTCAGCCAGGTTGGGCTGAAGCTCCATGGCTTTGCGATAAGCCACAATCCCTTCCTTTTGCTTGCCAACGGTTTTTAAAACATGGCCCAAACCGAGATAGGCCTTGGGTACGTTGGGGTTCAGCTCAATAGCTCGCTTGTAGGCAAGCTCTGCCTGTTCAGACTTCGCCGTCATCGCCAAAACTGATGCATGGAGATGGTGGCTGACGGCGTTGTTGCTATCCAGTTGGACTGCACGCTCCAGCACCTCCACCGCCTCTTCCAGCTTGTTTTGCTCCGTGAGGGTAGTACCTAAATCATACCAGGCCTCGATAAATCTGGGTGCCATCTGGATAATTTTACGCAGTATTACCTCGGCATCATCATAGCAGCCGGCATCAATGCCAATTCTGGCCAGTAATATAGCGGCATTAATATCTCTAGGGTTTTCTTGTAACAATTGTTTGGCAATTTTTTCTGCTTCACGAAATTTACGTTGAGTAAAAAGCTTTGCCGCCTGGGCTAATTTGTCTAATTTAGGCGAGAGTTCGATCGAGCGCTTAAAGGCCTGTTCGGCGTCATCGGTTCGGCCAATAGCCTTGAGTGCCCCACCCAATTTAAACAGTACATCCGCATTTTTGTCATCCAATTGGCTGGCCTTGAGCAGGTGTTTGGCCGCTTCTTCATGGCGTTTCATATTTAATAACACGGTACCAAGATCTTCCTGCGCCTTCGGAAAACCAGGGGCAATACTGACAGCGCGCTGCAATACTTGCAGAGCTTCTTCATTCTCATCCATTCGCAACAAGATAGCGCCTAACAGGGCAACAAAATTAACATCACCTGGATCCCTGACAATAGCTTGCCGACACAGTGCCACTGCCTCAGCCTTGGCATCTTCCTCTATCAGGTCAATTACACGGTTAAAGTCTGTTCTGGAATTGGCAGTTTCACTCACTCGAGCTACCTTGGAAATTCATCGGAAAATCATAAAGTTATCGATTATACCCCATCAATGTTCCCTAACAATACGGAGTACCAGGCAATTTAGTGGCCGGTCATGCCGCTACCTCGAGACCGTAAGAGCTTGAAGCGGTGAAATCCCAAGGACTGCAGGTAGTCGAGATCGAAATCGAGCATGCCTAGCAGCTCACGATCCTTCAGCATTTGTGAACACCGGAACAGCGTTGGGTCCTTGACCTTATTGGCCTTCGATATGCTCGGGTAACAAATTTTTGACGGGCACGTTAGCGCACACCCGGCGTTGGCAAACAGCCTTATGATGCTCTTGTCTTCGATGGACTTCAGGAATGTCTCATCCTCATTGCAGCTCATCGGCAACACGACGGTGCCGTAAATCTTCGCTGCCTTCTCGATCTTGTCCAGGCTCTGGATATTCTTGATCACGCTCGCTTCGAGATGATAGTCCGGAAAATCTTTCTTGATCCATCGCGCCAGATTATCGTTCGTCACAATAATGGCGTTCCCCGGCCGGTAGTACTTCTCGAGGAACGGAATGTCGGCCTCGTACTCCTCACGGCTGGCATGGTGATTGGTCAGAGGCAGCCGCAGCGCAATGCCCATTTTGTACATGGAACGGATGTCATATGCGCTGAGCTCCGCGCCGTTCAAGTCCACATCATTCCATATGCGCCCACCATACAAAGGCGTATAGGTCGTAAACCCAAAAAGGCTCTCGATCTGCTCTATAGGAATGTCGCTGAAGTACTCCTTGATAAACCTCTGGATCGGCTCCCGAGCCTGTTTATCGCGTGCTGAAATCGTAAATTGCATATGGCTGATAAACCTATGTGGCCCGGCTCACCTACAGATCCCGGTTACTGAAGTGAGCGTCCGCGGACATTGTGGCGCGTCTGACGCTGGCATGACAAGCAGTTTGACTGCTCTGTCGTGCCGTAGAGCGTTTCGCGAGTCGATCAATGTTGGGCGTCTTAACATCCGGGTTCCCATAAGCTCCCAATATCGAGGCGGGTTGATTATCGACCACTATAAATAAAATATTTGGCTGGGTGCCTTTTGCTGCTACGGGCATCACAGCAAGAAGGAGTAGTGATATACACGAACATATCTTCTCGTGAGCGGCGAAATTAGTAATTATCGCCAACACAGATTCCTTCATGATCACTTTCTCCACTTGTACTGTTCTTCGTATGTTGTCCCTCCCGTTTAATCGTCACACTTGATTTTGTTATCTTTTTTCGGTGAATCAATCGAGCGATGATGTATCCGATACGAACCAGGAGTTATAGTAATATCCTATGCCCGTCTGGTCGGAACTGATGGGGATTGCGTCAGTCCGCGATCCGCAGAAGACGCTATTTTTGAAGGTTATGTGGCTGCGCGCAGTCTGAAAATGAGACCATTGAATGAACATTGACACGCCACTGCGAGAGCTTGGCAGCGTTGACTCCGTAGCTCTGCGAGACGCAATTCTTGCGCAGGATGACGCTGCGTGGGAAGAGGACAATTACCGTCAGGAATCCTTCGATGTTCACCGCAGCACAAAGTCCATTGTTTTGGTCTTCGTGGACCTGGATCGCTGGCCGGATATTGTGGTCAGTCAGGAACCGGGGTGGCCGCGCCTGTCGGGTGTCGCGCTGCCGTTAATGAACGACATTATTTCGCGGTTGTACCCACCAGGCGGTACGGTCATTCGCGCGATGGCAGCGAAGCTTCTCGCTGGCGAGAATATTATGCCGCATGTCGATCGTCATCAGTCATTTCACCGTGGTCACCGCATTCACGTTCCAATCACCACCAACCCGCGCGTCCGATTCATGATCGATGGCCAGCCTTATCAACTAAAAGTCGGCGAAGCGTACGAGCTCAACAATCAAAAAATGCACTCAGTTATGAACAAGGGAAGTGAAGATCGCATCACGTTTATCTTCGATTATGTGCCGCCTCTTACAACAGATACGCGAGAATCTCTTTAACTTCACAGCAGTTGCCTGTAACTGCTGAAGAATGGGTTGACTGTCAAAGCTCTTTGATATGGGATAGAGCCGCGAATACAGTGCAAAGAATGATTGAAGATCTCCAAGCGAGAGAAGCAATCCAGGACATCCAGATCGCCACGATGATCATTCTTGCCCTGCAATCGGGAGATAAGAAATGACAAATGAAAGCCAACAACAACTCGATGTAGCGCAGCTGGTGCTGGAAGCGCACGAGAGATGTCAGGACTATCTGTCGCCTACACCTCTTGAGCACTCTCGCTATTTAAGCGATCAGATCGAAGGCGATGTCTGGCTCAAGTTGGATTCGATGCAGAGAACCTCCTCCTTCAAGTTTCGCGGTGCGATCAACAAGATCCTGTCGCTCACGGAAGAAGAACTGGACAAAGGGGTGGTCTCCGCCTCTACAGGGAACTACGCCTTGGCGGTTGCCGAGGCCATGCGCATTCGAAAGCGCCGCGCAACAATCTACGTTGCCAAGGATATGGACTCATCACGTCTG
>Ga0255054_10001654_pt1 | contig 13030 bp, 9 predicted proteins | sample JV7_2_23_MG_FD_188634 | JGI IMG/M metagenome (GOLD analysis project Ga0255054, IMG submission 188634) | Seawater microbial communities from Jervis Inlet, British Columbia, Canada - JV7_2_23 | ecosystem: Environmental > Aquatic > Marine > Inlet | place: Canada: British Columbia | collected...
AGATCGAATCCCTTCTGAAGGCACTGCCGCCGGAAATGAGGGAGGAGATCGAGAGTCGCTGGCGAGAACGGCAGCAGGCCGAGCTACCCATAGCCGAAACCGAGCTACCTCCTACCATCCCGAGTTCCGACCCGTCGGTTTCAGAACAACCCGCTCCGCTGGAGCCATCTCAGCCAACTGCAGAGTCTCCAGTTCCAGAGACAGCTCCCGAGCCAGCGCCATCCCTTGAGCCCCGGGCGACCTGTGGCACTCTGGGTCCGCTGGATACCAACGAGGATGGCTTGATCTCCGGTGGCGATCGCTACTGGCGCTATCTGCGACTGTGGTTCGACAACGGCAATGGCACCCTGGAGGAGGCTGAGATCGAGTCTCCTTTCAGCCTCGGCATTCGCCAGATCGACGTCGGAATGGGTTCCTTCAAAGACTCTGACGATGCAGTCGGCGATATCGACGTCGACGACCTGGTTCGACTGCATCTCCACAGCAGGGGCCGCTCGGGCACACGGACCGGCGTCTTGATCATCGAGGCCGGTCGTTTGGCCCGCGGAGATGAGCTGTGGTTGGTGGATTCCTCAGGCACGAAACTAGCTAATTATCAACCTTTGACTACCGAATTGGCGTTCGAATTCGCCGACGGAAACCGTCATCCTCTCTCCTGCCCATAGGCTCGGCCCTTGATCCAGCGCTCTACCTGTCCTATCGTCACCGCTTGGACGGTCTGAGCACATAATGAAACGCATTCTCTTCATCTGTCTGATTCTCGTCGTGGGCTGTGAGTCCAGCGGACCCGAGTTTGTCGGTGGTGGTGACACCCAGAACTTCCAAGGAGTTCTTGAACCAGAGCAGGTAGTCCAGCGGCACGACTTCTTCCTGACGAACGAAGGCACGGTGCGGTTCGAGTTGGTTCAGCTAGCAGCCACAGATCCCGAAACTGATCTGCCCATCGAAACTCCGACTGTTCTTCTCTCGATCGGTCGTCAAACACTGGAAGGCGAATGTGGCATCACCTTCTCCAGGGTCCTGCTCGAGGGTGGCTCCTATTCCGTTTACCTGGACAACATCGCTTACTGTCTCCAGGTGTTTCGAGGCACCAACCTGCCGTTAGAATCGATCGTGATCTACGACGTAGCGCTGGTGCCGGCCTTTTCCTGAGCAGCTAACGGCGGAGGATCTCGGCGATGAGATCCAAAGCCCGATCGTCTTCCGACTGAGCCAGCCAGAACAGCGCCTCCCCGCACACCTCTGCGCTGGGATCCTGGCGCCCCAACACCGCCAGTCGCTCGAGGGCCTCGGGCTCCTGATTGACGGAGAGTGCAAAGGCGATCTGGCTTCGTATCTCTGGATCGGGCTCCCTGGAAAGCAGCTGGTCGAGAGCCCTATAGCCGTATGCCCCACGGGCCTCGCCCAGCCAGAAGATGACATCCTCCCGCACCGAGAGGGGCGACTCTTGCCCAGCCAGATTCTCCAGAGCCACATTAGCCGCCGGGGTGGCGTGCAGGGCCAATGCCATCAGAGCCTCATCGACATAGCTTTGTGAGACCTCAACTGGTGGTGAACCCGCTGCGACAAGATGCAGAAGGTCGACGCTATCGTCTGGTTGCACTGGCTCGAGCCAGATCACCCGACGCCCACCGGCGTCGATGGGACAGAACCAGGAGAATGCACGAAGATCTCCGATCTTGCCGGTGTCCAGCCGCATGAGAACCGCTAGCTCCTGGGCCCCCACTCGAGCAAAGGGTGTGCGGGCGGTGGTGAAGCTCCACCGACGATTTCGGCCCTCGAGACGGCAAGCCTCCTTGGACGAGCCGCTGTGATTCCAGTGCCCGCAACACAGGCTTTGCTCGCCGTCGATCATCGGTACACTCCAGGCCACCCAGGCAGGCTCTGTGGTCTGGCGAACGAGCCCCACCAAGGTCGATGACAGATCGCCTGTCACCGTTGCGGTTTCCAGTTGGGCGTTGAGGAGCTCAGGTGGCTGAGCGAGACCTGGACTTGTGAGCATTCCCAACGTACAGAGCAACCGACCGGCTTGCTGCATAGTGTTCATGGCTTCCCTTTCACCCTCGAACCAGCAAATCTCTCACTACTCCTCGATGGCCTGGAGCAAGAAATCCACCGCCTCGTCCGAGCCGATCAGCGACAGATACTCCAGAGCCTCCTTGCGCAGCTCACGGTCCTCCTCGGTGCGGACGATGTCGATGAGCGCCTGGTGATTGCTCTGGATGAAGTAGGCTTCGAGGACCTGCTCCTTGACGGACCTATTCGGGTCGCTCTCGTAGATCGAGGCGAGCACGGCTGAGGATTTCTCTGAGCCCACCAGCCCCAGGCCTTCGATGGCTTGGGCTCGCAGAACCGGGTCCTTTTCGGTCTGTGCCAACTCACCCAGAGTCTCTGCGTCACCGGCGATGAAATAGGCCTCCAGGATTTCTTCCTTGACCCCCTGGTCGCCCTCGGTTGCGTACAGCGATGAGAGGACCTCCATGGCCGCCGGCGAGCCCACCAGACCGAGACCCTCGATGGCCTCGAGCCGCAGCTCTCGATTCTGTTCCGAGCGCGCCACCTCGGCTAGGGTCTCAACGTCGCCGGCAATGAACAGCGCCTCGAGAATCTCTTCCTTCACTTCGACCGAGCTCTCGCTCTTGTAGAGCTCGCGCAATTCATCAGTGGCACCCATGACCCCGAGAAGCTCAACCGCTGCCGCCCGCAGTTTGAGATCCTGCTCACCCCGAGCGGCTGCGAGCACCAGTTCCGTCTGATCCCCGAGCATCATCGCTTCGAGAGCCTGCTCCTTGATCTCGTGGTCCGTGGTGGAGTTGTAGATCTCTTGCAGCAGCTGGCCGGTCTCGCGGCCACCGCTCAGGCCCAGATACTCGATGGCCTGCATGGCCAGCTCCGGCTGCTGTTGCCCCTTGGCAATCTCCACCAGAATCTCGCGGGCACGGGGAGAGCCGCTCTGGCTGAGCACAAAGAGGGCCTTCTCCTTCAGCTCGAGCGAGTGATCACCCTGGAGAAACTCCTCGAGAACCGGTACCGCTCGCTCCGAGCTCACGTGCATCAGGCTGTTGAGGGCATAGATCTTGAGCTCGTCGTCTCCCGCGTCACCGGGCCCCCTTGAGCCGGAGCCCTCGCCAGCCTCTGCTGCAAGTGCTTTGGCGTCGTCGATCCAGGTGCTTTCAGGATAGAGGCGCTCGAGCCGATCGAGGGTTTGCAGCGCCGACGTTGCACGCCCTCGCTTGAACTGAGCGTAGGCAAGCCAGTAAAGGGCAGCATCCGCCTCGTCGCCGCCCTCGGCGGCGACCTGACCAAAGAGATCCTCGGCCTGCTCCCAGTCCTTGGAGTCCATGGCTCGCTGGGCATCACGGTAGACCTCGCTACGTGCCGCCATGCCCTGGTCGGCAACGGTCAGGGCATCCATCACGCCGGTCCAAGCCAGCAGGGGGGATACCACCAACAGCACGACGACCGAGGTGTGGATCAGGGGAGTTTGCAGTCTTTTCATGGCACTCTTCTCCTAGAGGTCACGCGGGGTCTGCTCTGGACCCCTCGACCTGTTGTTGGTTCGTGTTTCCTGGCGAAGACGGGAGCCCACCACCCGCACCTTGAACAGAATGTCGCCCTCGTCCAGACGCAGTCGTAGCTCGCCCAGGTCGGTGGAGGATACCGCTTCCGGTCCGTTGGCCAGTTCCACCAGTACGACCTCTAGTTGCTCCAGAAGTGCGGCGACATCAGGCTTGCCCGCCTGCGAAGCTGCCAGGCGGTACAGACGACCCTCGTCACGGAGCTCTCCTGCCAGCTGACGCTCGATCGAGAGATCCACCTCGCCGTCTTCCGCCACGTTCACCAGCTCCAGTAGGAGCATCTCGGAGCGCTCGAGATGATTCGCCACCGTCATCAGAAGGATCCTCTCCCTACCCTCACTGGAAAGACCGGCCACCTGGTCGCTGCCTTGACGGGGCCAAAGCCAACCGGAGAAGAAGGCAACGACTAGTAACAGCATCATGGCGCCGGCCAGGGCCCACTCGCGACGGGGTCGGAACAGCTCCCAGCTCCACGCCAGCGAACGTTTCTTTTCCAGCCTCGGCGCCAATTGACGCCATACCACCGACCCGTAATCTGCAGGGCGCTCGGGTACCGGAGACTCATCTACGGCATTCAGGAGTCGCTTCAGGGCTGCGAGCTGTTGTTGGCTCTCCGGCGAGCTCTCCAGCCGTTGCTCGATCTCGTCAGCGTCCGCTGACTCGCCGTAGTAGTAAAGGATCAGCTCCTCATCCGTGAGTGGCTTCATGACCTTCCTCCACAATCGGACCCAACGCCTCTCGCAGCTTGCCTACTGCGCGAAACACGGCGTTCCTCGCTGCACCGCCACGCATGCCCAACATCTGCCCGATTTCGCCGCTGGTGTAGCCCTCGAAGTGCCGCAGCACAAAGGCCGCCCGCTCGGTGGGGCTCAGACCTCGCAGGACCTTGGCTACCGCGCGGCCTGCTTCACTGCTGGCCGCTAGCCGATCGGGACGAGGATCCTCTGTCGCCAAGTTAGCCATATCGGCCGCATCTTCGGCCTGTTCGCGGGCCGCCCGGCGAGATTCCTTTCTCATTAGATCCATGGCGCAGTTGATAGCGATCCTGTACAGCCAGGTACTAAATTGTGATCTGCCGTCGAATCGTTGAAGGTTGCGAAAGGCTTTGAGAAACGTCTCTTGGACCACATCCTCGGCGTTCTGTTCATTACCGGTGAGCCGGTAGGCCGACTGGAACAACTTGCGGCTGTGCCGTTCGACAATCCTCCTGAAGGCGTCGGCATCACCGGCGCATGCATGCTCGACCAATTCAAAGTCACTATCCTCCATCCGTTTCATTAGACGGAACCTCCGGGCCAGCTGTTAGCCGGATTCGTAGTGGAAGATCGGTGGCGCTCCAGAGCAGCGAAAAGACCCCAGTGATGGTCTTCGAGACCCCGTCGCCGTGTCTCACCGATCTGCAGGCGTTGGCTGCGCCTCAGCTCTGGAGCTCGACGACAAGTCAGCCGCGACCGACACCTGCAATAGCGCGGCGACTCGCTGGAGCTCCACCGGTAGGGCGCCGAGGTTTGGCGCCACGGCCTCGGCCTCGGCAAACGCTTGAGCGGCCTTCTCCCTGTTGCCGCTTTCCATCTGCCGCCGAGCTTTACCCAGCAGCGACCACGCCAGATAGTAGCGACCGTTGGTGTAGCTGGAGGCGACCGTATGAGCCTGGCGAAAGAGCGCTTCGGCTGCCGCTTCACCACCACGGGAGACCTGAATATGGCCCTGGATGACGAGCGATTTGGCATGGTGAAAGCGCTTCATCCGATCTTCGAAGTCCGGCAGGAGATCATGGGGAATCGTCGTCGGATCGATGGCATCCATAACCGAGCTGCCGACCTGCATGCTCAAGATGTCGGAGTCCATCGCCAGGTAGCGTTTCCAGAGGAACATGGGTGCGGCAGCTCTTGGTGCCAGTAGCAGTCTCGGCAGTCGGAAATCGAGGACCGTGCGATCATCCGTGATGGGCACGGACGCGGCAGTGAGCCGCCGGAGCTCTTCGTCTCCGAGCGAGTAATAGGAAAGCAGATCGTAGACGCTGAAGATCCCCATCTCTTCGAGATCTTCCCGGATCGGAGGGCTGTCCATTCGCTGGACAAGATCTCCGACATCGATTCTGAGAGGGTTCCGGGTCCCCAGAAGGATGGTATCGGCGAAAAGTGGCGAGCCCCAATAGGTCACATGAGGGAACACATCGAGAAAGCTACGGATGAGAGCTAGCTGATCCGACATCTCGAACTCGAACGAAGGTAGGTACTGGCACATGATGCCGCCCGGCCTGAGGCGCGCCTTGGCCAGGTCGTAGAACTCTCGCGTGTACAGGTGAACCACGCCGGCACTCTCGAGCAGCGGCGGCTCGCTGGAGATCATGTCGTAGGTCTGGGGTGTCACCCGCAAGAAGTTGCGCCCATCGTCATAGATCATGCGTACTCGAGGGTCCGAGAGGATATTCCGGTTCTCCGGAAAGTACCCGGCGATGGCATCGATCCCCCGACAGATCTCCGCACAGTCGATGCGTTCCAGATCATGCCGACCCACGGCACCCAGAGTCGTCCCCGATCCGAAACAGATGCTGAGACTCGAATCGGGCCTAGCATGGAGTAGCAGTGGGAGATGGGCCCACATCTTCTCTCCCGGCATGTTCTTGGAGCCGCCCGAGCCACGGGCATCCGAGAAATGCAGCCAGCGGTCGCCATCCAGGTCCTGCGTAACGAACAGCGTTGCTGACGGGGTCTCCTCAAAGGCAACGAGCTCGAGGCCGGGGTGCATCCGATGAAAGGCACGGGCAAAGATTCGGGCCGGCAGCACCGCTTGCACACCCACCAGAACGGCCAACGAGCCGGCCAGGGTTGCTGGCAGCGGCAGTATGCGGTAGGCCTGAGCCGTCACCAGGGCCGCCAACACGCTCACTCCCATGAGAGTGATGGCAGCTCCGCGGAACCCGAGCGCACCGATAAGCACGAATCCGGTCATCAAAGACCCTGCCACTGCGCCACAGGTGTTGGCGGCGTATAAAAGGCCCGTATCCCGCCCCACATGGCGGAGGTCATCGATCATGAGTCGCAACATCAGTGGGAATATGGCACCCAACAGCAGAGTGGTGGGGAGCAAGGTGAGTGAGGCCTGCACGACTTTCTTGATGATCCATACAGCCCAGCTGGCGGTGACCGGCGGCCGTGGCGGTGGCGGTATCGCCGTGGTTATCGTCTGCGCCACAGGTGGGGCTCCACCGTGAGCCAACCGGATGAGGTCGGGCATGTGGATATAGATCCAGATGCAAAGAACGGTGCTTACAACCACCCCGACCTCCAGCAGGGCAACCCAGAGAGCGGGGCGGCGTATGCGATCGGCGACTCGCGAGATGAGGGCGGCACCGACTGCCAAACCGGTGAGAAAGGTGCCGAGCATCACCGTGAAGGCATAGGTGGAGTCCGCCAAAAAGAAGACTAGGTAGCGGGTCCAGACCACCTCGTAGCCCAGCGCTGCAAAGCCGGAGAGAGCCGCGACGGAGAGCAGAGCCCAGCGTAGCCTCGGAGGGCGTCGGGCGAAACCTGTCTCGGGCTCGGGAATCTCTTTCGGAGTCCAAGACGACCGCGCCGCCAAGGCCAGCGCACCCACGCCGGCAATCAAGTTGGCGCTGATAGCGACCCAGGTGGCACCGCGAACCCCCAGTTTTTCGATGAACAGAAAGCCGGTAAGAAAACAGCCCACCGTCGCACCGGCCGTGTTGACCGCATAGACCCCCCCCAGATACCGGCCGACGCCCTCTTTGGTCCGCACCAACCACCGACCCAAGGCTGGAGTCGTGCCCCCCATCAGCGTGGTGGGCACGAGCAGGATGGCTATGGCGATCGAGGCTCGCGCCAGACGGAAGGGCCAGCCGTCCCCACCGAGCATTTGATAGGCCGCCACATTGGCAGCGGCCACAGAGTCTAGGATCCAGGGAAAAGCAAGGGCGTAGAGTGCAATTCCGACCTCGAGGTAAGCGTACAGCCTGAGAGGATGAATTCGCCGGTCGGCGTGGCGCCCGATCCAAATGCTGCCCAGGGTCAGTCCTCCCATGAAGGCAGCCAACACTGTGGAGATCGCCTCCATCGAGCTGCCCAGCACATGGCTGAGCTGGCGGACCCAGATAATCTCGTAGGTCAGTCCGCCGATACCACTGATAAAGGCGAGAACAAGGCAGATACGAACCATTGCGGGCAGCTGCAAGCCGATCCTTAGTCGCCGAGATCTTATCTCAGCGGCTTTGGCTCTCCCTTCCACTAACTTATCTACGGACATTCCGGCAGCCCCTACTTGGCCTTGTTGAGGATGGCAGGCTGCGAGCGGATGACCGTGAGGCCATGCGCAACCTAATCGGCGACGAGGTCAAGGTCATGAAGGGGGTTCTGAGTAACTCGACCCTCTATTGCTATCCTCAGGGTTAGCGACAGGCACCCACCCGACACTCGCAAATGGCCTCTGAAGGATCGTGCTCGTGTGCTAGACTCCCGTGCGCTTGGAAGAGATGTCCCAGTACTAGCCCTACCGTGAAAAGAAGAGTTTCCCTGGGTTTTGGCTTGATTGTCTTGGCCACTTTGCCACTGGCTTGCCAGGGCACCGAATCCATGGACCCTGGCGAATGGTCTCAGTTCAGGGGACCTGCAGGCCTGGGAATCTCACCCACCGAGAATCTTCCCGCGACATGGAGCGAGGAAAGCGTCAACGTCCTCTGGAAAACTCAGATCCCCGGCACCGGCAACTCCTCTCCCATTGTCAGTCACGGGCGTGTCTTTCTGACCACCAGTTATCTTTTCGGCAAGAGACAGGCTCGGAAGTCGGCGATTGCGTTGGACTTGGACAGTGGCGAGCTGCTCTGGGAGACCGAAATCCACAGCGGCTACAGAGGCAAGAGACACCACCTCAACACCTTCGCCGCTCCGACCCCTGTTACCGACGGCAGGCAGGTCTACGTGCACTTTGGCGATGTTCTGGCAGCGCTGGATCGGGAGGGACAGATCCTCTGGAAGAATCCCATCGATCCACAGTACGTAGAATTCGCACACTACGGCGCCGCCAGCTCACCGGTGCTCACAGATCGGGTCGTTATCGTAGCTCAGGATCGGGAGGAGGTCCGAGAAAAACCCGGCTGGCTCGCCGCCTTCGACCGGCAGACGGGCAAGGAGATGTGGCGAACCACCTGGGAGGACTCCTGCTGCTCCTATACCACTCCACTCGTCCGCCGCCGCGGAGATCGCGAGGAGGTCATCTTTGTCATGGCCGGCTCGGTCAGGGCGTTCGATGCGCTGACCGGTGAGGTTCTCTGGCGGAGGGGCCACCTCATGGACCAACCGGTGGCGAGTCCGGTGACCGAGGGCGACCTCCTCACCGTCTTCAGTGGTGCCCACACCAACAAGTACGGAGCCATGCTGAGGCTGTCTGGATCTGGCAAGGAGACGCGTGTTGAACTTCTCTGGGACACCAAGCGGATGATCCCGCAAACCGCTTCGCCGCTCCTCCTCGACGGCAGGCTCTACACCCTCACCGAGCAGGGTGTCATGGCCTGTTTCAACGCACTCTCTGGCAAGCAACTTTGGAAGAAACGACTACCACAGGGTTCCTACCGGTCCTCCTTGATCGCCGGTGATGGCAAGATTTACGCCGTGAGTGGTACCGGTCATACGATCGTGATCGCCGCCACCGAGAAGTTCGAGATGCTCTCCAATAACCCGCTGGCCGAGGGTGGTAACGCTTCTCCGGCCATCGTCGGCGACACCATTCTGATCCGAACGGAATCGTCGCTCTATCGCATTGCCAGTGACGACCAGCGTCCTGCCGCCTAGGCGGCCGCACATTGCCTTCCTGGTGTCGGCGATCGCCGGGTTGCTGGCCGCCTGCGCACCGCCCCGGCCAGACAACCTGGTATTCATCTCCCTGGACACGACCCGCAAAGACCATCTTTCGGCCTACGGCTACCCCCGTGACACCTCTCCCCGGCTGGCTCACCTTGCGGCTGAAAGCGCTGTCTTCTTGAACGGCGAGGCCCAATGGACGGTCACGAATCCCTCTCACACCTCGATGTTCACCGGGGTCTACCCCCATACTCATGGAGTTGGCGAGAACACTTCCACACTGGCTGAAGAGTTCATCACCCTGACCGAAATCCTCGATGGCAGTGGCTTTCGCACTGGAGCCTTTGTCAGCGGTTTTCCGCTCCGTCCCAAGATCACCGGAATCGATCGCGGATTTCGGGTGTTCAACGCCAAGTTCTCCGGTCAACGGCGCAACTGCGAGCAGACCACCGAGGCAGCTCTTGCCTGGTTGAGAAAGCTGGCACCCGAAGAGAGGTTCTTCCTGTTCGTGCATTTCTACGACGCACACGGACCCTTTACGCCAAAGCCCGAGTATCTCGAGATGTTCCGGTCGGCAGAGGCAGGCCCCGAGCTCGACTACATCCCCAAGTACCAGCGAATCACCGACGAGGCAGGCAATGACATCACCCGCCTGAACGACTTCATCGACCGTTACGACGCTCAGCTCCGCTACCAGGATGACTGCTTCGGACAGATCTTGGATGCCGTCGATCTCGACCGCACCCTGGTGACCGTCGTTGCCGATCATGGTGAGACTCTCGGCGATCGTGAGCGGCCATACAACTTGAATCACGGCACCAGCGTGTTTGCCGAGCAGACCGGGATTCCCTTTCTCATTTACACCCCCGGCCGCCAGCCGGGCCGCTTTCCGCTGCCCGTGGAGACCATCGATCTGATGCCTACCCTTCTGGAGCTGCTGGAGGTGCCCTCACCGCCTGGTCTGAAGATAGAAGGCCAGAGCCTGGTGCCGACCATCGAGGACCTTGCTGACCGGCAGTCCCAAAAAAGGCTCGCTTTCTCCACCACACGGATCCGCTTCCGCCCGCCGCATCGGGGCTATAACGTCAAGAAAGACACCACGGCACACATGGTCCGGTCGGAGCGCTGGAAGTTGATCGTTTACGAGGGTGTCCACCGCGACTACGTCGAGCTCTATGACCTGCAGAGGGATCCTGGCGAGACTACCAACGTCGCCGAAGAATTCCCGGATCAACGCGAGGCGCTCTTCTCAGCCTTCGATGCGTGGCGCAAGCAGATGCCTGTGAACGAGCCCTCTCCCGAGCTCTCACCCGAAGATCTGGAGAACTTGCGGGCATTGGGCTATCTCGGCAATTAGCGGAATACATCCCGCGGGTGTTTGCCCAGCCGAAGTAATGGCTTAACGATCTTTGTAGGGCTGCAGCCGAGGCTCGGCCACATCGGGTTCCAGCAGCCACACCTGCCTATCCTCGAAGTGCTTCATCAAACGGCGATTCTGGGCACGAGTCCGATCTCGGGCCCAGACGACCGCTGCCGAGTCGATGTCGGACTGGTTGAAGACCCACTCCTGATGCTCATCGTGTCGCGGGTGGTCGCGCCGATAGCGGACGATGACGAGGTGCTTGCCACCTCGCACTTCCAGTTCGTCGAGGATCTGCACGCGTCGCAGGTGCCAACCGGGGTTGGGTGGAGGCCACAGATCCTGAGGGTCGAGCAGGCCAAAGACGAGGGCGCCGAGACTGCTGATGAGCAGCACCCGGGGGAGAATCCTCCCAAAACCGTGCCAGCGGTCGGAATCAGCCGCGGCCTGCAAGCCTCGCCCAGTCAGGAAAAAGACCAATGGAGCAAAGGGTGCCGAGTAGTGGGGCAGGCTCCAGGTGATAAAGAAGCTGACTGCCACATACAGGGCCAATGAGAACAGCGCGAAGCCCATCCAAGGATCAGGTCGGGACCACGGCAGAAACAGGAGCGGTATCGAAAGAGCAACTCCGAGATAGACCTTCCAGAGAGCTTTCTGATCTCGCCACTTCGCTTCGAACCAACCCTCCGGTGAGAGCCGTTTTTCATAAACGCTCTGCTCCCAGCTGCTGTGGAATCTCGCCATCTCGGGATGTCTGTAGGCCGGTCGAGGCTCAGCCGGAAGCGACAGGAGATACGGCACCGTCATGTACGTCTCGGAGTAGAGTTGGTGGGGCATCTTCAGTGGATCACCGGTCACCGTTCGGTTGTACATCCCCATCCAGACGAGATTGAGAACCAGAACCAGGCCCACCGGAAGCAAAACCAATCTCAAATTGCCGCGCTCACCTTGCAGGTAGCAGCGAGTCAAGAACACGACCAGCACAAAAGCGCAGGGCAGAGCCAGAATCAGCCCTTCGAAGGGTCGGGAGTTCGCCAATATAGCGAGCCCCAGCGCCAGCACCGCTGAATGGACGACTTGCGGTCTCTCGACGACTCGGCGCAGGGCACCGAGCAAGAGGGCACCACCGAGTACGCCCATCCAGCCTCCGAAATAGCTCTGACTCCAATATCCCGCGACGCCGATGCGCAGTACGGCGAGCAGACTGCCATAGAGTGCCCAACGGGGAGGCAGCCAGGCCACCAGCATCCAGCAGATCGCTACGCTTCCCAGAGCGGCACCGAGCCAAACGCCGACGACCGGGTGGCCACCCAGAACCTGACCCACTGCGAGCACAAATCCTTGCGCCGGCGGATAGCGCGATGCGTAGGTCGGTTTCTGGAGAATGTGAAACGTCTCGAAATGTTTCCACTTCGGGTGGCTCGGGTTGGTCAGCCTGCCACTTGCGAAGGTGTCGGCAGCCAGCAGATAGCTGAACTCGTCATGAATCTGTGGCTCGGGAAAACGCCAGGTCGAAACGGCTGCGCTCCCGACGAACGAGAGAAACCCAATCAGGAGATAGCTAGCAACCGGATGGGCAGCGATCCGATCGACCACAGGGGTCGCTGGCCGACGCTGGATTAGCCAGAGCTTGTCAGAGAGCAGAGCAAGAATGACTGCAACGGCAGGAAGCAGAAGATCGCCAAGCGGGTGAAACAGAGACCACATCAGCTAATCACACCGGTCCATGAGCTCCTTCGGTGGATAGAAGATCCGGTCTCCACGGACTGCCGCTGCAAGTGTAGTCACAGCAACCAGTGCAAAGCAGAGTCGCTTCAATGGCAGATTCCTTCTTGTTACTTCTTGGTCGGCCTGATAGCGCGGGCCGCTGAGGCAAGCCTGCAGCAAGGGATGAACTTCAGGCCGCTAGCTCTTCTTGCTCGCCGGTGAGCTCGGGTCGGTTGCCGGCCTCGATCTCGCGGTGCTCGCTGACGATGCCACGGACGATGAAGAACCAGCCGGCGATGAAGAGGATGTTCACCAGTGCAAAGCCGCGTGCGTCGAGATGGAGAAAGGTAGTTCCGACAAAGACCACCAGCGCCGAAGCCACATCGCCGACACGATGGAAGAAACTGTCGATAACCTGCTTCGCCTTGTACTTGATATCCCTGGAGGTCGGCAAGAAGAGCATCTGCCGGGTGGTGTTGTTGATCGAGTAGTCGGAGGCGTTCTCGACCGTCTTGCCGATCCGCACGTACCTGAGGAGCGGCAGGAAGAGGACCAAGCTGTAGGTTCCC
>Ga0255054_10001657_pt1 | contig 13009 bp, 8 predicted proteins | sample JV7_2_23_MG_FD_188634 | JGI IMG/M metagenome (GOLD analysis project Ga0255054, IMG submission 188634) | Seawater microbial communities from Jervis Inlet, British Columbia, Canada - JV7_2_23 | ecosystem: Environmental > Aquatic > Marine > Inlet | place: Canada: British Columbia | collected...
TAATCAACCGCGGCCCGAATACTCTGCCGGACAGCAAGTCATCGCGCAACTGCAGGTGGGAATTCTGACCCAGCATGCCACGTACTGTCGTCACTCCATTCGCCACGAATAGCGCGAAATACCGATCAAGATCCGCCGAGCCGGCAGCTGGCACATGCGCATGCATCTCGGCAAGTCCCGGCAGCAGGTAACGATCGGTGCCGTCGACGACAACGGACTCCTCGGGCACCGGCACGGACACAACATCACCTATCGTTTCGATAACGCCATCTTTGACGATGACCGTCTGCGCCCGGACGACCGTCTCCGACGTCATCGGTATTACGTTGACATTGATGAATACCGTTGGCTCGGCAACAGCAGTCTGTATCGCCATCGTGCCGAGGAAAAGGAGGATTGAACGCATCATGGCACGAAGCGTAATACGTCAACCAATAACGGGCAAACCGCCGGTCTGATCGCAGACGCAGAAACGCGACTCATGCATATTATTTAGACCGCTTCTAGAGAACTCGCTTCAATGTAGCTCGGGAGACGTTGCCGCCACAGATCAGGACGACGATCTTGCTCCCTGCGAGGTCCTGTTTCCGCGCCAGCATGGCCGCGAGCGCCACCCCGGCAGCCCCCTCGATGAGCTGTTGTTCGAGATCGATGAAGTGCCGCATCGCCGCCGCTATGCTCTCTTCATCAACGAGCACAAACTCATCGATCAGTGCCCGACACAGTTCGAACGTAATGGAGTCCTGTTCCACTCCGCCCGCCGTGCCGTCCGACAATGTCGGCTCGCTGGGCTCTTCGATCACGTGACCTGCCGCGACCGAATGCGCCATGACGGCGGAGGCTGCGGGCTGGCAGCCGATGACCTTGACGTCGGGATTGCGGGACTTCAGGACACTACCGACGCCGGCGACGAGACCGCCACCACCAACGGCCACAAATAACGTGTCGATATCGGGCGCCTGAGCGGCGATCTCGATGCCGCAGCTACCCTGACCCGCGATGACTTCAGCGTCGTTATAGGGAGAGAGGTAGAACATGCCGTGCTCGGCCGCATGCCCACGTGCGTGCAACTCGGTGTCGAGCCCATCCGAACCGAAGAAACGAACATCGCCACCGTAGCTCTTGATGGCGTCGACCTTCGCCGGCGATGTTTGCTCCGGCACGAACACAACACCTTCAACATTGAGCTTTTGCATGGCATATGCGACAGCAGCACCGTGATTTCCACTCGACGCTGCGACGCAACCCGCGGCACGTTGTTCGGCCGTAAGCGTCATCAGGCGGTTCGCTGCACCGCGCAACTTGAACGAACCCGTGTACTGCAAATTCTCGAGCTTGAAGAACACGTCCGCGCCCGTTTCCGCGCTGTAGCGCGGCGAATAATCAAGCGGTGTCTCACGAACCAACCCAGCAATGCGCTGCGCAGCTTGTCCGGCAGCAACTGCCACTTCCCTGATTTTGTTGGCGACCATACCGCCAGTCTCGGCTGCACACCTTGTGCAGGTCAAGCGCGTCGTACCTGTCAGGCGAAGCTTACTTGCCTCGAGCCGGTATGGCTTAACGGGCGCTTAGCTGCCAGAATCCAACGCGACTATCCGTACCGGTGGCCGCCATGAGAATCCGATTCACTTTTGCCACGCTGTTGCTCTGCCTCAGTGCCTGTGGAGGTGCTGAAGAGCCCGAAGAGCCGGCCGCAGGGCCCGGCGAAGCCGATCCACCGGCCGCAGCAGAAGTGGAAGCGGCGGATAGCGTCGGGGAAGGAGCGCTGGACGCGTTAGACGAGGACCCGTCGTCGGGCGATCTCCTGCCCATGCCGTTTCGCTCCATCTGGGAGCCCTGGCACGGTGATTTCGACGCCATGGTCGAGCGCCGCCTGATACGGGCGGTCGTGCCTTTCGGGGGTTATCAGTTCTATTACCAGGACGGCTTGCCGCGAGGCGCTTCCTGGGACTTGCTGCAGCGGCTGGAACAACACGTCAACGACACGTTGAGCCGAGGCAATATCAAGGTGTACGTCGTAGCGATTCCGGTGAGTCGTGATGAACTGATACCGGTCTTGCTCAATGGCAATGCCGACCTCATCGCCGCCGATCTGACGATCACACCCGAGCGATCCGAACTCGTCGACTTTGCGCGCCCGATGCTTACGAAAATCAATGAAGTCATCGTTACCGGCCCAGGTGCCCCGGCAATCGATACGCTCGATGACCTGGCCGGTAAGGATATCGTTGTCCGGCACTCGAGCAGCTATTTCGAGCACCTGCAAGCCCTGATCGCCGAGATCACCAGCAAGGGTTTGCCACCACCCGTTCTGCAGGCAGCCGACGAGATTCTGGAGGCCGAGGACCTGCTTGAAATGATGAATGGCGGGATGATCGACATCACCGTCATGGACGAATACAAAGCCCGATTCTGGGCGGGCGTGTTTCCCGATATCACCGTCCGCGATGACCTCGCCATAAATGAGGGTGGCTCCATCGCCTGGGCGATGCGCAAAGACAGTCCGCAACTGGCAGCGACCATCAAGGGATTTCTGCGCAAGTACGGCAAGGGCACCCTGATCGGCAACGATACCTATAATCGCTACCTCTCCGACGCGGCCAGGGTTCGCTGCTCACACACGAAGCGCTCAGCGGAAGAACTCGACCACCTCGTCACGGTATTTCAAAAGTACGGCAACATGTTCGATTTCGACTGGCTGATGCTGGCCGCGCAGGCATTCCAGGAATCAGGCCTGCGCCAGGACCGCAAGAGTCCTGCCGGTGCGGTAGGCATCATGCAAATCAAACCGTCGACGGCAGCTGACAAGAACGTCGGCATCGATGACATCAGCACGATCGACAGCAACGTGCATGCCGGAGCGAAGTACATGCGTTTCCTGGCCGATCGCTATTTCATTAACGAAGAAATTAACGATCTGAACCAGTGGATTTTCAGCCTCGCTGCGTATAACGCCGGGCCGGCGAAGATCAATCGCTATCGACAGGAGGCGGCCGAAAACGGCTATGACCGCAATCGCTGGTTCGACAACGTCGAAATTATTGCAGCACGCCGGATTGGTCGGGAGACCGTGACGTACGTCAGCAACGTGTTCAAGTATTTCGTCGGATACCAGTTGACCCGGGAGCGCGCTGAGATGCTCAACAAACACCATGGTGACGCACTGCAGGACTGCGCGGTACAGCCAGCCGAATGATTACATCTGCCCCTCTATGGGCAACAGGCCCATCAGCCGCGTACGGAAGCGACGCCAGAAGCCGGTTTCGGGCTCGGTTGTCGCGATGTGGCTGCGATTGTGGCTCGTGAAATGCCAGCTCAGGCGACCGTTGCTGTTGAGTTGCAGCTGGTAGGCAGCGGCTAGCAGCGATTCGAGACCCGACGACATCATCGTCGACGCCATCTCCGGCGATTCGACCATCATCCCCATCTCGGTGTTGATATATAAGGAACGCGGATCGAGATTGAAGGAGCCCACGAACAGCCGCTCATGATCCACGATCGCGACTTTCGAATGCAGAGTCAGCGCCGCATGTTCATTCCCGGCCCCCGTGTTCGCGTGATTGTCGGTGTTAGACCGTAGCTCGTACAATTCGATGCCCTGGCGCAACAGCGGCCGGCGATATCGCGCATATGCCGCGTGCACGCTGGGATGATTCGTTGACGCCAGCGAGTTCGTCACGATAACGACACGAACGCCCTTCCTGACAAGCGCACTGAAGAAATCGACACCCTGACGTTGCGGCACGAAGTACGGTGACACGATGACAACTTCGCGCTCTGCGGCCGATACCATTTGTATGAGGCGAGCCGTCACGTCTCCAACCTGTCGCCGGACGAGGCCCCGGACCTTGTCGGGATGGTCCAGTACGAGCTCGGTTCGGGCCGGCACGAGCGGCAACTCCCTGCTCAGCAGTGCGTGTACAAGATGATCATTCAGTCCCACCAGGAACGGGTTTTTCCTGTGCTGCTCGAGGTAGCGGCGACCTGCGACGACCGTCTCGTCGATCGCCTGGTGAGCAAGATATTTGTCGAACACGCTGATCGGAATCGCTTCCGGCGTGTTCCAGTACTCATCGAACCCGTCCGACACGTCATCGACCACCGGACCAATCGCGACGAGGTCTTCGTCGAGAAACTCGCTGGTGCCACTGGTCTGGTAGTACTCGTCTGCCAGGTTTCGGCCACCGACGATCGTGACCTGATTGTCGACCGTAAATGATTTGTTATGCATGCGCCGGTTGAGAATATTGAAATTGGCGATGAAGCTGATGAGCCGGGAACGCCGCCGCGGAAAAGGGTTGAAGACACGGACTTCGATGTTGACGTGGTCGTTGAGACTCAGCAAGCCGCTATCAATGGGCTCCGTCAACGCATCGTCCATCAACAACCTGACGCGAACACCGCGATCAGCGGCCTCGATGAGCTTCAAGGCGATCAGATTGCCACTCAAGTCGTCGCAAAGCAGGTAACTCTGGATGTCGATGCTGTGTTCGGCATGGTCGATGAGGCCGATACGCATGCAAAGGGCGTCGACCCCGAGTTGCAGGCGATACACGCCGCACAGATCGCCTTTGCCTGCTAGCCAGGACGCCGCGGCCCGCCCCAGGGACGAACCACGCGTACTACCGAATTTGTACGAGTCCTTGCGCTCCGGAAGATCGAAATACTTTCGGTATTTTTTCGGCACACGGCTGCCGACGAATGTTTCTAACATTCCCATATTGGGATTATCACCCAGGCACGTTGAACAAGGCCAAGCAAGCCGGTGAGCTTCGATCAATAAAAAGCCCGGGCTTGCCCGGGCTTTTTATTACTCAGCTTCGCTTCGGCGATCGCCGGCTCGCGATTATTCGTGGATCGAGTCGAGACCTTCACGCAGGCTGACCGCCCAGCGGCGCGCCCAGCGACGGACTTCCGCCCAATTCGTCGCCTGGTTGGAGCGGATCATCTGGCCGCCGACATTCTGGACCGCCCGGCGCTCAATGGCCCGATATATTGTCTCGCCGCTGAGTGAGTCCCTCAGCTCGATGATCAACGTCGCTTCGCCCAGGGACGACAAAAATATGTCCCCGCGGCCGACCATCTGCGGCGGCGTCTGGGACACGATGTCGTGCAGGCCACCGATGATGATCAGCGCATCCGGGCCCGACTCGTCAGCTATCGTGAAATGTTGGCTCGCTTGCAGCTCTTCTTCGAAAACGGCCGATACGGTCTCGATCAGCCGCTCACGATTGGCATCGCTGATCCAGAATTCAGTTTGGCCCGAGCGAGCCCTTTGTGTATTGCCGGTATTTTTCACGGCACGAAACTCGAATTCGGCGCCACCCGGAATAATCTTGGTGTACTGCGTCAGGTCAATATCGGGATCGACCCATGCCCCGAGGAAGCGTGCATGATCAATCCGCACAAGACCGTCAAACGACATTTCGGCGTTCGGGCCGGACTGGATGGCCGGTTCTGACGCGCAGCCTGCGACGAGAACGGCCGTCGCGATCGCCATTAGTTTCTTCATTGGAATTCCTCTATTTTTCTTGTACCGGCCTGGTACCTGGAGTGTACGTATCGACTAAGATTGACTCTATTCGGGGAATAATGGTTTCACCGCCTGACGTTGTCAAACCGCCCCGGACACAGGACGACGAACATTACACTAATCCATCATTCGAAATACCAAAATACGGAGTTGTCCGTAGCTCCTCACCCCAAGTTCTCTGGAATTTGCGTAATAACGGTATTTGTCCTGTCTACGTTCGCCGGCGGATGCTTCGCAGGTGAGATTTCCGGCCTGCCCGCCCATCTGCCGCCAACCGTACGCCCGGATTACACGTTTTTTCTGGGCAACGATTTCGCCGCATCGGGAACGAGCGACGACTATCGCACCGAGCAGATGATCGTGTCAGCGCGGGTCCGCGATTCCTGGCTCGCTGTCCTCGACCACAGCATCCTGACCCGAGAGGACATGGCTAACGATCAACTTGGGCGCATCGACACCATGACGCTGTCACTGGGTTACGAATTTCTGCACGTCGCCGATGATCTGAAACGCAGTTCGATGCTCGCCGGATTCGCCGTGCGCGCGGTCGGTAACTACGAAGGTGAGCGAATTCAGAACGGTTTTCACCGTCTGATCGAGTCCGATACCGATGCCATTCCTTACACGGACACCCGCCAGACAGACCCGGCCGCCTGGTTTCTCGCCGAACACTATCAACAACTCAGAAAGGCGACGGGTGACGGATTTTTTGGCGGCTGGAATGTGGGGTACTGGGCAAGAGCCGGGGCGTTCGTGACAGCTGACGGGCAACTCGATGCCGTTGCCGGCCTGTATGCGGTTGCTGCCCGCAATCCATGGGATCTTTGGCTCGGTGTGCGACGCGACTGGCGCAATGGTTATGACGCCGATTTCGTATTGCGCGACGCGGCTGCCGAGGAAAGCAAAATGGCAGTATCGTTCGGCGTGCGATTTGGGGCGATGGTTCTGGAGACGGTACAGCGTATCGACAGTTCGGCATCGTATGGCCAGTTGAGTTTTATTTCGTCTCCGGAAACACGAGGAACGGCTGCCATGGGTCGAACCCGGGCGGACGCGCAATTCGCATTGCAGATGCCGCATGTCACGTTTCAATTGGCAACGCGCTGGTATCGCCCTGTGTTTACCTCGCCAGACTCTGTGTGGGACGAAGCCATCGTTGCGGAAATCCGTGGGGGACAACCGCAGCTCGGCAGGAACCCGGCATTGTTTGTCGACACGACCCAGGCATCGCTCGGACTGGAATGGTCTCGCCCAATTACGGATCAAATCGAATGGCTGCGTGTTTTCACTAACGTGGGGGCAGGATGGCGCAGTGAGCAACTATTGGGCCGCAATGAACTGCTGGGTGAAAAGTCGTCAAGCGTAGACCGTGGAGTTTTGTTGGCCGAAACCGGGCTGGAGTTCGATGCCGCCCGGCTTTCGAGTCGCTTGCGCCTGCGTCTGCGTTTCGGAGTTACAGGCTGGCTGCCGATGAGCAGCGAGACCGTCGACCTCGGCGGAACGACTGCCACAATTCAGAAGCCGGGCGCGTCAATCGTCGTCGGATTGGTGGTCGCGTATCACTAGATGCGGTTGCCTGGAACAGCCCATTTGACAATAAATTTCACAGTTGCCGTGATTCATTGACAGCTTTCTTTGCGCCATGCGACGATGGCGATTCGTTTGACAAAGGCACACCTGTCGAAAGACAGGGTCGCAAAGCTTCCGGTCTAAAGGTTAATCCCAGGACAGCGGGGCCGCCCATACGAGTTATTCGTCGATACCGGCGAATTTCCCTTCCGGCTCCCCCATTTTTGCGATCGTGGCTTTGGCATGCGAATTCGTTCATGCCGGAGAAATCGATGACCGCAGCCAGACTTCGCAATACGGGACGATTCAGAGTTCCCGCAGCCGCAAGTGATAACGAACAGCAGCCCGCCAACGTGCCCGAACTCCTGAAACTTATGGACCCGGGCGCACGTATTGCGACACCGATCCGACCGCAAGGCGCAGGCACAGCCTGCACAAGCTGCAACAGCACGCCGACCGGCACCGTCATGCACATCGCTGGCCTCGACAGCATCATCAATATCGATACATTCAACAATACAGTCACAGCCCAGGCCGGCGTACGACTCTATCGCATAGTCGAGGCGCTGGCGGAACAGGGTCTCGAACTCGTCGGCGCGCATGAACTGACCGGCCGTACGCTTGGTGGCGCCATTGCAGCGCCCAGCATGGGGCCCGGAATAGGAAAACGATCCGCCTGCCTGTCGAGCCGCGTCATCAGTCTCAAGATGGTCACGCCCGCCGGCAAATTGATGAAGATCAACGCACATCAGAAGAACCTGATGAGTGCCGTACGCTCTAGCTATGGGCTGCTCGGCGTCATTCTCGAAGCCACATTGAAGGTACAGCCGATATCGATTTTTGCGGCGAGCCATCGCAAACTGACTGTGGACGAGTTTTGTTCCGTCGTCGATACGCTTTCGAACAACGATGTGGGCTTCAAATTTTACCTGTTGCCCTACCGCGACCGCGTCTACCTCGACCTGCGCCGCTATACCGAATCACCCGGCAACGCATATCGCGCACCCTGGAAGTTCAAAGACTGGGGCGAAAGCACGGTGCTGCCCAACGTGTTCAAGTCCCTCAACAGGCTGCTACCGCTGCACTCCGTTCGTTATCAACTGATCGATACAGTCAGTGAGGCAACTCAGGGTCTCGTCAATGGCCCGTTTGTCAGCGCAGGTAATAACACGACCGCCGGGTCGACCGGCCGCAACTATAGCCGCACACGCAACATGCTGTATGCCACCTGGTGTTTCCCCGCTGCGGATTTTTCGGTGGTCGCGAAGGCCTACCAGGATTTCTGCAGGAAGACATACGCACGCGCGCGGTACCGCTGCGACATGCCGACCGTCGGCTACTATGTATGCAGGGACCGGTCAGCCATACTGTCACCGACTTTTGACGAGCCGATGATCGCCTTACAGACATCCTCAACACAGGCGAACGGCTGGGAGGACTTCGTGATCGACCTCGCAGATTTTGCAGAGCACTGGGCTGGCGTGCCGTTGTTCAGCCAATCCCGTTCACTGCGGTCCGACTATGCGAAACAGATCTACGGCGGCCGGCTGAACTTCTTCCGCAAGATTCGCCGTCAGCTCGATCCCGAGGATCGACTCCTTACGCCGTTCATGGCGCAGTACTTCCAGTAAGCCCCCACAGGCTTTGTTACAGCGCAGTCGGGCCGCCCCCGGTCCCAGCACGTTCAATATTTTCCGATCGCTAATATTATAACTTATTGTTTTGTCAGAATTATTTTTCCGTCTCGAATTGTGACGCGGTCGTGCTGGACTTTATATATCGAACTAATATAATACATCGCCCCGATATATGGACGGCGGTAGCCGCGGGTAAGAGACGCAATGGACGTAAAAACAGTTTGCCTTGGGATGCTGACCGATAGTGAGGCATCGGGCTATGACCTGAAGAAGGAATTCGAGTCGTCATTCGGTCATTTTTTCGCCGCTGGCTACGGCTCGATCTACCCCGCTCTCAACGCGCTTGCAAAAGACGGACTGGTCGACTGCACGGAGATTCCGCAGAAAGGCAAGCCTGATCGCAAGGTCTATCGGATAACCGAGTTGGGCAAACAGCACCTGCTGAAGGCGCTGGAGAATCCCTGCCCCTGCCACAAGGTTCGCTCCGAATTTCTGGCGACCATGTGTTTCGCTCACCTTATGACGCGCGATCAGATCGAAACCGTACTCGATAGCCGTGTCAAAGAAGCAAACGACTATCTCGAATTGTTCAACGAATTCGAAACGACGTGTATGCACGACTGGCCGCAAGGCGCCAAGTTCGTACTCGGCTTCGGGCAAACGATGATGAAAACAATGCGCGAGTACGTCAAAGAGAACAGGCACATGCTTTTCGAAGAATCGGATTCGGATAAACATTCGGCGGTCGGTTAATGACGCTGCTTATGTGCAGCAATAGTCGCAAAAAGGTCATTGATAGATGAACTTGGATAAATTGAAAGAGTATCGCTCCTGGCTGATGTCGGCCGGTATCGCTGTAGCGGTCGCAGTCTGGTTGCTGTCCGGGCAAGTCGGCGACGGAGCGCCACAGCAAGAGCCACCGGAACTTGCAGCAACCACCGCAGCACCGCAATCGAGCGTTCGGGTACGCACGCAGTCAGCTGAGGAGATCATGCGTACGATCGTCGTCAACGGCAAAACGGCGCCGGCCCGTCATGTCGTTCTCGCGGCAGAGACAGATGGGCGTATCGTTTTCATCGGTGCAAAACGCGGCGCAAATGTCGATCGTGGCATTGTCATCGTGCGTCTCGATGAACGCGACCGGCACGCACGACTCGCACAGGCCGAGGCGACCGTCAAACAACGCGAAGTCGAATACCAGGGTCGCCAAAAGCTCATGTCCGAGAGCTACGTGTCCGAAGCGCAGCTGCAAGAGGCGATTGCGCAACTCGAGGCGGCAAAGACAGAACTGACACGCGCGCGTCTCGATCTCGAGTATATGGACATTCGTGCACCGTTTGACGGCGCCCTGCAAGCGCGCAATGTCGAGGAAGGCGATTTCGTCAGCCGTGGAGATCCAGTCGCGCGCTTTGTCGACAATCGCACGATAATCGTCAGTGCCAATGTTTCAGAGTTCGATGCGCGTTTTGTCGAGACGGGCCAGACAGCACATGCACGACTCGCGACAGGCGAGACGGTTCGCGGTGAGATTCGATACGTCGCACCAGTGGCCGATGAGGCAACTCGCACATTCGAGGTCGAACTGGAAATAGACAACAGCGACGGCGAGTTGCGTGCCGGCGGTACGGCCGAGCTGCGAATCCCCGCTCAACGCGTGCTTGCGCATCGAGTTTCGCCATCGCTACTGACTCTTGACGACGCCGGTAATGTCGGCCTGAAGATCATCAATGACAATGGTGAAGTCGAATTCGTTGTTGCGGACGTAGCGCTTTCAACGAATGACGGTATCTGGGTCGCCGGGTTGCCCGACACCGCGACCATCATCACGGTAGGGCATGGGTTCGTGGCGCCGGGTTCGATCGTTAATGCGGTACCTGAGAGTGATATCGATACGGCTGTTGCCATCAAGTCGGGCGACGAGGACCGCTAGCAATGCAAATCATCGAGACGGCCATGTCGCGTTCGCGAACGGTCATCCTGTCTCTGATCGTCATTCTCGTCGCAGGCATCACGGCATACACGACCATCCCGAAGGAAGCTGAACCGGATATCGAGATTCCGGTCATCTACGTCAACATCAGCCATGACGGAATATCGCCGGAGGACGGCGAGCGACTGCTGATTCGGCCGATGGAGCAGGAGCTGCGAACGATCGAGGGTATCAAGGAGATGACCGCGAGCGCTTTCGAGGGTGGCGCGTTCGTGCAGGTCGAATTCGATGCCGGTATCAATACCAACAAGGCGCTCGCCGACGTGCGCGAAAAGGTCGACATGGCCAAGTCGAAGCTGCCTAACGAGACCGACGAACCGACCGTCAACGAAGTAAAGATGTCGCGATTCGATCCGATGTTGATCCTGAACCTCGCCGGTAACGTACCCGAGCGCACACTCACGACGATCGCGAAAAACCTCAAGGAAAAACTGGAAGGCATTCCGGGCGTACTCGAGGTGAACCTCGTCGGCGTACGGGAGGAACTCATGGAGGTTGTCGTCGACCCGCTCGCGATGGAGAGTTACGGGCTCGACCAGGCACAAATCATCAGGTTCATCAGTTTGAATAACCGGCTTGTAGCGGCGGGGTCGCTGCAATCCAGTGAGGGTCGTTTCCCCGTCAAGGTGCCCGGCGTATTCGAGAGCGCCAACGACGTGCTCAACATGCCGATCAAGGCAGTTGGCGAACGCGTCGTGCATTTCAAGGATATCGCCGAAGTGCGGCGCACCTACAAGGACGCGACCAGTTACGCGCGCCTGAATGGCAAACCGGCTCTCGCAATCGAAGTCGTGCAGCGCGCCGGCGCCAATGTCATCGACACGGTAGACGACGTCAAGGCGCTGATCGCTGCGGAACGTTCGTATTGGCCCGCTGAAATCGACATCATCGCGTCGCGTGACAAGTCCAAGGATGTCAACGACATGCTGAGCGAGCTGCAGAACAGCGTGCTGGCGGCCGTTCTGCTCGTGTTTATCGTAATCATCGGCATTCTCGGCATGCGTACCGCATTGCTGATCGGCATCGCGATACCGGGCAGCTTTCTAATGGGAATCCTGCTGATCGGTTCGTTCGGAATCACGATCAACATGATGGTGCTTTTTGCGCTGATCATGGCCGTCGGGATGCTCGTCGACGGTGCGATTGTCGTCACGGAAATGGCAGATCGGCGCATGGCCGAGGGCGAACCGCGATTTTCCGCCTACTCGCGTGCCGCCATTCGCATGGCATGGCCTATCATCGCCTCTACTTGCACGACGCTCGCCGCATTCGTTCCGCTCGCATTGTGGCCGGGGACGATGGGCGAGTTCATGAAGTATCTGCCGATCACGCTGATTGCCGTATTGTCATCGTCCCTGGTCATGGCGCTGTTGTTCGTGCCTACCCTGGGGTCTATTTTCGGCAAGTCCGGCGCAATCAGCGACGATGCTCGCCGCAACCTCGCCGATGCAGAGACAGGTGATCTCGACAGCGTCACCGGCATCACCGGACGCTATGTACAGTTTCTCAAGGTTTCGTTGCGCCACCCCTGGCGCAACGTCGGCGCAGTATTCGGCTTGCTGATCGCAGTCTACATCGCGTTTATCACGCTGGGTCGCGGCCTCGAGTACATTCCCGATGTCGAAATGCCGTTTGCCATGGTCGATATTCGCGCACGCGGCGATCTCTCCATTGACGAGCAGGACGCTCTGGTCCGGCAAGTCGAGAACCGCGTCCTCGGAATGCCCGAGATCGAACATCTGTACGTAAAAACCGGCAGCAGCGACCGCGGCGCGGAAGACCAGATCGGCTCACTGACACTAAACTACATAGACTGGGACGAGAGACGCAGGTCCGATGCCATACTCGCAGACATTCGCGCCAATACGGCCGACCTCGTCGGTATAGCCATAGAGACACGCAAACCCGACCCGGGACCGCCTATCGGCAAACCGATACACATCGAGTTCGCATCGCGCTTCCCGGACCTGCTCGAGCAGGCCGTGGCGAATGTTCGCGCCGTCATGGCAGACCACCCGGCTGTCGTCAATATCGAAGACAGCAGGCCATTGCCGGGTATCGAATGGCGGATTAATGTCGATCGCGCCGAGGCAGCACGCTTCGGTGCAGATATCTCCCTCGTCGGCGCCATGGTTCAGCTGGTGACCAATGGCATCAAGATCGGTGAATACCGGCCCGACGATACTGACGACGAGATCGACATCCGGGTTCGGTACCCGGAAGCCAGCCGCAGCCTGTCGCAAATTGACGAGTTGCGAATTCCTACCGAGACCGGGCTCG
>Ga0255054_10001658_pt1 | contig 13004 bp, 10 predicted proteins | sample JV7_2_23_MG_FD_188634 | JGI IMG/M metagenome (GOLD analysis project Ga0255054, IMG submission 188634) | Seawater microbial communities from Jervis Inlet, British Columbia, Canada - JV7_2_23 | ecosystem: Environmental > Aquatic > Marine > Inlet | place: Canada: British Columbia | collected...
GGATGATCCTTCGTGTAGTGGAGGGAACCATCCCCCCAGTCTGCGTAGTTGAGTCCGAGGTAGAGGACGGCGCTGAGTTCGCCGTCGAGCCCCGAGGTCGCCAGCGGCGGCAATACAGTTGTGGGTCGCGCCGCCACTCCTACCGCTACCGCACCACCCGCCGGGTGGGTGGGCGTGGACTCCGGTTCGCTTCCGCAGCCGGTGCTCAGGACGGCGGTCGCGAGCAGCGCAACGGCGAGCAAGCGTCGGTCTGATGGGTCGGCGAACATTGCGCTCTCCGGCTGACGATCCGAACTCGATGGTGCGGAAGGATCGCCGGTCAATGCTGGTGCGCTATGTACCAGACATATGCGGCGACGTCATGCACGTCGTCGTCGCTGATATTGGAACCCCCCAGCGGTGGCATCGGGATGTCGCCCACCGCTTGCTCCTCTGAGACCCCGTTGATTATCTGGCTCACGATCGCCAGGTATCTGCCCTTGAGGTGCAACCACTCCCCATCCGTGAGGTCGGGCCCGACCTCACCGGACGCGTCGGGTCCATGGCACCCCGCGCACTGGCCCGCGCCGGAGAACACCTGGCGGCCCAGCGCCACCATCGCGGGCGTGACCCCCATCGGGAGCGAGTCCCTCGATTCCAGGTGACTGAGCGTCCAGACGTACGCGGCCACGGACTGCGTCTCCTCGTCGGTGATCGTGGACCCGCCGCGGGCCGGCATAGCCGTACCGGTGCGTGATTGCGCTTCAGCAACGCCGCCCAGGATGAGCTGCAGGATCGACAGGTAGCTTCCCTTGGCCTGGAGCCATTCCGCGTCCGTCAGGTCCGGGCCTATAAGCCCATGGCCCTCGGGTCCGTGGCAGGAGACGCACAGTCCGCCTCCTTCGAACACCAGCCGGCCTCTCTCGACCATGTCCATGGTCACGCCCGGGGGAAGAGCCTCGGTCACTTCTTGGGCCCGGAGCATCGTTGGGCCCACCATCGATCCGGCGAAAGCGAGAACGAGGGCTGCTGCGAGACCGAGCACTGACCGGATCGCCACCACCTGCCTCCTGGCCACGGTGAACATCGAGGGGAGGCCCGCATGGCGGACGTCCCCGGGGTTCGATGAAATGTACGTTGTCGGGGCGCATGCTCCCAAGTCATCGGCGGTGACCGGTCCCCGGGGCGTATCGACTCCAGCCCCGAGATCGGCTCAGAAGCGGCGGACCAGCCCGATCGAGAATCGTCCCCAGCCGACGCGGGTGTCGAGGTCCCTCTCCAGGTCCCTCTCCACAAGGTTATATCGGACCAGGGCCTCGAAGCGGCCCACCCGCCACTCCAGGGCGGCGCGTACGGTCAGACTGCGCTCACTCACGTTCGCCGACTGCTCCCAGTTCACGACGCCGACGCTCCCCATCAGGCTGAGGGTCGGCACCGGATCCCAGCGCAGGGTGGATCCCCCGAACAGCCGCCTCGTCATGTTCTGTTCCTGGTGGGAGTTGAAGGCGGCGGCGTCGAGCGACAGGCGGAAACGGTAGATCGAAGGGAACAGGAACGAGAACCTGGCCTCGTCGATGTCGTACTGCGTGTTGATGGCCACCCGGCTCCGGTGTCCGAGATCCAGCCGGATCGTGCCTGCGGGAAGTCGAAGATTGGCGGACGCGAAGGTGGCCGACTGGTCGAAGTCGCCCGAGATCGGGCCTGCACCGTCGTCGCTCGTGTCCGTGGCGCGCCGGGAGCGGCTGTGTCCCACGGTGATGCCCGACAGCCGCAGGGCCGCGCTGAACCGGGTGACGAAACCGTTTTCGCGCGTGTCGAGAACGATCAGGTGTCGATAGCTGACCAGGATCGTCTGCCCTGTCTCGATCCGCGACCCCAGCAGCACGAGGAGCTCGGTCAGGTTCCCCGTCGTCTGCACCTCGTAGTCGAGTCCCTGCACGTACAGGAGAGCGCCGTCGACGCTGCGGACCAGGATGGTCTCTTCCTCGACGTTCGGCTCGTCGAGAAGCACGGCGAGGGACTCGTCTACGCGGTGTGCCTCGTCGAGCACCGGAACCAGCGTCTCGTTCGATCCCTGGAGGTCGCGCTTCACGTAGCTCACGCCCGCACGACCGGACAGGGTGGCACCGAAAGGAAGGGAGAAACGGTATCCCAGCGTCGGTCCCACGGTGGCCATGTGCTGACGGCCGTTCTCGAACTTCGAAGTGTGGATCGAGCCGCGAGCTCCGACCAGGAGTGGACGCGTGGGGCGCATGTCGAAGGACCACCCGAAGCCCTGGCGCGAGCTTCGTCCCCCGAGGCCTTCCGAAGCGGTACGCGAGAAGGTCAGGTTCGTGCGTGCGGTACGCGTGTGCTGAACGCGGAGCAGGTTGGTCCAGTTGGACTGATTGAACGGGAGCGTCCCGGAGCGATCGTGGTGGCGCAGGCTCGTCGTGAATCCGCTTCCCTTGCCCCACGTGAGGCGGTACTCGAAGTCCACGTTGCGGGCGCTGAAGTCGGTGTCGCGCAGACGGTCGTCGAAGTCCGTCTGGTCGAAGGCGAAGCTGAGCTTACGGTTGCGGGCGGCGAGCCGGATGTTGCGCGTGACGTCGGACCGGAGGATGGGGATGCGCTGGACGCCGACCTCGGTGAGTCCGGTGGACGTCCGACGCGACATGTGAAGGTTCACCGGAAGCAGCCAGTTGCGCCACGAGGCGCCCGCCGCCAGGCCGCTGGCATCGTAGTCGCTGCGGGTCCCGATGCCTCCGGCCACCCTGCCGGACGACCGATCCCAGCTCAGGTACAGCGACAGAGGCTTCGCCGTGAGGAGCCTCGTGTCGAACGACAGCGCCAGGTCGCGGGAATCGATCGGCGCGGGAAGGCCGGTGGACGTGGATCGCCTCAGCCGTGGGCGAAGGCTCAGCGAGTAGCGCATGATCCCGGGATCCAGCACGTGCCCGCTCAGCGGCAGCAGGAGCCATGTGTCCAGGTCTCTGTCCGTGGTGCCGGTTTGCGTATCGTTGACGGTCTGCATGCCCTCGTACCCGACCCCGATCGCGGCGCCGCCCCTCGGGACTTTGACCACGACCTGGGCGGCGGCATCCCCCGCGGAGCCCAGGAGCAGGACCGTGAGCGAGATCACGAGGAGAACCGACACTGAGGCGCCACACAGGTTGGCGCCCGACGGGCTACTTCGGTTCGGCCTCGGACGAGTGGCAGCGGTGGCACGAGTCGAAGCTGACGGCGAAGGCCGTCCTTCCATCGTGGCACCGGCCGCACGCGCGACCGGCCCGGATGTCCGACATCGTGATGGCGTTGGCCCCGGCACGGGGCTCGAAGATCTCCAGGTGGCACACGCTGCACTGGTAGCGGATTCGGTGCACCCAATGCGGGAAGATCGCCGCGTCGAGTGACGCAGCGTCGATCTGGCGCAGGAGCGCGCGCCCGTCCACGGAGTCGGTTGCGACGGGCTCACCGGCCGGCGCTACCGTCGAGTCGGCCGGCACTACCGTCGAATCGGCCGGCGCTACCTGGTCCGCCTGGGACACCCGCCGGATCTGAATCGTGCCGAGAAGCAGATTCGGCTGCGCCCGGTCGGGCGGCTGCGGCAGATCGCGATGACACCTCTCGCACGCCGTCTGCGGCGGGAACGCAACCTTCCCGTGGCACTCGCCGCAGTACTCGCCCTGCATCACGTCCGCCATCTTGATCTCCGCTCCGCGGTACCGGAAGATCCTGGAATGGCAGTGCTCGCAGGCGACCCACTCGGTGTGCGTGGAGTGGGGAAACCAGGCGTCGAACGTCTGGTTGGGCCCCGGAAAGAAGAAGTCGAACCCGAATCGGAACCGCCAGGACTCGGGCGGCTCCATCCCGTCTGCGACGCTCGCTCGCGGCCTGATCACACCGGTACGGCGCGCCGCGACCCAGTCGATGTTGCCCGCATGATCGCGCGGTAGCATCGCCGTCACGCTGTCCGGATCCCATACGTCCTCGATCGGGGGACGCACCGTATCGGCAGGCACAAACGGAACCCCCGTCGCCTGCGGTTCCGGAACCTCTGCGGTCTGCTCGGCTGACGGATCCGGCGGAGGTACGTCGGCCACGACGGAGAGCAGTTGCCGGCTGCAGCCGACAACTGCTCCCGCCACCACGGCCAGCGCCACGACCCGAGAAGTGCTCTTTCTCATCCCAGTCCATTATCCGCCCCTTCCCGAGGCGCGGCAACTTTCGAGACGTGGACCTACTTGATGTGGCAGGTCTTGCAGAGAGCGCTGCCGCCGTTGGCGATCCGCAGGAACGGCGCAAGCGAAGCCTGCGACTCGTGCGGATTGTGGCAGCTCGCGCACTGCACCTTGTTGCCCGTGAAGAGCACGATGCCCGCCGTCGTGATGTCCCCGACGGAGTTGAACTGCGGGTCCTGCGCCGGGTCGTACACCACCGAGACCGGGTGGTCGTCCCGCAGGTCCTCGCCGAGGTTCGTGAAGCCACCCCCCGGCATCGTGTTCGTTCCCGGCGTCGTTCCCGGGATCGCACCACCGAAGCTGTTCGGGGCGTTGACGATCACGTCGAGCCCGATGGTGCCGTCGTGGCACGATAGGCACGCCAACGAAACGCCTTCCGGCTGCGCGTCGATGGTCATGTCGATCGTCGGGCTCGTGTACATTGTGTAGTTGCCGGACGTGTTCACGTTTCGGTTCCACAGCGGAGCGTCGGCAAGGCCGCCGTGCGGCGTGTGGCAGTACACGCAGATCTCGCCGTAGTCCGCGAGGTTGCCGCCTGTCGGGTCCGTGCCTCCGCTCGAGACCGACAGGTTGTGTTTCGTGATCGTCACGTTGTCTACCTGCGCCGTGGCTTCCGGCACAGTCAGGACCAGCATGGCCAGGCAGCCGACCAGGGCCACCATCGCATGCGCCAGGCCTTTCGTCTTCATGGTTCCGCTCTCCTGTTCAAACAGGTTCTGTTAGACCACCGGCCATAGCGCGGGGCGCCAGTCGAACCTCGGCCGGTGAACGTTGGCCGTGCGCCCGAGGCGCACCGCGTGCTACCAGTCATGGGCCGTGTTCTCGCCCGGATTGCCCTGGTGACAGACCGAGCACAGGCTCCCCCCCGAGTTGGGGAGTCGCAGAAACGGCCGGAATTGCTGCGTGTGCGGCTCGTGACAACTCATGCACTGGACCTTGCCGTCGTACAGCACGAGCCCCGCCGCCTCCACTTCTGCGGCGGCGCGGAATCCGTTCACGCGAGACGGGTCGTAGAGGACTGAAATCGGGTGGTGCTTCCGCAGGTCCGTGTCCAGCCACACGCCTTCCCAGTCGATCCCGCCGTCCGGGCTGCCACCGCTGTGGCAGTCCTCGCACGTGTCGATCGTCGTCCGCGCAGGCCCGGGCCCCGTGTACCGGTCCGGGAGCCGGACGATCTCGTCCAGTCCGACCGTGCCCGCGTGGCACGACAGGCACGAGCGAGAGTTCCCGGTGGGCTGCGCGTCGATCGCCATCTGCCCGTCGTCGTACATGCGAAAGCCGCCGCCCGGGCCGGGACGATTCCACAACGGCGCGTTGGTCTCGACATTGTGGGGGCCGTGGCAGTACACACAGACCTCGCCGTAGTCCTCGACGAGCCCCGCCATGTCCGGGTCGGCCGCGCGCGCCGGCACCGTGAGGTTGTGCGGCGTGCCCTCCACGGTGACTCCCGTCGGCCACTGGCCCCTCGCCGATTGGGCGGAGCCCAGCAACAGCAGGAAGGCAACGACGCTGGGAATGGCGGATCTCGCGGGCCACGTCATCATCCTCCCTCAGTCGCTGCCGTTCATCCGACCATCGTCGAACTCGGCCATCGCACCCGGATCATCCGGGTCCATGGGAAGTTCGGGACCCGGGTCCGGCAGGTACTCGAAAACCTGGACGCGGTCGTTGTACCGATCGGCCACGAAGATCCGGTCCTGGTCGTCGATGGTGATTCCCGAGGGCATCCACAGCTGGCCGGCGCCCGGCCCGAATTCGGCGAACGCGAGCAGCAGGCGTCCCTCGGCATCGAAGATCTGGATGTTGGAGAAAGCCGCGTCCACGACGTACACGTGACCCTCGCGGTCCACGGTCACTCCCTTGGGACGGGCGAAAGCCCCGGCCACGTCGCCCTGGCGGCCGAACTCGCGCAGAAAGTTGCCGTCCGCGTCGAGCGCCTGTATTCGGAAGTTCATGCCGTCCGACACGTACACGGTGCCGTCGGCGGACACCTCTAGAAACGCCGGCCAGCGGAATTCGCCGGGTCCGTTACCGCGGTTCTCCACCATGTCGCTCGGCTCGCCCGTTCCCGCGTGGGCGTCAGCCGATGCGTCTTCTTCTTCCGACCCACTGGCAGTCGACAGCCGGTGCGCGGCGTCGGCCATGCGGGTCTGCTTGGCCCCGATGTCGCCCTCGTCCTTGCCGACCCGCCTGAGCAACTCGCCTTCACGGCTGAAGATCACGAGCTGGTGCAACTGGCTGTCCACCACGTAGATGCGGTCGCCATCGGGCGACACGTCCACGTCCACGGGGTTGAGGAAGACGTCGCGGCTTCCGTACGAGCGCACGAAGCCCATGAACGGGTCGAGCACGACGACGCGCGCGGCCGTGGCGTCCGCGACGTACAGCAGATCCTGACTGTCTCCGGCCAGACCCATCGGCTTGAGCAGGGCGCCAGGGCCCTCGGGGGCCAGGATCTGGGCCTCCTGCTGCTCGGGCATGAGCATGAGGATGGCCCCCACCGTACCGCCGCTCACGTAGATGTGGCCGCGACCGTCCACGTGGACGTCGAAAGGCCGCTTGGTGACCAGCGTCTCGGACTCCGTTCCGAGCAGCCCCTGCTTCAATCCGTCGAAGAAGCCGGAGGTCTTTCCGATGTCACGGTCCGAGGCCACCTGGCCCAGGTAGCGGACGCGAGGCTGTTCCGGGGGAACCGGCCACACCAGCTCTTCAGCGGAGGGGTTAAAGAACCCCGGGCTGGTCCCCCCGGCGCAACCCATCAGACCTGCCGTCGCCACCAGCGCCAACGCCGCGCGTGTACGCATCGCCTGGCTCCTCTACTCTCCGGCTACGATGATCTTGCCGACCATCCCCATGAACTCGTGCGGCGTGCACACGAAGTTGTGCTCGCCCAGCACGAAGCGGTCGTCGATGACGACTTCGTACGTATCACCCGGAGCGTTCAGGTAGGGACCCATCTTCTGGTCGCCCGGATCGCTGCCTTCGGGAACGACTCGGAACTCGACGTTGTGAGGCGTCGAGGAAGTCTGCTCGAACTTTACCGTGTCGCCCGGCTTGACCGTGATCTCGGCCGGCTCGAACACGTACTCCGTGACGGATACGTCCACCATCTTGACGACATGCACCTGGGGCTCGTCGTCGGCGGTGACGGGCTGCGACCAGGCAGCCGCCGTCATCGTCACCGCGCATATCGTTACCATTGCTGAGAGAATCCTGAGCATCGCCTGTTCACTCCTCGGGCTGAATAGTCCGTTGTTCGCCTTCGTTCCCACGGCATACGCTCCATCGCCGAGTTTCAGCAGCGTTCGTTCCTTCCGCGGCCTCTCGTGGCGAAGCGGTCAGCCCGATCCGCGAAGTGGAGTCGGCCGCAGGGCGGTCATCTCCAGGAGAGCGTTCGCGGGCCGGACTGAGGCCCGCCTCGACGCCGTACCGATAGGCAGGGAGCGTGCCGCGCGAGCGCCGCTGTCGCATGCTCAGGTAACTTGTTGTGCAAAAATACGTTACGGTGATGTGTAACGACCGGTCGGATTCGAGAATGGGACGCTGGCCGTCACACCTGCGCCAGCGGGTGACGCACCCCGTGACCCGAAAGGGACGTGGGGGGAGCTAGAAGGCCATGTCCAGGCGCAGCCAGATGTTCCACGGAGCCTCCGTGCTGGAGCCCCCCTCGTACCGGGTGAACACGGCTCCCTCGACCACCGCGCGAATGTTCTGCCGGATGAGGAAGATCGCGCCAGGCAGGATCCTGGATCGGCTCAGACCGCTGCTCAGGAGGAGTTCCTCGACCTCCGTCGGAACGTCGATGTCCATCGCATCATACTTGAGCGATCCGATGAACCAGGGGAAGAACATGTACTCCAGCTTGCCGAACAGGGTCGAGCTGTCGATGCCGCCCGAAGCGAAGCCCCACGGGTCGTCGTTCCCGCTCCTGATGGCTCCCACGCCCACGTCCCACCTGCCCCACAGGAGCCTGGCGTTCACGCCGAACGAGCGGTGCTCGTCGTCGGCATCGTCCACCGGCTCGGCTCCGAAGTATCCGAAATGCTCGAGAATCAGGCTTCGGTCCTGCAGCTGCCCGCCCCCGCCGAGGACGGGGTCGGTGCCTTCCGGGTACTTCCCATCGAGGCGCAGGCCCCCGATCTTGTAGCGGAACTTGTAGTACAGGTCCTTGCGCTGGTTGTTTTCACGGGCTCCGCCTGCGCCCTGGGCCAGCCCGAGCCCGTAGTACAGGCGCCCGCCGGCCAGGCCGTTCACCTCGAGCGCCGCCTGCGAGTCGGCCAGGCCGAACTCGTTCTCCGAGCGGATCGGCTCGTCGCCCGGCCCATCCAGCTCCAGGTCCGAGTAGCGGAACGACTGCCAGTAGAACTTCTCTCTCGCGGCCCGGTCGATCTGCCGATCGGTGAATGTGAACAGGTACGGGTTCTGTAGGCCGACCCACAGGTTGAGCGACCGGCTTGGAAGGCCTGGAATCAGGTCTTGGAACAGCACCTTGGCCTGGACGACCTCGACCCCCTCCTCCGGGCTCCACTCCGTCTCCAGGAACACGCCGAGGCTACCGCCGAAGTTTGCCCCGGCCAGGAGGTACAGCTCGTTCGGGAACCGGAACTCGACCTGGTCGTCGCCGCCGGTGTCGCCCCCGCCCACGATCTCGGTCTGAATGCGAAGCGCGATCGGCGGCGTGTCCGAGATCTCGCCGGGCCAGATCGCCCTCGGCCACAGTTCCTTCCACGGCTCGGCGCCAAGCTTGACGGGGTCGTCCTTGCGCAGCAGCTGGTCGTTCTCCGGAAATCGGTAGCCGTTGAGGCGGAAAGCCTCGCCCATGACGTTCAGCTTCGGGGCCGCCGTGTGACACGTCGAACAGCTGGTCCGGTACAGGCGCGCGAAGGCGGGTATCTCGACTTCCGTGAGCGGCGCCGGATCGGCCGCTGCGCTCCCGGCGCTCGCCGCCGCGAGATAGGCGGAGGCCAGTCCGAGGACGGCGGCACGAATCGCCCGGCCCGACGCCGTCACCTGGGCCTCAAGCTGATCTGGAGGTCCAGCCGGTCCGCCAGGTCGACTGGCTGCTCGTACGGTGCCGTCCACCGATGCCACACGCCGAGCTGGTAGATGCCGGGCGGTACGTCGGCGATCTGGAATCGGCCGCTCTCGTCCGCTACCGCGAAGTGCTCGCTCGGAACGACGAGAACGTACGCCGCCATCTCCGGGTGAACGTTACACAGGACCACGTGCGCGCCGGTCTCATGGAAAGTGTGGTACCGGGTCGCGGCAGAGGCGTACGTACCCAGGTCGAACGGCGGACCCGGCCGTCCGGGGCCGAAGATGTTGTGCAGCACGACGTCGCTATTGCGGAACTCGATGGTAGTGCCGGGCGGAACCACCAGCAGCCGGGGGATGAAGCGCAGGCCCACCTGGTCCATCACGAGGGTGTCACGGCTGGCAGTTCCGGCGACCGGGGGACCCTCGAGGTAGACCACGGCGCCCGCGGCCGGCGTGTTCGAGACCATGACCGTGCCCTGCACGACGCCCGCGTCCTCGTCGGCACGCGCGCCCAGGAGAGATCCGGCCAAGATCGCCAGGAAGAGAAGGCCCCTCATCACTCTTCCTCCTGCCCGTCGGCCGTTTCGGCGAGCCATCGATGGAAGGTACGGCGACTCACGCCCGCCGCCGCGGCCGCCCGCGTCACGTTGCCCTCGTTCTCGTCGAGAAGGCGGCGGCTGTACTCCGTGCGGAACGCCGTCAGGGCCTGGTCGCGCGCTTCGTTGTACGGCAGCACGGGCGACGTGTCCGCGTCCAGGCCCGTCCCGCCCCAGCCGCGAATGGAATCGGGGAGGTCGGACACCGAGATGACGCCGTCGTCGTCGAACACGATGAGCCGATGCGCGAGGTTCCTGACCTCGCGGACGTTCCCGGGCCACGGGTGGCTCTCCAAAGCGGTCCAGGCGTCCGGCGTCACCTGTGGAGGCGTGTTGCCCTGCAGCTCCGCGAACTCGGCCAGGAACGTCTGCATGAGAAGCTGCGTGTCGCCCGCCCGCTCCCTGAGCGGCGGAAGCCCGAGGTGGACCACGTTGAGCCGGTAGAACAGGTCCTGCCGGAACGTCCCCCCCCGGATGGCCGCATCGAGCTCCATGTTCGTGGCGGCCACGATGCGGATGTTCACCGATTGAAACGCCGTGCTGCCCAATCTGCGTACCTGACGCTCCTCGAGGGCCCGCAGGAGCTTGGACTGCAGGGCGGGGCCGAGCTCGCCCACCTCGTCCAGGAACAGCGTGCCGCCGTCGGCCTCCACCATGAGGCCCGTCTTGCGGCTCACCGCGCCCGTGAAGGCCCCCTTCTCGTGCCCGAAGAGCTCACTCTCGAGAAGGGCTTCGGGCAGCGCCGCGCAGTCCACCGGGATGAACGGTTTGCGTGACCGCGGGCTCAGCGCGTGGATGCTGCGGGCCACCAGCTCCTTGCCCGTGCCGCTCTCGCCCGTGATGAGCACGTCCGCTTCGGCCGGGGCCACCCGGGCCACGTCCTCCAGCAGCCGCTCCACCGCGGGACTCGCGCCCACGAGGCTGCCCAGCGGGCTGGCCCTCGTGACCTGCTGGCGCAGAGCCCGGGTCTGGTCTCCGAGCGCCCGGTATCTCTGCGCACGCGCGATCGCCACCGAGAGCTGGTCCCGGCTGAACGGTTTCGCGATGTAGTCGAAGGCGCCTTCGCGAATCGCCTGTACCGCCGAAGCCACGGTTGCGTAGGCCGTCATGATGATCACGGGAAGGGCGGGATCGGCCGCCAGGGCCTCCGCGAGCACCTGCATCCCGTCCGCCCCCGGCATCCTCAGGTCCAGAAGGAGCACGTGCGGCTGCACGAGGTTCATCTTGGGCACGAACAGCGTGGAGTCGGACAGCGTGTGGCACTCGTAGCCCTCCTTGCCCAGCATGCGCGCGCAGTTGTCGAGCATTCCCGGCTCGTCATCCACGATCAGAATTCTCGTCGCGCTCATGCGGCCTCCCCGAGGTCACGCGGGATGGACACCACGAACCGGCAACCGGCGTCTTCGCCTTCCTCCACCCATATCCGGCCCTCGTGACGCTCCACTATGCTCCGGCACAGGGCCAGGCCGAGACCCAGCCCGTTCTGCTTGTCCTTCGTGGTGAAGAACGGCTCGAACACCTTCTCCCGCAGGCCCGCCGGGATCCCGGCGCCGGAGTCTTCGACGATCATCTCCACCGCGTGCTCCCCGCTGGCCAGGCGCGTCCGGATGTTGATGGAACCGCCCTCCGGCATCGCGTCCGCGGCGTTGAGCATGAGGTTCATGATCACCGTCTCCAGGGCGGGCTCGCTGCCCGTCACCGTGGGGAGGACCGAGTCGGCCGACACCTCGAGGCTCATGCCGCGCGCCGCCAGGGTTCGATCGAGAAGCCGGCAGACGCGGCTGCAGACCTCCGCCAGGTCCACGGGGTGCGGGTCCTCGTCGTACTCCCGCGCGAAACGGAGCAGGTCCCGAGTCACGGACTGGAGCCTGAGGGTGTGCTCCCTCAGCACCTCGACGTCCGCCGCCAGCACGGACGCGTCGGCCCCGTCGCGGAGCTCCTCCTCCATGCATTCGATGCGATTGAGCACGATGGCGAGCGGGTTGTTCACCTCGTGGGCCAGCCCGGCGGCCATGACGCTTACGGCAGCCAGGCGCTCGGAGCGGCGGAGCTGCTCCTCCATCCTCTCCTGCATCCTGGCGTCGCGCAGGATCATCGACGTCCCGTGCGGCCGGCCGTCGGCGTCGGCAATCTGGGTTTGAGTCAGGCTCACGGGAATGAGCTCTCCGTCGCGGTTCAGGCGCCTCGTTCTCAGACCCACCACCGACCCGCGGGCCGCGATCTCCGCGCGAAGGTACTCCGCTTCGGGGGACTCGCGGAGCTCGTCGGGAATGAGGACCGAGTCCAGGGGCCGGTTCATGACCTCCGTCTCCTCGAACCCGAACAACTGCTCGGCGCCGCGGTTCCACACCCGGACCCGATCCTCTTCATCCAACCCGATGATGGCATCCGCGGAGTAGGCGAGAATGTCGCTCAGCTCGGCGTGCGTCTGCCGGAACGCCCGGGTCCGCTCTTCCACCAGCTCCTCGAGCCGGCGGCGGTGTCCGTGCAGGGCACTCGCCATGTCGAAGAACTCGGACGCCAGGTCCTCGAGCTCGTCGTTCGTCTCGACGTCCAGGCGCACCGGCTCCTCGCCGCGGGCGAGGCGCGCGAAGCCCGACTTCAGGCGGTAGATCGGCTTCGTGAGCTGCCGGGCGGCGACGAAAGCCAGGAGAAGCACGACGAGCACGATGACCGCGCCTGTGACCAGGACCCAGTTGTTGAACGTCCGCACCGGCGAGTAGAGAACCGCCACCGGCATCACTCGATACAGGACGAGCTGCCCGAAGCCCGCATCACCCAGTCCGACCGCGGTCACACTCGCTATGCGCTCGTCTTCGGTCTCGAACGTGCGTCTTCCGCCGGCCAGGATGATCTCTGCGTCGCGGGCGGAGAACTCGTCGATCAGCCGCTCCCCCAGGAGGCTAGTCCAGTCCGACTTCCGCTCGGAGTGGAACAGCAAGCGGCCTTCCGGATCGACCAATCCGGTGGTGGAGGGCATGTTGGGTGAGCCCTCCTCGATCCCCGCGAACAGCGCCATGGCGTATGCCTCGCCGACGACGGCGCCGAGAAACCGGCCGTCCGGTCCGCGAACGGCCATCAGGAGGGCGATCGCGGGCAAGGGGTCGGCTTCGGAATCGTCGTCCGTGTCACCCCTGAGCTCGACGGGCATGAGCAGGCGCTCCCCTTCACG
>Ga0255054_10001659_pt1 | contig 13003 bp, 9 predicted proteins | sample JV7_2_23_MG_FD_188634 | JGI IMG/M metagenome (GOLD analysis project Ga0255054, IMG submission 188634) | Seawater microbial communities from Jervis Inlet, British Columbia, Canada - JV7_2_23 | ecosystem: Environmental > Aquatic > Marine > Inlet | place: Canada: British Columbia | collected...
CGCCCTGAAGGAGACAAGGATCGGGCTGCTATCCGCGAAGCCATGCGGAGGTGTGATGTTGTGGAGCTGGTTGACCGGGACGTAACCACCCTCTCCGGGGGAGAGCTACAGCGGGTCCGGATCGCGCGAGCCCTTGCCCAGGAGCCCTCAGGCCTCGTCCTCGACGAGCCCACGGCCAGCTTGGACATTCGGCACGAGATGACGATATTCCGTCTCCTCCGAAACTCCGCCGAACGGGGTATGACGGTCCTCCTCATCACTCATCACATAAACCTGGCAGCCAGGTTCGCCGACCGTTTTCTCCTTCTCTCGGAAGGACGAGTGGCAGCGGAGGGAGGGGCAAGTGATGTATTCAAGGAAGAGATTCTAGAGAGAGTATATCGGTGGCCTGTGGCGGTAGAGACCGATCCGATCTCAGGCGCACCGCGAGTCACGCCCCTTCAGGAGTCGACGGCTTCCTGAACCAAGCCCCGGTAACTCTCGAAGCGCCCCACCTCGATTTCATTCCTCGCCAAAGCAGCCTGGACCCCACAGTTCGGCTCATGAAGGTGAGTGCAGCCCCTGAACTGGCATTCTTCCCGGAAGGGATGGAAATCCGGAAAGCACTCCTCCAGCTCCCTCTGCTCCACACCCCACACACCCGCATCGGAGAACCCGGGCGTGTCCGCCACTAATCCTCCGCACTCCAGGGGAATGAGGCGGGAGCTCACCGTAGTGTGGCGCCCGTGGCCCTTCTTGTGGCTCAACTCTCCAATCCTGAGCCCCAGGCCGGGTTCAATGGCATTTAACAGGCTGGATTTCCCCACCCCCGACGGCCCAACCAGGGCCGACGTCCCCGAGCAGAGAAGATCCCTCAGGGCGTCCAAACCCTCCCCCGTGACAGCGCTGGTCTCAAGAACCGGATAGCCGAGCCTCCGATAAAGCAGAACCAAACTCCGGAAGCCGAGTCCCTTCTCTGGTCTCCCATCTCCCGGCGTCGAATCTTCTTCCGGGTCCTCGGGAATCAGGTCCGTTTTGTTCATGACCAGGGCAAGATCCAGATGGTTGGCTTCCCCGATAACCAGGAGGCGGTCGAGGAGGAATTGTCCGGGCTCGGGCCGGGCGGCGGCGGCCACTACCACGAGCCGGTCCACATTGGCCGCCAGTACTTTCGGGCGGCGGCCTCCGGGTCCCTTCCTGATGATCTCCGATCGACGAGCTTGAACAGCCTCGATTGTGGCGGATCCGTCCGGCCTGGTCACCACGTCCACCGAATCTCCGATGACGACCCGGTCTCCCGTACGAGCTTCCTGCTTCAACCGCCCTCGCAGGGAGGCTTCTAGAAGCTCACCCGAGTCCAGGCAAACCCGGTAAACTCCTCCCCGGCTTCCGTAGACGGTCGCCCTCATGACTCCGCTCCATGGCTTCCATCCATCATGCGAAAACAAAACCGCCTTCTGGCAGCCCCGGTGTCTCGGGGCTCCAAAAGGCGGCAGTGCTCAGCCGCCTCGAGGGCGGTGAGATTGACGACATTAGGCGGCGAAAGACTCCAGGGCTATTCCCTTTGCCCCTTCCCGGAGACGACGCAGGGCACGATCTCGGAGCTGTCGGATCCGCTCCCGGGTCACCCCGAGCATATTGCCGATCTCCTCCAGGGTGTGCTCCCGCTCTCCCTCCAGCCCAAAGTAGAGGCGGAGAACCTTCGCGTCCCGGGCCTCGAGAGTTTCTAGGGCCTCGGAAATCATCTCCCCCAGGAGACGCCCCTCCACTTCCATCTCGGGCTCCGATGCCTCCTCAGTGACGAACCGCTCCACCAACTGGGAGTCTTCGCTATCACCAATGGGGGCATCCAAACGGATCTCGGCAGCGTTCAGGGTCTGAAGCGACTCCACCAACTCAGGTGTGAGGTCGGTAGCCACACTAAGCTCTTCGGCCGTGGGCTCCCTCCGTAGCTCCTGCTTGAGGCGCTCTTTCTCCCGGAAGATCCTAGCAAGATCGGATGCACGGTTCAGCGGAACCCTGACAGCCCGTCCATGATTCGCCAAGGAGGCGAGGATGGCTTGGCGAATCCACCAAACGGCGTAACTGATGAACTTCACGCCTTGGTCCGGATCGAACTTCCTGGCCGCCGTCACGAGGCCGACGTTCCCTTCCTGAATGAGGTCCGTCAGGGAAACCCCACGATTTTGGTACTTTTTGGCGACACTGATAACGAATCGGAGGTTGGCCCGGGCCAACTCTTGAACGGCATTTTCGTCCCCGTTCTGAGCGAGAGCCCCCAGTTCCTTCTCCCGCTCCGGGGTGATGAGCTCATGCCGACTCACGTCCCGGAGGTATTGGTCCAAAGCGGACTGTTCCTCGATGGTAGCTGAGAACCCCGCAAGAGGATTCTTGCGGCTCTTTCGCTTCCGTCGAGTAGCCGTTTCTATTGCTGCGGTGCCCATTTCTCTTCTCCAGGGAGCCCAGCTTTCGGGCTTTCCCATTTCCTTTCACCGTCATAACCATCCGCCCACCACCATGTGGGTAGCGGGCGAGAAAACATCGATCCAGCTTCTGAGGAAAAGACCGATGGATAACTAGCCGTTTAAGCTATCACGGTGTTCTCTGGATGTCCAGCCTTTTCCTAACCGCTTTACACCCCTACGCCGGAGGAAGGTTCCGGAACGGATTCCTCACTCCTCCGAAGCGCGGCCAGAAACGTGTCCCTCGTCACGGTCCTTCGGAAGAAGGTGAACACCCGAAGCACCCTGGCAGTCCGATAAAGTTCCTCGGCCACCCGCGGCAAGTCGATGATTCCTGGAAGGCCTTCGGGTCCAACACGGGCGACCTCTCCATTCCTTCTCTCCAGGAGAAGGTTCAGCTCGAACATGGCCGCTTTAGCCGGATAGTCCACCACAACTTCCCCCGGCTCGAGTTCCAAGGCCGTAGCTAACTGGTCCTCCAGTTCCCTCCTTCGGGGAGAGTCGGTGCCAAGCCAGGAAGGAAGGGGGATTTCTGTCAGGTCCGCAGCCGTGAACTCCAAGGCTCTCTTGGGGATTCGGCGAGCCCAGAGAGCCGGAAGCCACCGTGTGCGCAGACGTTCCGCTCCCGCCGTATCGACCTCCTGGGCCCTCCGACCGATATCGTAGAGAAGCTCTTCGTCGGTGGGTCCCACCAATTCGGGAGGACTGACCAACCCTTCCCCCACGGCCTCCTCCACAATCCGCTTATAGAGGACCGTCGCCGCCCGGACCCCGTGGTGCCAGTAAACGTTTCTGAACATCTGGTACTTGGCAAAAAGAAGGGACTCGAGAGAAGCCACCGCCTTTTCGTGGACCCCCACCTCGTACCGGCCCGACGCAGGGTCTGGCAGAAGCACCAGACCCTGGATCAGGCGGTCCACATCCACCTCGCCATAGGGCACCCCGCAAAACCGGGCGTCCCGTCGAAGGTACTCCATCTTATCCAGGTCGAGGCTGCCTGAAACGAGGCCGCCGAGGGGGAGGTCCCCCTCACCTAGGATCAGGCGGTGGATTCGGTCCGCGACACCGGGCCCGAGATCCCCCAAAGCCTCCTGTAGCTCGGGGGACTCGAAGAACTGGGAGCTAACCACTTCGTGATCAGCCGGAATGGTCTCAGGTTCCAACTCTTCCAGGGCGTGGGAGAAAGCGAAATGGCCGATGTCGTGGAGGAGGGCAGCATAGGGAATCAACTCTTCCTCCTCCCAAACCTCCTCCGGGAAAGACCCTCTTTCCTTCAGAAATCGGAGGGCCGTCCTGGCCAAATGGTAAACGCCCACAGCGTGATCAAAACGGGTGTGGGTTGCCCCCGGATAGACCAGATGAGCAAAGCCTAACTGCCGAATGTACCGAAGCCGCTGGAACTCCGATGTGTCGATAATTCGGACAGCAATGGGGTCTAATCGGATGGTGTTCCAGAGAGGATCCCGGATCACACGGAACTGGGTTGGCGAAGGCATGCCAGAGAGTAGCCTGGCGCCATGGGCGGAGCAATGGACGAAAGGGGTCTGGAGGCCCTACCTTTACCCGAAGGAAAAGCGAAAGTCTGTAGGAGTCTGTCTGGGTAATGGGGTGCGGCCGCGCAGGACCACTGCTTCGCAGCGGTGCCCTCTTGCGCGTGCCAGACAAGGAAGGACGACGAATGCGATGCTGAAGCATCGGGGAGGAGTTCTGACGCAGTATGGCGCCGCAACCCCCCTGTGCCCTGCGGGTTTCGCCTACGCTTCTCTCGGCGGTCTCGCGGAGGTTCATCAGGAATCTGCCACGGGAAAGGCCACTCGGCTCGGCGGCACGGGGCCATTTGCTTTGTTGGGGCTCCTCGACGTAACGCATGGCTATGTGTTGGCCTCGCTTCGTTCGGCCGTCTCGCAAGCTCGGCTCGGAGCCCCTCCGTGCATCTGGCCCCGTGGCGCTCGTAACGCGGCTCGCCCCATTACCCAGACAGACTCCTGAGCGCCCCTGGAAGCTGTTCTTTGCCTACATGATCCTCAATCCCAGTCTCAGGGCCTACGTCCGTCAACAGGCCGAAGACCGCCCGGGTATCTACAAGATGCTGGGTCCTGAAAAGGAGATCCTTTATGTAGGGAAGTCCGTCAGGGTGAAAAGCCGCCTCCTCTCCTACTTCCGGGCCGAACCTAACGAGAAGGCTGCGAAGCTCATCAAGAATACCTTGGACATCGAGTGGGACTATGTCCCAAACGAGTTCGTCGCACTGGTGAGGGAAATGCGCCTCATCAAGCGCTGGCGGCCTCGGTACAATGTTGAACACAAGCGGAAACGAAGCTTCGCTTTCATAAAGATTACGCAGGAACCAGCCCCCCGAGTTCTTGCCGTGGCCCGGATTCTTCCCGACGGAGCCACCTACTTTGGGCCCTTTCCCCGACCCAAATTCCTCGCCCTCACCCTTGGAGAGCTCTCCCACGTACTAGGACTCCGAGACTGCCCCGAGACGATCCCAATCGTATTCGGTGACCAACTGGAGATATTCGAGCGAGGCCGGGCCCCTCGGTGCATCCGTGCTCAAACGGGAAGCTGCCTCGGCCCCTGCTGCGGCGGTTGTGTCTCCACGGACTATGCGCGGAATGTAGAAGTGGCCCGGCGCTTTCTGGAGGGGCGGAGCCGGGGGCCCCTGAATCTCCTCCAAGAAGAGATGGACAAGGCTTCGGGAGGCATGGAGTTCGAATACGCAGCGATTGTCCGAGACCGACTTGAGCGTCTCGGGGACCTGCAGCGGGAACTAGTAGCCTTCCGCGGCAGAGTGGAAGGTCTCTCCTTCGTTTATCGAGTGCCTGGGTACAAGGGGGACGACCGTTTTTACCTCATCCGGAAAGGTTTGGTTGAAGAGGAAATCCTTAAGCCGAAAGGGAAGGCCGGGCGTCAGCGCGCTGCAAAGAAAGTGGCGAAGGTCTTTCAGACGCCCCCGCCGGACATGGGCGCCCTAACCCAAGAGGCCGCCTCGGAGATTCTACTGGTTGCCAGGTGGTTCCGACTCCGAGAGCGAGAACTGGCCCGGGTCCTCAAGCCGGAGGAGTGGCTTAGCGCCTACGCCCCATCTTCCTGATGACCTGAAACTCTGCCCTGGTAACCGGCTGAACCGACAGACGCGCCCGTTTTACCAAAACCATTTCTGCCAACTCGGACCTGGCTTTGATGTCGTTCAGAGCAACGATTTCCGGGAATGCTTCAATAAACTCGACGTCCACCATGAGCCAGCGCGGGTTTTCCGGGTCGGACTTCGAATCGTAGTACGGTACTGCTTCGCCATTGCGGGCCTCCCTACCAAACCAGGTGAAAGTCGGTCTGACGGCGAAACACCCAGTTACGGGTGCCGTCTTCCGCTACATACGCTTCCTCTTCCTGACGGCAGGAGGCTTCTTTCCCATCCCATTCCGAAATGGCGTACCGGGCCTGCAACTCGATGGAGTGCCAGGTGGAAGCTCTCAAGGGGATTTCGCCTCTCACTGGCACCCCCTCCTGGGCATCCCACCGACCGATGAGAGGTCCGGCCCCGTGACCATTGTCTCCGATGGGATGATTATAGATGGTCCCCGTGATCCCTTCCTCTTCCATCTTGGCGCGTGCCCGGGCAAGGATCTCGTTTCCTGTCCGACCCACCGCCATCTCCTCCAGAACGATGTCCTGCATTCGATTGGAGGCGGCCATGCACTGCCGGAGTCCGGCCGGCACTTCCATCTCACCGGGCCGGAGGACGTATCCCAAATGCTGGGTATCGGTGTGGAGGTTCATGGCCACCGTTCCAAAATCTGTCCAGAGGAGGTCGCCGGGCTGGATCACCACCGGGCCCCCCGATGGGACTTCTCCCGCCCGCTGCACGTCCACCGAAGGATGAAACCACGTGGTCATGCCCAGCGCCTGGACCTTCTGCCTGAGCCACCACTGGACGTCCTCGGTAGTGGTCACCCCCGGTGTTATGACTGCGCTAGAAAAGGCCTGGGAAATGATGCCGTGGACCGTCTCCTCCCGATCCCGGTAGGCCTCCATCATATCCGGAAGCCGATGAGCGATGAATTCCACGGCCAGACGGGGCACCCGCTTTACTCGGGAGACAAAGGTCTGTCCCAGGGCCCGTTGCAGAGCCTCCCACTCCCCAGCCCCGAGGCCGTCGGCAAAGGCCCAATGCTCGTCAATATTCACGGCGATCACCGAGGGGTCCCGGTCCTCCACCACTTCCCGGAGAAGTCGCCACTGCTCGTCCCCTACCAGTTCGGCCTGATCGCCTCGGGGTGAGGGGCGGGTGGACCGATAGGCCTCGAAGATGCCACCCTGACTCCCACCCCCCAATGCCAGGCGCTCCAGCTCGTTGCCCGGGCCCGGATCAAAGAAGACATAGATGGACCGCCGACGGGCAGCAAAGGTCGTGGGCGCTTTTATGGCCCAAAAGACCGGATCCTCCTCGTATTCCCTCATCGAGAGGATCCACATATCCACTCCATGCTCTCGCATGAGCATGGGGATGACTTCCGTCACCCGCTTGTAAGCCCAATCCTGCTCGATTTTCGCCTGCGCCCTCAAGGGCGGAAGGGGATGGATCCGGGGGGGAACATTGCCCGGCACCTTGACCCGTGTTTGGGCAACAGAAGCTCCGAACGGAAGAAACACCATAAGGAGGGCGAAAAAGGAGCAAACTCGGAAGCGGAACTGGACACGTCGCTCAGGCATGAATGCCTCCTTGGATCAGGGCCGGGAATTGGATCCTGTGGCAATCTGAAGGGGGGAGCCCCCCAAAGGAAAGCTCCCCCCACCATTTTTCATCCTTTTTGTGCGCGGTTTATTCCGAAGCTTCCCATCCGTCCTGGCGAAGGGCCGCCTGGGCTGCTGCAAGACGGGCCACTGGAACCCGGAAGGAAGAACAACTCACATAGTCCAGTTCCACTCCATGGAAGAACGCGATGGATTCAGCCTCACCGCCATGCTCCCCGCAGATCCCGACCTTGAGCTTCGGGTTCGCCGCCCGCCCTTCAGTGGTGGCCAGGATCACCAAACGTCCGACCCCGGTCTGATCCAGACTGAAGAAGGGGTCCTTCGCTAAAACACCTTGGGCCAGGTAGTCGGGCAGAAAGCTGTTGATGTCGTCCCGACTGAACCCGTACGTCATCTGAGTTAGGTCATTGGTTCCGAAGGAGAAGAAGTCCGCGACCTCTGCGATTTCCCCTGCGGTCAGAGCTGCCCGAGGAACTTCGATCATGGTACCGATGGGGATTTCCAGATTCCCCGAGTACTTCTGTTCTTTCATGACATCCTCGATGGTCTCTTCCACCAAACTCCGGAGGAGAGCCAGTTCCTCTGGGGAACCCACCAGTGGAATCATGATTTCCGGCATTGAACGAATTCCCTCACGCCGGCAAGCGATAGCCGCCTCCACAATAGCGGTAACCTGCATCACCGAGATTTCGGGATAGGTGATGGCCAGGCGACATCCTCGGTGGCCGAGCATCGGGTTGGCTTCTTCCAAAGCCTCCACCCGCTCCCGAACCGTCTCCAACGTTATGCGAAGGGTTTTGCTCAAAAGGTCCTGTCGCTTTTTCTCGCGAGGCAGGAACTCGTGGAGGGGGGGATCCAGTAGCCGGATCGTTACGGGAAAGCCCTTCATGGCCGTAAAGATCCCTATGAAGTCCTCCCGCTGGTATGGGAGGAGCTTTGCCAAAGCCTTCTGGCGAGCCCTCGTACTGCCGGAGAGGATCATCTCCTGCATGGCTTCGATACGACCGGGGCCGAAGAACATGTGCTCCGTGCGGGTGAGGCCAATCCCGGTTGCGCCGAAGTTTCGAGCCCGAAGGGCCTCCTCAGGCGTATCTGCATTCGCTCTGATACCGAGGGTTCGATGCTCATCCCCCCATTCCATGACGGTACCGAAATACCCGGAGAGTTCTGGTTGGGAGTGGGCCACTTCACCCTCCATGACATCTCCGGTGGAGCCATCAATGGAGAGAGTGTCTCCCGGACCGTAGCTCTTCCCGCCAATCGTCACCTTTTTCTGACTTGCATTGATATTGAGCTCACCGGCACCAACCACGCAGCACTTTCCCCACCCCCGAGCCACCACAGCGGCATGTGAAGTCATTCCCCCCGTGGAAGTCAAAATGCCTTGGGCGTGATGCATCCCATCCACGTCCTCCGGTGAGGTTTCCCGGCGCACCAAAATCACATCCTCACCGTCCGCGGTCCTTCGGACGGCATCCTCCGCGGAGAACGACAGCTTACCTCGGGCCGCTCCCGGGGAAGCCGGCAGGCCCGTAGTCAACACATGAGCTCCGGCCTTGTCTTTGTCCGAATAGCTGGGCAGGAGGAACTGGGTCATCGCCTGGGGCGGGATACGAATCAAAGCCTCTTCCTGACCGATGATTCCCTGGTCCACCATGTCCACAGCGATCCTCACCGCCGCCGCCCCCGTTCGTTGACCCCTACGGCTTTGGAGCATGAAAAGGCTACCACGCTCGATGGTGAACTCCAGGTCCTGCATATCCTTGAAGTGGCCCTCAAGGACCCACTTCATTTCAAGGAGCTCTTCGAACACCTTCGGGTTCCACTCCACCATCTCCTGAATGTCCCGGGGAGTTCGAATCCCGGCGACCACATCCTCCCCTTGGGCATTCACGAGGAATTCGCCGAAGAACTTGTCCTCCCCTGTCGCCGGATTCCGAGTGAACGCCACCCCAGTCCCCGAGCAGTCGTCCAGATTTCCAAAGACCATGGCCTGCACTGTCACCGCCGTGCCGAGGTACCCGTGCAGGTGGTTGATTTCCCGGTATCTAATGGCACGCGGGGAATTCCAACTCCGGAACACGGCCGCGATCGCCAAATCCAGCTGGCGTTGGGGGTCCTGCGGGAAAGACTCTTTTGTGTGCTTCTTGTAGATCCGTTTGTATTCCTGGACCAACTCCTTCAACCCCTTCGCCGGCACCTCGATGTCGTCCACGGCACCGTACTTCTCCTTGATCCCTGCGAAGGCATCTTCGAAGTAGTTGTGATCCACGCCCATGACCACATCAGCGAACATGTGGATGAGGCGCCGATAGGCGTCGTAGGCGGACCGTTGATTTTCGGTGGCCGCGGCCATCCACTCGGCGGTATCGTCGTTTAGTCCCAGGTTCAGGATTGTATCCATCATGCCTGGCATGGAGGCGGCGGCGCCGCTGCGAACCGAAACCAGAAGTGGGTTCTCGGTGGCTCCGAAGCCCTTGTTCATCTCCTTCTCGAGCTTCGCCAGGTTTTGCCCAACCTGGTCCATAAGCCCCGGTGGGAGTTTCTGGCCCCGGTCGTAGTACTCGGCGCAAACCTCGGTGGTAATCGTGAATCCGGGAGGCACCGGAAGGCCCAGGGATCTCATGTAGGCCAAACTCGCCCCCTTACCTCCGAGACGGTCTTTGGAAAACCGGGTCCGACGGGACCCCAGCTTCCCGAAGTAGTGGATTCGCTTCACCGGTGGCACGACCCTGATCTTCTTGCCCTTCTTCATGTCTCGATCCTCTATCTCCGAGTTCACTCCCGCACTAGAAGGCTGTTGCGAAAGCCGAAGCGATAGTAATCAGATTCACGGAATCCTGAACGGTGCTTCCCCACTGCAGAACGTGGACCGGATGCCGCATTCCCAAAGAATGGGCCCAATGACCCCCGGCCCGCCAATCTCACCCATGAGCCTCTTGAAGGAATCCCGGTTGGGTTCGCTTTTGTGCAACTTCCGGACCGTGAACGGGTGGGGTCGTTTCCCCCATGGGCCGGAGACCCTAGATTAGCGAAAACTCAAGGCTGGAGGGAACATTGGAGATCAAACAAGGCCGGATGGTCCATCTCGGGTATGGCAAATACTGGCGGTCCGATGAGATCGTGGGACTTTGTCCCATCGAAGAGGACCGGGGACCCGGAAGAAGGACCGAGGTGTACGTCGCAACCCGGGAAGATTCCCTGACCGTATCTCGATCAGAGCAATCGATCCTCAGCGACATGGCCAGCCTCCCCGACAACGAGTTCGAGGCCGAGGAGGCCCGTGGACTCATGAGCGAGTTCCTGGAGGACCTGAACGACGTGAACCCCGTACTCAGGCGGATGTTGGAGAATGAGGTGCGGGTGGATCTGGATATGTGGGAGCGACGGATCAAAGCCCTTCTCCTTCGAGGGGCGGGCGGAAAGGACGATGGGGACCAAGAGGATCTCTTTTCGGCCCAGGGCTGACCCCCCCACCTGGGCCGGACCCCGACCTGCATGCGTTTTCCTTCCGTCCTTGGACTCTTCTGTCTCACCGTCTTGGCGCTCGGCCTGACTCCGGAAAGGAGCCTTGCGCAGGATTGTCCCTCCGGAAGAATCTCCTACATCTTCATCGACAACAACTCCATCTTCGATCTTTCAGAGCTTGATCCCGAGGCCAGCTTTCGCTGGGCTTATGGCCTAGCCAACAAGGTCCACGTTCGCACCCGGGAAGAGTTCATCCTGGACGAAATCCTCTTCGCGGTCGGTGAGTGCTTGGATCCCCTCCTTCTGGAAGAGACCGAAAGACTCCTTCGGGCCTATCGGTTCATCGGGGACGCCGACGTGTTTGCGATTCCTCAGCCCGACGGAACCCAGCATATCAATGTCTACACCCAGGACGAATGGACCACAAAAGTGGACCTGGGGCTGCGTGTGGATGACGGGGTAAAGATCGAAGGCCTCGAGATCACCGAAGAAAACTTTCTCGGCTTGGGAATTTTGGCGAGGGGCTTTTTCAAGAAGGACAAGGAGATTCAAGAGCTCGGGATGGAATTAGAGACTCCTCGGTTCTTGAAGACCCGGTGGGACGCCAGGGTGAGTCTGGGAAGCACTCGAACGGGGAATTTTTATGAAGAATCCCTCACCTACCCATTCGTCGGAGAGATCGGAAGAGTGGGGGCCCGTCAAAGCTTCCTCTGGCGGGAGACCGTCTTCTCCTATTCAACTGGGGAAAACCCAGATTACACCCACCTCCTCCTCCCCTTCCTGGACCAGCGGTCGGATGTGGCAGCGGGCGTGCGTCTGGGGCGTCCCGGGAACCTCACCCTCATTGGCCTGGGAATCTCCCGGGAGTCCGCGGAGTTTCGGGGTTTCCCCACCGATCTGGAATACATCGTGGACAAAGACTTCTCCAACCCTGTCACTGTAGATTCTGCAGGGATAGTAGAAGTCAAGGAACAGGCCCTGATCCGCAGGGCGAATCGGATCAACTTCTACCTAGGGAAGCGGAACATTCGATTCGTGCAGCGCAGGGGCCTGGACGCCTTGAGAGGGATCCAGGATGTGGGCGTGGGAACAGAGGTGTTCCTGGGCTTGGGTAAGGCATGGAAAGCCTTTCAGGAGGGAGGGAGCATTTCCTCCGATGACCTTCACACCCAAGCCTCGGTTTTCGTAGGCGGGGCCTGGGACGGCTGGGTCATGAACGCTCTGGGTGCAGTCGAAGGCCGGCATGTGGGAGGTGCAGACGGTGAGTGGAAGGATATCTTCGCCGAGGCCGCCGTGCTCCTGTACTGGCAACCAAAGGGCGAGCGGTTCCACACCCTCCTCCTTCGCCTTTCGACTGCCGGGGGTCGGTCGGTGGAAACCCCCTTTCAGCTCACGCTGGGCGGACGGACTGCCCTTCGAGGGTATCGGGGAGAGACGTATCCGGGAGCCCAACGGGCCCTGATTACGCTTGAAGACAGGATTTATCTTCCTTCGCCTTCCCCGGGCCTTTTTGATATGGGCCTGGCCTTCTTCCTTGACGCCGGCCACATGCAGGCCGGTGAGGCTCCTTTTGGGATGGATTCGGGCTGGGTGGCCACGATCGGGGCGGGACTACGCTTCGGCCTTCCTCCAGGAACTGCTAATGTGCTCCGTATCGACGTCGCCCTGCCCTTGGGAAGGAAGGCCCAACTGAAGGACATGATTCTTCGGGTAAACCTTAGGGAGGTCTTGGGACTCCTTCCGGGACTCAGGGACCGCCAACTCCTCCGGAGCCTCCGAAGTGGGGTCAGGCCGGCATTCGTGGCCCTACCCTGGTGATCGGTACCCCGCTCCAATCACAAATCTCGCTTCCCCTAGCCCTGTCTGCCGGATCGGCTTCACCCTCCCGCTCAGTGGAATCTGGGGTCTTGTGTCCCCAACTGTGTAGCAAAGGGGGCGGAACTCCCCACCGGAATCCAGGAGCCCTCTACAAAACCCTCCGTCACTGACCTCCTGGAAGGGACCCATCGGCACTCTTCTTGCAGGTGGGGCTTATTGGCCCAGAATCTCATAAGAGTCATAAAACCTTTGACTTACAGAACCGACACTTTTAATTTTCACGGACTTTTCCGCATTCTTTCAAGGGGGGTCCTGAGGCCGATCCCGATGTGAAGATGTTGGCTATTTCGATCCTTTAGCCGGTTAACCGTTTTTTCCCGTCATTCTCCCTAGCGCGAGGTACAGAAAAGCGGATGTTTTCAACTTCCCGGGGCCTGGACAGTTTCGACCAGTATCTGCAAGACGTTGAGAAGTATCCCCTCATTCAGAATCCGGCAGAAGAGCGGGCGCTAGCCCGC
>Ga0255054_10001667_pt1 | contig 12972 bp, 14 predicted proteins | sample JV7_2_23_MG_FD_188634 | JGI IMG/M metagenome (GOLD analysis project Ga0255054, IMG submission 188634) | Seawater microbial communities from Jervis Inlet, British Columbia, Canada - JV7_2_23 | ecosystem: Environmental > Aquatic > Marine > Inlet | place: Canada: British Columbia | collected...
AAAACGCAATAGCCCTTTTTCAGACTGCAAAGCGGTATGGCAGGGGGTAAGAGCAGGGCATGAAGTCTTTCGCGGCCAAAACCATATCATCACGGGAAAACTTCCTGCGGGCTATTGAGTTTAACAATTCCCACTGGACTCCCATTATCTTCGAACTGCTGCCTGCTGTGTGGAAGAAATACGGGGAAGGACTGGACGAGTTGGCTTTGCGGTATCCTGACATCTTTGAAGGATTTGAAAAGGGCTGGAGGCCTCCCGAAACAGATAACCCTCTCTATAGAGAGGGGGAAAGGCTGATAGATGATTGGGGCTGTACCTGGTACAATGCCCAGGACGGGATCCTCGGGCAGGTCGTCAGCCATCCACTTGAAGACTGGGCGAAATTGAACTCCCTGAAGGTTCCTGACCCAGCTGAAAAGGCCGACTGGAAGAAGCTGAAAGAGCATAAAAAGAGTGAACGGGATATGGGGCTTCCGGTAATCGGATTCCCGGAATCATTCGCACATGGCGGGTTTTTTGATCGTATGCAGTTTTTGAGAGGCCTCGAGAATTTGCTGGTTGATTTCATGACTGAACCGCCAGAACTTCACGAGCTCATCGAAATCGTCCTCCAGTACAATATGAGATATATTGATCTTTGGTTGGAGATGGACATTGTTGATGACCTCATTGAGTGCGGTGTATCAATGCACGATCCTCAGGTCAGGGCAAATACCATTGACGGAATTGTGAAACACTACAGGGGAAAGATGTGTGCTCTGGTCGACATTGACGAACAGATGCTTCCCTACGGCACACCTGATGAGATTGAAGATCAGGTGCGAGAGGTCATCGAACGTGTTGGAACATCAGAGGGTGGGCTTATGCTCTATGCAATTCCGAGCAGGGACGTTCCTCTGGAGAATATTGAAGCGCTCTGTCAGGCCTGGAAAAAGTACGGAAGCCAATGTTCGTACGTATCTGCAGATAAAGATCTATAAACCATTACAGCCAGCTATAAATTCAGGGCAAATTGAATGGCAATACTCACTTTTTTCATTTTTTCTGAAGAGAGTGTGGTTATGAGCGACCCAATTTTACCCTTTGATACTGTTTGAATATGATCAAAGTTTATAGCGCAGTCCCTTATCATCCCATCGCGTTGGGAAAGAAATACTTCGCTGGGAATATCCCGTACTGTTGACGTAATGGGAGCAACTGTGACTTCTCCAAGATATTCCAGTATAGAATTGCGGGTCAGAATAATAACAGGTCGTTTCTTATCAGGAGCTTTGAATTTGTACCATCGGATTTCACCCCTCTTCATTTATTCCCCCAATCCTGCTCATCTTCCCAAATGCTGAACTCCCCTTTCTTTTCAGGATGGATCGTATAGCCCTGGCGATGTTTCAATTCAAGACGGCGAGTATTGTAGCGTTCAACCGCCTTCTGCAGCGCCTCTCGAGTAAACGCAGAGCGTGTTGTGTGAAGCTCCTCAGTTATGGCATCGACTTCTTTTACGAGATCATCATCTAAGGTCATTTGTATGGTACGCATAACAGGCTCCATTAATGTGGATATTTATAGTTATATACTATCCACATAATAATAAATGTCAAGGTAAACATGAATGCAGAAGTTGTCTGTGACCACAAGTTCTTCCTTCAACATCTAATGATAAAAAAAGAGTGGGTTACTCACTGATTGGTGATGGGCTTAAAGAATTCTTTGATAATGGTATACACGTTTTCATATGCTTGAGCAGCCTTTTCAGCATGGATACTGTTAAAGTACTCGTACGGTACACCTCCTGGGATACCGTTTGGATATCTTGTCGGTAAATAGAAAATATCCAGCTCTCTGCATGAATCCTGGGCTTCCTGAAACCTGGAATCATATTTCACACAGCGCTGAGAAAGTTTCAATGTGGCATGCCCTATTACCGGTCGTTCACCTTTGAGATATAAAAACGCCTTCAGTATTTTTTTCCGCAGCCTGCTGATATAAAAAACAGGCGACCTCGAAATCACCGTTCTCAGCGTTTCGATGTGCGGTTCTGGCATCCCTCGTTCCCTGCAGATACCATCGAAGCGCCTCATTCTCATTGTTGTTCATAGAGCACCTGCCCCTCCTTCAGTATCTGCTGAATGAATGGGTTTTCGTCCTCAATCATCTTATCAAGCTCATGTTGGGTGTAGATATGAGGTTCGATATCAATATCAGGAAAGTGTACAGCCTTTCTGAACTCCAGTTGTCTATCGAACCAATCCTTTGCAGATGAAACGATGATACAGATGTCGATATCACTTTCCTGGTGGAAATCACCTCTAGCCTGAGAACCGAACAGAATTATCCTCAGAGGATGAATGGTTTCAATAATTCTATCGGTTACTGCTCGAAGCCGCTCTTTTGTCATGACAGGACATCTGATTTTGTATGAATTGCCACATACATAGTAACCCTAATTCAGATGCCCTGTCAAACTCCAAGATTGGCAATGTAACGGGCTCCTCAAGAGGAGGCTCCGGTTCGTATGGAGGTGGTTCTTCCTCTAATCGAAACAGTGATTATCTAAACTCATTGCCAGGATTGCAGGAATGATATAATCTTGGAATCATGGTTGAAAGAGTCATTATCATGGGGGCAGCTGGTCGCGATTTTCACAACTTCAATGTCTATTTCAGGGATAATTCCCGCTATGACGTGATAGCATTTACAGCTTCACAGATCCCGGACATAGAAGGACGTCTCTACCCGCCTGAACTGGCAGGTAAATCCTATCCAAAGGGCATTCCTATATATCAAGAAAAAAGCCTGGTGGATCTGATACGCAAACATCGGATAGATCTTGTGGCCTTTTCATACAGTGACATTCCTCATATAGAAGTGATGCACAAAGCCTCCCTCGCAATTGCAGAAGGTGCGGATTTCATTCTGATGGGTGCAACCTACACGATGCTGAAATCACAAAAACCGGTTATATCGGTTTGTGCGGTGAGGACTGGGTGTGGGAAATCACAGACCACCCGAAAAGTATGTGAAATCATCAAGGACAGTGGGAAAAAGGTCGTCGCCATACGTCATCCAATGCCATATGGAGACCTCAGAGCGCAGGCTGTACAGCGTTTTTCGTCCTATGAGGATTTCAAGAAGCATGAGTGCACTATAGAGGAGAGAGAAGAGTATGAGCCCCTTGTAGATCAAGGCATAGTGGTATATGCCGGTATCGATTACGGACGGATTTTAGCTGAGGCAGAGAATGAAGCGGATATCATTGTCTGGGACGGGGGCAACAATGACACTCCTTTCTATCATCCGGACGTAAGTATCGTCCTTTTTGATCCGCATCGTGCCGGTCATGAATTGCGCTACTACCCCGGTGAAACCAACATGATTATGGCAGATATTGCCGTCATCAACAAGGTGGATTCGGCTCCACAGGCCAAGGTGGAACAGGTTCGCGAGAACATAACAAAATACGCACCCGATGCTGACATTGTTTTGGCAGAATCATCTGTTGTTGTAAATCGTCCCGAACGCATCCAGTCAAAACGAGTTCTCGTGGTGGAGGATGGCCCCACGCTTACGCACGGAGAAATGTCTTTTGGTGCCGGTATCATTGCAGCGAAACAGCATCATGCAGCGGAGATCGTTGACCCCAGGCCATATGCTGTAGGAACAATCGGAGAAACCTACACAGGATACCCGCACATCGGCCCGGTCCTTCCGGCCATGGGTTACAACAGGCAGCAAATTCAGGAGTTGGAACACACCATAAACAGCGTGCCCTGTGACCTTGTTCTGTTTGCAACTCCCATACAGCTCACCCGTATCCTCTCTATTAACAAACCTGCAATTCGAGTCCGTTACGAATACAAGGACCATGGTAAACCAACACTGAAGCAGACCCTCCTTCATCTGTTGACAGCCGGGAAGCAGTAGGCGATTACTCGGATAAAATCTGGCTTTCCTTTAAGACAGATTCGATTCTTTCAAGGGCCCAGTCGATTTCATCTTTCTGAATCACCAGAGGAGGCGCAAAGCGGATGACATGCTCATGGGTTTCCTTGCACAGCAACCCCTTCTCCATGAGTCTTTTACAGTAGTGCCGTGCACCGCCTGCCTCAGGCACCAGTTCGACACCGATCAGTAACCCCTTTCCGCGAACATCTCTGATACATGGGCTCTCTATGTCTTTCAAGTGACGCAGGAAATAGTCGCCCACCTCAGCAGCGTTTTCAATCATACCTTCTTCCACAAGAACTTTGAGAGCCTGGCGAGCCACCGCACAGGCGAGGGGGTTTCCGCCAAAGGTGCTGCCGTGGTCTCCTGGCGTGAAGGTTCCAAGGACCTCTCTGTTGGAGAGTACTGCAGAGACAGGGTAGAATCCTCCCGAAATGGCCTTGCCGACAACCGTTGCATCAGCCTTGATTCCCTCATGCTCCTGTGCAAGTAACTTTCCGGTTCGTCCAAGCCCTGTCTGTATTTCGTCGAGCATAAGTGCAATGTTGTGTTTGTCACAGAGCTCTCTGACCTGTTTCAGATATCCTGTAGGAGGTATTACCACACCTCCCTCACCCTGAATCGGTTCAACCAGAAAACCGACTGTGTTCGGTGTAATAGCCTTTTTCAATGCCTCCGAGTCCCCGAAGGGTATGGTTTTGAAACCCGGCGCAAAGGGGCCGAATCCATGGCGGTAGGATTCATTGCTGCTGAAACCGACAAGGGCGATCGTTCTTCCGTGGAAATTGTTCTCACACACCACAATCTCAGCCTTGTCATAGGGTACACCTTTGACAGAGTAGCCCCACTTGCGGACCGCCTTTATCATGGTCTCCACAGCTTCAGCCCCGCTGTTCATCGGTAATGCCGAATGGGAACACGTCAATGTACAGAGCTCCTCGTAAAAAGGTCCGAGCTGATCGTTGCGGAAAGCCCTGGAGGTGAGTGTTAGTTTCGCTGCCTGGTCGACCAGTGCTTTCATAATTTCAGGATGGCAGTGCCCCTGATTCACCGCAGAGTAGGCGGAAAGGCAGTCCATATACTTATTCCCCTCCACGTCCCAGAGCCATATGCCCTTTCCGCGTGTTATGACCACATCAAGAGGCAGATAGTTGCGGGCACCATACTGGTTTTCCAGATCGATGAAGTATTGGGTATTCATGCACATATTGTACTGGTTATTTACAAAGAAATGTTGCACATTATTCAGGAACTTCTGTGAGGAAAATCAATTGAAAAAGGTATATGTGTGCATTTTTCCAGTAGCCCTGCTGCTTGTCATCGCAGGTACAGGTCTGGCAGAGTCTGATACAAATGAGCCTGACCGGGAAAAGAGGCCCAGCAGGTTCATACCTTTTCCCGTGGTGTTCTACTCTCCTGAAACCGGCTTTGGATTCGGCGCTGGGGCGCTCTACTACGTGGACCCGCACCCTGACGCAGTTGTACAGAAACCCGACACGATCAATGGAATCGGTTTTTACACGGTGAAGAACCAGATGCTTCTTGCCATGTCGATGAACAGGTACCTCAGGCGAAACGGTAATAATCTGAGTGTAAAGGCTGTAGGCATGAAGTTTCCCGATAAGTTCTGGGGTATCGGTCCTGATACCCCAGACATTGCTGAGGAGGACTACACTCCGCGGGAGATCGCTTTCACCATTGCGTATCAGTGGAGGCTGTCCCCATACATATATCTGGGGCCGGCATATGGATTTTCTGACATTGTAATGAAGGAGGTTGAGGAGGGAGGACTGCTGGATGAGGGAAGCATTACGGGGAGTGACGGTACACGCCTGTCAGCTCTTGGGGCACGATTCACTTTGGATAAACGAGACAGCACCTTCTATACCCGGAGGGGATATCTTGTTGACGCAACCTTCCTTGCAGCAGGGCATATGCTGGGAAGTAGTGAAGATTTCATACAGATGGATCTGGACTACAGGCATTTCTTTTCAGTGTTCAATGACCATGTAGTTGCTCTGCAGTATATTCTGCAGCTGCGTACGGGCACTGTGCCATTCCAGTTTCTGCCCAGATTGGGGGGGCAGTACATGATGCGCGGCTTTTATGAGGGCCGCTACAGGGATATGGATTACTCTGCATTGCAGGCTGAATACCGCTTCCCTTTATTCTGGAGGCTCGGGGGTGTTGTGTTCGGCAGCATCGGCAAGGTTGGACCCGATATTCCCACACTTTTCAGTTTCTCTGACCTCAGAGCAACGGCAGGTGCCGGGCTTCGTATTCTCATGGATGCCGAGAACCATGTGAATTTCAGAGTCGACGTGGCGTACAATGGAAGAGAGATTGCTTTCTATTTCAATGTACTCGAGGCATTCTAGCTTAGCAGAATTCAATGCTCTGTCGATGTCACTTTCCTTTTTATGTATGGATAGCCCTAAACCCCTTGTCTTGTCCATGTACGGGGTTTATTATTTTATCACTCATGCACATTATTTCAAATAATCCTATTGACAAGGCTTTACAGGTGTGTAATATTTTTTGAATATTTTTTAGGAGGAGGTATATAACATGAAGCGCAGACGTAACTTAACCATTACAGCGATTGTCGTTGCTGTAGTCGTTGCAACCGTGTTTATTATCGGTTCCGGTGTGCTCTGGGCACAGAAGAAGGAAGAAGGTGGCAAGGACTTCACCTTCTACTGGATCTCTCACGGTTCCGAAGGTGACCCGATCTGGATCTATGCGATCCGGGGGGCAGAGCAGGCTGGTAAGGACCTGGGAATTAAAGTGAATGCGTCCTTTCATCATCAGGACCTGGCCTCACACAAAGAGGCCTTCATGGCAGCAATCGCAGCCGGTGCTGACGGCATCGCGACGAGCAGCCCCGAGCAGGGTGTGCTCAGCGATGAGGTGAAACTTGCCCACTCGAAGGGTATTCCGGTGGTTTTCTTCAACACCGATGACAGAGCTACTGGTCGTGACGCCTATGTCGGTGCTGAGCTTTTTAACGTAGGTTTTCAGTGGGCAAGCTATCTGGTAGACAACGGTCACGTCAAAAGGGGAGACACTGTCTGGATGCCTGTTGAGGTTCCCGGCGCATCCTACGGCGTGCTGGAAACACAGGGAATCGCCAGTGTGTTCGATCCTCTAGGCGTCAAATATGAGATATTTGATGCACAGTACGACCCCGTACTGTCTATTTCCAATATGGTAGATTTCCTCACCGCTAACAAGGGCAAGATCGATGCCATGATCGGTCTCGGAGACATGGTGACCGGTAATGTGAAGGAAGTCTGGGATACAGTCGGCATCAAACCGGGTGAGATTCCAGTAGTTGGCTGGGGCAACTCTCCGCAGACTGCAAATGCGGTAAAAGAGGGCTATGTATATGCTGCCACCTGGCAGTACCCCATGTCACAGGGCTATCAGCCCATTATCCTGCTTTACATGGCGAACACCGGTGTGCCTATCGGGTATGATATACCGACCATGGCCCTGTACGACAAGTCAAGAGCAGATCTCTTTATCGAGCTGACCAAGTAGTCGTAACAGGTTTTCGTCTTAACTACGTAGCAAGATTATGGCAGGTTCGGCATGCTGCCGGACCTGCCCTGTTTATAACATGAAACGGAGTCTGCTGTATGAACGTACTGCAAAGAATAGGTCATCAATACACAAAAACCAGAGAGCTTGGTCCACTCACGCTTCTCGTCATTCTTTCCATTGTATTCTACTTCGCAAACCCGGCCTTTCTCTCTATTATGAATATCAGCAACATGCTTGCCTTTATTCCGGAGATAGGCATTATTGCCCTTGGCATGACCATGCTGCTGACGGGCGGTGAGTTCGATCTCTCCGTTGGTTCTGTTTTTGGCTCCATTCCTGTCCTCATGTTTATTTTCTACAACGAAGGTTTTATGGGTATTGAGGTATCATTCTTTGTTGCCCTGTTGCTCGCAGCCTTAATCGGATTTGTAAATGGATTGTTTGTCACCAAGGTCGGGATATCGTCCTTCCTTGTAACCATTGGCATGATGCTCATCGTACGTGGTACCGCGCTGTACGTGTCCCACGGGTTTCCCCAGTCAACATGGGAAGTGGAAACAGCTCTCAAGAACATACTCGTAGGTACAATGCCGATCGGACAGGGCGACTTCAATCTTCGCACCTCACTGTTCTGGTTCATTGGCTTCATCTTTCTGTTATGGTTTGTTCTGAATAAGACCAAGTATGGAAACTGGATTATGGCAACGGGCGGCAACAAGCTTGCTGCTCGGGCGCGGGGCATCAACACGGATATGGTGAAGATAAGCCTGTTCATGATCACATCCTTTCTTGCGGCCTTCGCGGGGATCATCGATTCGATTCGAATTTCATCAGCCTATCCAATTTCTGGAACCGGGTATGAGCTCGAGGTCATTGCCATGGTGGTGGTCGGAGGCACATCGCTGTTTGGCGGGTACGGCACCATTTTCGGGACCATTATCGGTGTTACCCTGCTTCGCTCCATCCGCAACGGTATCGTTGTGGTCGGTGTACCGGGAATGGCCTACAATATCTTTGTCGGTGTGATCATTCTCGCAATGATGACGGTGCATGCGCTCATCGAGAAGAGAACCACAGGAGGGGACTGACATGGCAAAAGAACTTGTCCACATGAAGAACATAACGAAGACCTTCGGCAAGGTACAGGCTCTCAGCAAGGTGAGCTTGAAGGTTCATGAGAGCGAGATCGTGGGCCTGGTGGGCGACAACGGGGCAGGTAAATCAACACTCATCAAGATCCTGTCCGGTGCGCTCAGAGCAGACTCAGGGGAAATATTTTTCAAGGGAAAGCATGTAACGATCGAAAATACCCGTGATGCGATTGAAGTGGGTATAGAGACCATTTATCAGGATGCGGCACTTGTGGGCCAGCTTGCCATTGCACGAAACCTCTTTCTGGGCAGGGAACCGGTGAGGAAAAATAGTGTGCTCAGAAGGATGGACATGGATTACATGAAGAGCGAGTCCACAAAGCTTTTACAGCATATCGGCCTGAAGAAGATCAATCCTGACACGCCCATTGTTCAGCTTTCAGGCGGTGAGCGTCAGTCAATTGCCATTGCCCGGGCCATGTTTTTCGAGGCAGAACTTATCATCCTGGACGAGCCCACCAACAACCTGGGTGTAAAGGAGTCGCGGAGTGTGCTGGATTTCGTGATTCAGACGAAAGAGCGAGGTCACTCGAGCGTCTTCATCACGCATAATATACATCACATCTATCAGGTGGCTGATCGAATCGTTGTATTGCGACATGGTGACATGGTGGGTGAAGTCAGGCGGGATGAGACAACCCTTGACGAGGTCATCAGCCTCATTACCGGTATGCAAAACTGAAACGCGGGCTTTTGATCGTGTATATATGTGTTTGATTCGAGATTAAGCTCTTGCGAGCATTTCTCCTTCGGATTCCTGCGCAACACCTGCAGCGTTTGCCTCGTCGGTATCGATGTGCATCTCCAGAGCGGAGCGGCCGGTAATCCTGATAAGGACATCCTCCAGTACGGTTGACCTGTCGCCTTGGAGGCGAACGTTTACACGTTCACGGTTCTGTACAGTGAATCGGGCACTGTCCTCAGGAGTCATGTGTATGTGCCTCCATGCACGGATAACCCCTCGATCAAGGCTTATTCGACCTCCGGGTCCTTCGATTTCAATACCGGGTGTATCATCGAGCTGTCCGGATTCACGGACCGGAGCATAGACTCCGAGTTTGAACTGATCGGTGCCGGATATCTCAACCTGTGATTCAGTCCTCGCCGGGCCCAGAACCCGAACCCGATCAATGGAACCCTTGTGGCCATGCAGCGTCACCGTCTCCTTTGCAGCATACTGGCTAGGCTGCAGGAGATCTTTCCACTTTGTCAGTGTGTTCTCTATGCCGAAGAGCTGTTTTACATGATGATCGGAAAGATGGACATGGTGGTTTGAGATACGCACCATGGTATTGCCCAAAATACCTCCTGCTTCCCGACGTTCGGTGATCCTGCATGACAGTTTTGGGTACATCTTTACCTGTTCAACAGCTTTGTGCAGCCGTTCCTGAACAAGCGAACCGAACTCTTCACGGTAGCGGGCCAGCTGGTCGACAAGGATTTCCATATCGCTTATGTATCGCGGCGCCAGGCCGTTGAGGGCAATCGCCAGTACATTGGCACGGCATTTATCACAACTGCAGCCATCTCTGAAGTGAATAATGTCGTCGATGCATTCCTCTGATAAAAGCTCCATCACATTCATAGGATCAAAACTCGACGAGAGCGGGCGGCGGATGGCGGCTATGCGGCGCATGGTTTGCAGGTCAATGGCTTTCTTTATCTGTTCCTGTGTGCATATGCTCCGGTCAACAAGTATTTCGCCAAGGGGTGCGAGAACATCGAAGTGGGCCTCCATCGTTTCATCAAGCTGCTTTTTAGTGACATACCCGAGCTCGAGCAGCAGCTGGCCGATGGTGTTTGATCTGATCTGCATGTCCCGCTGTCTGTGCAGCGTTTTTGAAACAACAGTGGCCGGAACAGCATGTGATTCAACAAGCACCTCTCCAAGACGGGAAGGTACCGACACCTGCCTGTACTCTTCCTGTGTCTGCAAAGCTTTTTTCAGCTGATCATCCGAAAGGATTTTATCCAGTGTAAGCATCATTCCCAGCTTGTCGGTTTGTTTTTCGATCTTTTCCTGCACAGCGTCCTCCCTTTTCCCAATGCCTGCCTAAACCAATGGGTGAATTTCACTGTAAAGCCTGGATTGTATTATGTCAAATGGATTTGGGGGAGCAGAAGCCGGTGCAGAGTGACATTCGGAAAAACAATCTTTGACAGCCAGCACACTTTCCTGTAGATATAGCATCGCAGGTATGTTACTATGGAAAATCAGTCTTAGACATGTTTGCAGAATGCTCCTGGGTCTACATGGTGGATGGAGGAAAAGCTGCGAATGAGGAATAGGAGCAGGGCAGTGAAAAGGTCTGTAATCGTGGGAAGTCTTGCCTTCCTCCTTTTTTTTGGAGCCTTTTCGTCGTCGCTCGCGATCGATCTGGAGAACCTCTACCTTTCCGGTGACTTTCGATTGCGTTACAGGTGGTCTGATATTGAGGATCAATCGAGGCACAGGGCCGCCCTGAGGCTCAGGATCAACGCCTCCATACTTTTGCACAACACCGTTCAATTTGCCTTCGGACTGGGCAGTGGTCAGCAATCCGGTCGTTCAGCCATGCAGACCTTTACAGACTACTTCTCGAGCAAGCCTCTCTGGATTGACCATGCCTATATTACCTGGACCCCGGTGAATAATCTCTCCCTATACGGCGGTAAGATGAAAAACCCTCTCTTTAACCCCGCCGACTATCTCTGGGATGCTGATCTGAGGCTTGAAGGTTTTGCAGCAGATTTTCAGCTCTACACCTATCCTGTGGATGGATTTTTTGTCACCGGTATGTTTTGGATTGAAGAGTTTTCTACCAAGGCCGATCCCGTGATGTTTCCATTTCAGGTTGGAGGTTCAGTTTCAATTACGCCTCAAATAATATTGGAGATGGCAGCAACCTATTACCTCTTCACCAATCTCGATCAGATCGATGTAACTGATCCCAATTATGACGACTACTCAGCAGGAACAAACAGCAGAACTGGAACGCAGTTCACCTATGACTATGACTGTTTAGGTGTGAACGGTGAACTTTTCTTCTCCAATGTGTGGGGGCCCTTTATTCCAACTGCCTCTCTCATCGGTGAGTTCGTATATAATTTTGATCCCTCCACGGAAAATCTGGGCTACCTTGGAGGAGTGAAATTCGGGCATCTCGATGTGTTCAATTTCAAGGAGTGGAATGCCACGTACGGTTTTTTCCATCTCGAACGGGATGCCTGGCTCGATATTTTTCCCAGCACCACCATACTGGACGGTGCAACCAATGTTACGGGGCATCTAATCGTTGTTAACTTCGGTATTGCACCGCAGACCTGGCTGAGGCTCCATGTGGACATCGCACAAGAGCTTGTAGGAAGCAATAAACAGAACCTCTTTCAGGCTGATGTGAACTTCCGGTTCTAAAAAAACTTCTGTATTACTACTTCCTGTCAAAGAATGGGTTCTTCGAGGAAACACTGAGTGGAATCCCGTATGCGATCTTCACATCTTTTCCGAGAATCCCCATTTCAAGAACAGCCTGCCCCACCGTGTACATGATTCGATTGTCCACTCGATGGTCCATGGCTACCCCTACCGCGGAACCGATGGCAATGCCAAGGTCGCCGGTATTGAAGGCACAGGGGTGATTGGGGTGCTTGTTCTTCTCGTCGCAGTTCTCGAATCCGCACATACCGCAGGGCTGCACTCCCATTGCACTGATCTTTGAACCCAGCAGCAGCATAGCCGGTGAACCCAGGATATTATCGGCATCACGGACAAAGTATGGCTTCAGATTGTCTCGTGCAACCATATCCTTTAACTTGTCGGATATTTCTTTAATACCGTCATTCTTCACCATGGCAATCACGGTATCGTCCTTTCCCCTCCCCTTGGGTGCTGTGCGGGCGGCAATCATCATCTTCTCTGCCACTTCAACAACCTGTTTTGCCCGTACATCCTCTTCGCTGTACAGTTTCATTCAATCCTCCATTGTTTAGTTGCTGGTGAACAATTCTTCCGAATTGTCCACCAGCTCGCTCTTTGAGCGATAGCGACATAATTAGTTCTTAACTCTTTGTATTATTAGAGTTGATATTTAAGTCTCATATTATTTTATTCAGATTGCGAATTAAGCCTGCTTCGCAGGAAGAGGCACCAAGAACTAATTATGGAATTATGTTCACTCCTCATGATTTCGCTGTGACACAGCCATCTCTGTGTTACAGCTTTGCTGTAACACAGATAAGCCGTTCGCTGTTCCTGTTATACTTTCTTCCCTTGAATCCCCCATAGGTGGCAACAGTGGTAAATCCTGTGCGCCTCAAGAGAGGTTTCAACTCCTTGAGGCCATAGGGGCGCTGA
>Ga0255054_10001668_pt1 | contig 12970 bp, 14 predicted proteins | sample JV7_2_23_MG_FD_188634 | JGI IMG/M metagenome (GOLD analysis project Ga0255054, IMG submission 188634) | Seawater microbial communities from Jervis Inlet, British Columbia, Canada - JV7_2_23 | ecosystem: Environmental > Aquatic > Marine > Inlet | place: Canada: British Columbia | collected...
CTTGCGCAGGTCGCCGGCGGACTCGGCCCGCGAGACGATCAGCGCCGTGGCGCCGTCGCAGGGCGCATCGCAGTCGTACAGGCCGAAGGGCGTAGAGATGATCCGCGCCCCCAGGTAGTCGTCCAGGGTCAGCGGTTCGCGGTACACCGCGTTCGGGTTGAGAGCCGCATTGCGCCGGGCGTTGAGCGCCACCTGAGCGAGCTGCTCCCGGGTGGTGCCGTACTCGTGGAAGTGGCGCTGGGCGAAGAGCGCGATCCAGTTGGCCGCCGAGAAGGCCCCGTACGGAAGTTGCCACTGCATGCTGCCCGAGGCTCGGAACCCGCCTCCGCCCCCGGCCCCAGCACCGGCCGCGGCGGCCACACCGATGGCGCCCGTCCTGGCCGCGGCCGTGGCCTCCCAGACCGAGCGGAAGCAGAGCACGTGATTGGCCAGGCCACAGGCCACCGCCATGCACGCGTTGATCACCGAGCCGAGCTGACCCGGCGATTCCATGCCGCCTTCGAACCAGCTCAGCTCCAGGCGCAGTGCATCGTGCACCTCGGGGATGCCTGCCCCGGAGAACCCGGCCGGGCCGGCGGCGCCGGGATAGGTCGCCAGCCCGTCGATCTGCTCGCGACGCAGTCCCGCATCCTCGATGGCGGCGACGCAGGCGTCCAGGGTCAGCTCCAGGGAGTCGCGGAAGAGCCGGCGGCCCACCTGGGACTGGCCGATGCCGCTGATGGCAGCGCGCCGTTCCAGGATCTCCATCAGGCCTCCGCCGGCTCGAAGAGCGGAATCCAGACGTCCTCGCGCTCCTCGAAGACGGCCCGCACGGGCATCCCGATGCGCACTTCCTCCGGGCTGCAGCCCACCAGGTTGGTGGTGAGCCGCACCGACGGGTCCTCCTCGATCTCCACGATGGCGATCACGTAGGGCACGTTCTGGCCGGGGATCCAGGCCTGGTGGTTGACCGTGAAGGTGGCTACCCGCGCGCGTCCGCAGACCGCCTCGGGCGCAAGCTCGGTTCCCAGGCAAGCGGGGCAGCGCGGCTGGGGCGGGTGCGCGAACGCGCGACAGGCTCGGCAGCGCAGGAAGCGCAGCTCGCCTTCGCGGCCTCCCGTCCAGAAGTCCTCGTTCTGGCGGGTGAGCTTCGGGAGCACCCGGAAGGGCCGGTCCGTCATGCGCCGTGGAAGCTATCCGAGACCCGGCGAGGTGTCATTCGCCCCTTCGAGAAGCTCACGGCAGTAGGGAAGGCAGCGCTCGACGGCGGCCTCGGGGCTGACCGGAGGCTCCCAGCCCAGATCTCTTCGGGCCTTGTCGATCCGGTTGTAGTGGGACACGACGATCTTGATCAGCTCCAGACGACTCAGCGGCGGGGCCGGAAGCCCCAGGTAGACGTGCAGCAGCTCGCCCAGCCATGCCACGCCGCGCATGGGCCAGACCGGCATCGTCCAGCGCGGGAAGCGGTAGCCGAGCCCTTCGACGAAGGGCCGGAAGAACTCGAAGTAGTTGATGGGCGCGCCGTCGGTCACGTAGTAGGCCTGCCCGCAGGCGGCCGACTCGGGCACCAGATGCCGGGCGGCGCAGATCTCTCCATCCACCAGATTGTCGATGAAGGTGTTGTCGGACATGGCCGAGCCGTCGCCGATCGTCGCCACGAACACGCCCCGGCGAAGCTGCTCCACCAGACGGGGCAGCATCAGCGGATCGCCCGGGCCGTAGATACCGCCGGGACGCACCGCGCAGGTCAGCAGGCCGGTCTTGTCGTTGGCGCCCAGCGCGATCTGCTCGCCGCGAATCTTGGTCTCGGTGTAGATGTCGCGCGCTCCGTACGCGTAGGGTGTGCTCTCGTCGCCATCCACCACCGGATCGTCCAGGGTGACGTTGTTGGAGCTGGTGTGGACCAGCCGCGATACGCCGGCCTCCGCAGCGGCTCCCACCACGTTCGCCACCCCCCCGACGTTCACGCCATGCGCGCGCCGCCGGATTTCCGGCGTACAGAAGGTCAGGAAGACAAGCTGCGCGGCGGTGTGAAAGACGGTGTCGATACCTTCGCAGGCAGCCAGCACCTCGTCGTAGCGGGTCACGTCGCCCACCACGACCTCGGCCCCGGAGGGCCAGGCTGCGTCTTCGCGCACGTCGAACGCCCGCACCGGGTGCCCCCGGCGCATCAGCTCCGCGGCCAGGTGCCGCCCCAGATAGCCGGCCCCACCGGTCACCAGACAGCTGCCCAATTCCGCGCCGTCGCCCGTCATGTCTTTCTCCCGGACCCACCGGGCAGCCGAGGGGTGTGCCCCCCGCTTGCCTGGTAGGATCCCGCGATGCGCCGGCTTGCGACCGCCCTCGGTCTCCTCGCAGCAGCGGCAGCCGGCCCTGCGGCAGCCGAGATGCGGATCGAGGTGGAGCACCCGCCCCCCGGAAGCTCCTTCACCGGCGATCTGCCGGCCTTTGTAGCGGGCTGGGCGGTGCCGCCCGGGCACTCTCACCCCCGACGCGATGTCGTAGTGGTGATCGACGTCTCGGCGTCCACCCTTGAGGCGTTCGAACGGCCCGACGTTCCCGAGCGCCCCGCCGCCGTGCCGGGCGCTCCCCTTCGCGAAGGCTCCGTGCTGGAGGCGGAGATCGCCGCCACCCGGCGCCTGCTGCACACCCTGGACCCGCGCTTCACACGCGTGGCCGTGGTGACCTTCTCCGGCGAGCCGCTCGGTCAGAGCCCGGCGCTGCCGCGCTGGACCGAGTCCCTGGACCCGGCCGCAGTCACCTGGGTGGGACTGACCCACGACTGGTCGGCCGTCGAGCGGGCGCTGGACGCGGTGGCCGAGGCCGGTGCCCACGGACTGACCCACATCGCGGCGGGGGTGGAGCGCGCCACCGCGGAGCTCACCGGCCGCACGGGAGCCGAGTCCCGGCCGGATCCCGGGGCCCGCCACAGCATCCTGTTCATGACCGACGGCATCCCCACGCTACCGGTTCCCGGCGACACGCGGCGCAACCAGCTGGAGGTCTTCAAGCAGGTCCGCCGCGCCGCGAAGCACGGCATCGAGATCCACGCCTACGCCGTGGGCCGCGAGGCGCTCCGAGGTCCCTTCACCCTGGAAACCATGGCCACCGAGACCGGCGGAACCTTCACCGCCGTGCGCGACCCCGCCACGCTGCCGGATCGGCTGCCGGTGGTTCAGCTGGCCGGCCTGGACGGTGTGCAGGTGCGCAACCTCACCACCGAACGCGACGCGCTCGCGACCCACCTGCGCCCCGACGGCACCTTCGACGCTTTGGTCAAGCTGGCCCCGGGTGCCAACCGCATCGAGGTAGTGGCCACCGCGACCGACGGGGACAGCGGCCGCCGCGTGCTGGTGATGCAGCGCCGCGACGCGGCCAGCGGGCGTCCGGCCCTGCCCGACCATCTGGTGAGCCGCCGCGGCGAGCTGCTGGAGAAGGACCTGGAGGAGCGCCGCGAGGCCCGCCGCCGGCAGCTGGGCGAGGAGATCCGTCGCGGCCGCGCCGACGACGAAGAGTCCGAAGCCGCCGCGCAGCGGCGGGAGTTGGAGCTGGAGGTGGGGCGAGAGCCACCGTCGGTGGGAGCCGCGCCGGAGCCTCCGCCCCCCGCTGCGGACTAAGCGGGGCGCCCCGTGACCGTGGTGAACACGATGCGGGCACAGGTCTCCACCAGCTGATCCCGGGTCACGCCGGCCCGCTCGAAGCTCTGGTGGTAGCTCGACATCCGCTCGAGCATGGCGACCATGGAAGAAGCGGCCGCCCACGGATTGATGCCCGCGCCCACGCGCCCTCCGCGCTTGAACTCCTCGATGCGCTTCGCCAGCTGCTCGACCACCGGCGACAATGCGTTCAGGCGCACGCTGCGGAAGCTTCGATCACCCTCTTCCGCCTTCAGGTTACGCACGCGCAGCGCCGCCCCGTGGCGTTCCCAGTGGTCGACGAAGGCCTCGGTGATGGCGCGGGCGTTGTCGAGCCCCTTGCGGCCGTGCCAGGAGCCGTCGATCAGCGCGATGATCTCGGGCACGTCCTCGCCGGCTCGCTCCACCAGGCGCAGGATCGCCTCCTCCACGTCGCGGAAGTACTGGTAGAAGGTGGCCGGGGAGGTTCCCACCTCGCGTGCGATCTCGACCACGCGCAGCTCGCGCACGCTGCGTCGCTCGAGCAGCTCGGCCGTGGCGTCGAGCAGGCGCTGGCGGGTCTGAAGCGCGCGGGGACCGAGGGTCCGTCCGCTCTGATCCTGGGGCTTGCGCGCGGCCATCCCGGCTCCGCTCAGGTGCGCATGATCTGGCCGCCGTCCACGGCGAGGATCTGCCCCGTGATCCAGCCCGCGTCGTCGGAGAGCAGGAACAGCGCGGCGCCCACCATATCCTCGACCGTCCCCATGCGGGAGAGCGGCATGGAGGACACGATCTGATCCTTGATGAACTCGGGCACGACCTTGCGGGTTGCCTCCGTGTCCGTCGGGCCGGGAGCGATGGCGTTGACCCGGATGCCTCGCGGCCCCAGCTCCCTGGCCAGGCTGTGGGTGGTGGCGTGGAGCGCCAGCTTGGCGATGCCGTAGTAGCCCGCGCCCATCCAGGCTGCGGCGGACGACTGGTTGACGATGGCTCCGCCCCCGCGCTCCACCATCGACTTGTACACGGCCCGCGTGACCAGCAAGGCGCCGTCCTGGTTCACCGACATGAAGTTCCGGTAGTAGTCCATGGGCACGGTGAGCAGGCTGTGCAGCTCCATGCCGCCGTAGATGGCCGCGTTGTTGATCAGGTAGTCGACTCCACCGAAGGCATCCGTGGCGGCCTTGCCCATGGCCAGGGTCGACTCCTCGTCCGACACGTCCGTCTGCACGAACTCGGCCCGGCCGCCGCTTTCCTGGATCTCGCGCGCCACGCGACCGCCCTGATCTGCATTGATCTCGGCCACCACGACAGCGGCGCCCTCGGAGGCCAGGGCCTTGGCGTAGGCCTCGCCAATACCGCCTCCCGCGCCGGTCACCACCGCCACCTTATCTTGGAATCGCATGAGCCCTCCCTTGCACGAGATCTGACGCCACGTCAGAGCCTACGCATCCCGCTGCGCTCCGACAAGCAAGGGCCCCTCCGGATGCCGAGCACGCCCTCGCGGCCACGGCCAGCAGGTCTGCAAAGAGGGACGTTCCTGCATGACGGCGTCGGGCGTCAGTCCTCAGGACTGGCACTCCGCGCAGTTACGCAGGAACGTCCCTGAATGCAGGTCCAACGAGCCGGCGGCGGCGCGGCCTGATGCGCGCCCTGGTCTTTGAGAATAGCCTGCCGCGGCTGGCCGCGACTCGCGTGCTTTCGTGGATCACGCCGCGGGCCTTCGTGGGTCCCACGGCTCCGCTTCGCCAGCGCGACGTACCCGAGCCGGAGCTTCCCGCCGACGACTGGCTCCTTCTGCGCACTCGCCTGTGCGGGATCTGCGGCAGCGACACCAAGCAGGTGTTCCTGAACGGCGACCTCGACAATCCGATGACGGCGCTCATCTCGTTTCCCCAGATCCTGGGGCACGAGGTCGTCGGCACCGTCGAACGGGTCGGCGCCGGCGTGACCCGGCGACGCATCGGTGAGCGCGTGGTTCTCAACCCCTGGCTCTCCTGTGCACCGCGCGGCCTGGATCCCTGCACCTGGTGCCGGCGCGGCGATCTGGCCCAGTGCCTCTGCTTCACCCAGGGTGTCGTCGATCCTGGAATCCACACCGGCAACAGCCGTCAGGCCAGCGGCGGCTTCGCACCCCTGGTTCCCGCCCACGAGTCCATGTGCATTCCCGTGCCCGACGACGTTCCCGACGAGGCCGCGGTGCTGGCCGACCCGTTCTCGGTCTCGCTGCACTCCATCCTGCACTCGCCCCCCACCCCGGGTGGCCACGCGTTGGTCTACGGCTGCGGAACCCTGGGCCTGCTGGCCGTGGCGATCCTACGCGCCCTCTACCCCGACGTCCGAGTCCTGGCGATCGCACGATTCGAGCACCAGGCGCGCCTGGCGGAGAAGCTGGGTGCGCACAGCGTGCTGCCCTGGCGCCCGAACCGGCCCCTGGTGGAGCAGCTGGCCGCCATCACCGGCGCCGCACTCCTGCGCCCCTGGCGCGGGCTTCCGATGCTGAACGGCGGCGTCGACGTGGTGTACGACACGGTCGGCTCGGCGGAGACCCTGGAGGTGGGTGTACGCGTGACGCGCAGCCGCGGACGCATCTCCGTTACCGGTGTCGAGGCGCCACGCCGCTTCGAGTGGACGCCCCTCTACTTCAAGGAGCTCGCGGTGGTGGGCTCCAACGCCTTCGGCGTCGAGGAGTGGAACGGAGAGCGGCGCCATGCCATGGAGTGGTACTTCGAGCTGATGCGCAGCCACGGGATCGACGTCACGCCCATCGTCACCCATCGCCTCGCTCCCGCGCGCTGGCGCGAGGCCTTCCTGAAGTGCGTGGACCAGGGCCGCAGTGGTGCCGTCAAGGTGCTGTTCGACTACGCGTCGTCGGCCTGATTCCGTTTCGCGCCGCGTTCGGCGCGCGCGCGCGCCTGCTGCAGCGCAGCGCTCGGAACGGGATCCATGCGCCGCAGCCCCAGGCGGACCAGCCCGGGTGCCAGCGCTCGCACGGCCCGCGCCAGCCGCAGCGAGAAGCTCCAGCGCGGCGCCATCACCTGATGCCGCCGATCCTCGATCACCCGCAGGATCGCGTCGGCCGCGACCTGCGGCGGATGCTTGCGCCCGCGATAGGCCGGCGGCTCCTCCAGCTTGTCCCAGATCTCCGTGTCGATCGGCCCCACGATGACGCTTCCCGCGTGGATCCCCGAACCCTGCAGGTCGCTCCACAGGCCCTCGGTGAAGGCGTCCAAGGCGGCCTTGCTGGCGCCATAGAGCGACTCCCGGGGAGGCACGATGCGAGCCGCCATGGACGAAACGTTGACGATGCAGCCCGCACCCTGGCGTAGCATCACGGGCAGGGCCGCCAGGGTGGCCTCCACCGCGGCCAGGAAGTTGACGCGCATCACCACCTCGGCATCGGCCTGGTCGGTGTGCCAGATCAGCTTGTGCTTGGGAATGGCCGCATTGTTCACCAGGACGTCCAGGCGGCCCAACCGCGCAACCACGCCTTCCAGCGCGGCGCGCGCGGCGCCCGGCTCCGCCAGGTCCGACACCTGCGTAAAGGAGCGCGGTGAGACGGCCTGTAGCGTCGCCTCGAGCTCGGCAAGGCGTTCGGCGCGGCGCGCCACGCCCACGACCGTCGCGCCGCGCTCCGCCAGCGTACGCGCGGTTGCGAAGCCGATACCGGAGGAGGCTCCGGTAACGAGAACAACGGCGTCGTGGATCGCCACCGCCGCAGGCTATCATAGCGGCCTGCGGGTCGAGAGGAGCGAGCCTTGAGCGAACGCATCCCGCTGCCGCCCTGCCCCGATGGAGCATTTTCCATCGGCGACTCCGACGACCTCGACGTCGGTGAGGTCCGGCCGATCCACTACCTGGGCCGCAACCGGGTGCTGTGGCGCGGAGAAGACGGCGACGGCCCGATCGCGCTGCTGCGGCGCTGGGGAGATCAGTTCTACTCCGCGCCCTCGCTGCCCGCCTGATCCGGGCGCTGCGCCGTGCGCTTCACACCCCATCGGAAGAAGCGCGGAAAGAGAGCGCGCACCGCATAGGCGCCCGCGAGCATGCGCGGATAGGTCAGCTCGCGCCGCCCACTGCGCAGGGCACCCAGAATGGCCTCCACCAGCCCGTCGGGCTCGACCATCTGGCGCCGGGCGGCCGCCGGCATGCGCTCCAGCGCCTCCCCATCGAAGAAGGGTGTGCGGATCACGCCCGGGCAGACCGTCAGGACGTGCACGCCCAGGTCCTCCACCTCCAGGGAAAGGCTCTCCGCCAGCCCCACCAATGCGAACTTCGACGCCGCGTAGGCCGATTCGTCCGGGGGCGCGATGCGCCCGGCCAGCGACGCCACGAAGACGATCCAGCCCTCGCCCCGCTCCACCATGCCCGGCAACAGGGCCTTGGTCCAATAGAGGCTTCCCAGCGTGTTGACCCGGAGCATCCGCTCCATGTCCTCCAGGTCCCACTCGAGGAAGCGCCGGTGGTGGCCGTACCCCGCGTTGTTGACCAGCAGGTCCACGCCGCCCCAGGCCTCGACCACATGCGCCGCCGCGGCCGCCACCGCCTCGCGCTCGGCCACGTCGCAGGGCAGCGCCAGGGCTTCCCCGCCGGCCGCGCGCACCTCCGCTGCCAGCGCCTCGAGCGCGTCCGCGCGCCGCGCCACCAAGGCCACCCGCGCGCCCTCGGCCGCCAGCCGCAGTGCCAATGCCCGGCCGATCCCACCGGAGGCGCCCGTGACCAGGGCGCGCCGGCCGCGCAGCCGGGTGAGCCGCGAGCTCACCCTACCCTTCGCGCCCTTCGTTCTTCTCGCGAAGCTTCTGGATCAGGCCTTCCGGACCCTCGGCGCTGATGATCTCCTGGGTCTGGCTGCGGAAGTTGGAGAGCAGACTCACTCCCTCGACGATCACGTCGATGACGTACCAGCTGCCGTTCCGGGAGCGCAGCCGGTAGTCCACCGCGAGCGGATCTCCCTCACCCAGGATCCGCGAGCGGACCGTGACATCGCCGTTGCGTTCCGCGCGGCTGTCGGTGATCTCGACGGTCTCGTCGCCGTAGCGGTCCAGGCTGTCGCCGTAGGTGACCGACAGGTGCCGCTTGAACTCCTGCTCGAACTGCTCACGCTGGGCTGGGGTCATGCGCCGCCAGTTCCGCGCCAAGACCAGCTTGGAAATGGTGCTGAAGTCGAACCGCTCGTAGGCGATCGCTTCGATCGCGTCGCGCTTCTGCGCGATGGGCAGGGCTTCGTCGTTCAGCACCGCCAGGACCGAGTCGACCGTCGCGTCCACAGCCGCCTTGGCGGCGTCGCGGTCGGCGTCGCTGGCGGGGGTCGCCGCGGCTGCCAGGGGAAAAAGCAGAGCCATTGCCGCGAGCAGCCAGAGGCGGGTGCAGTGGGGAAGTCGCATGGGTGGGCTCTAGGGACCGGTGGGGGGGGCCTGGTGCGCGGCCGGCACGTCGATCCACTCCCCCTCGGCCGGATGCCAGTCCTGCCCGGGCCCGGGGTGGACCGTCCCGCTGGAGGGAGGCGCCCAGCCATCGGCCCGCGGAGCGGGCGCTGCGCTGACGTCGCCCGACGCGTCGCCGGTGTCGATTTCGTAGAGGTCGTCCTCCACGGGATCGGGGTCGGTTTCGTAGAGGCTGTCGCCCGCGGCCTCGTTCCCGATCAGCGCCTCTCGACGCTGGCCGTAGGCATCGCGTGTGAAGATGTAGAAATCGAGCGCCGCGTCGCGCGCGCGATCGATGTCCTCGTCCAGCATGGCCCGCCGGTTCACACTCTGCACCACACCGGTCCAGGCTAGCGTGAAGACGGGGAACGCCGCAGTGACGGTGCGCACATCGAAGAGCAGGTCGAACGCCAGCCCCACGGTGTCCCGCGGGTTGGAGGGCCCGAGGAGCGGCACCACCCAGTAGGGCCCCGGCCCGATTCCCCAGTGCCCGAACATCTGGCCGAAGTCCTCATCGTAGAGCTTCATGCCCACGCGGCTCGCGGGGTCGAAGATGCCGGCCACACCCAAGGTGGTGTTGAGCAGGAAGCGCCCGGCCTCGGCACCGGCCTGTTCGAACTCGCCCTGGCCCATGTTGGTGAGAAAGCGGCGCGGGAACGCCAAGTTGACGAAGAAGTTGTCCACGGCGTTCCGCAAGCCCCGGAACGTGATGAACTCCCACCCGGTGGCCAGCGGATCGAGGAAGTACTTGTCCACGCCCTCGTTGAAGGCGAAGACCTTCCGGTTGGCTCCCTCGTAGGGGTCGCCGCCGTCGCGGCTGCCCTCCCAGCCATCGGGATAGGTTACGCAGGCGCTGGCGGGAAGCAGGCACAAGGCCAAGAACGCCACTGCCAGAAATCGTTCAATCCTACCGATGCATCCGACTGTCACGGCGACGCTTACTCCGAGCTCGATCCCAGGTTCTGCACGACGCGGCCGATCAGCCGCTCCAAGACTACAGCGCTCTGAGTATAATCGATTTCGTCCCCATCCTTCAGCAGCTCTTCTTCAGCGCCGGGCTCCAGCGCGATGTATTGGTCCCCCAGCACCCCGGTCGTGAGGATCGAGGCCGAGGTATCTCGGGGGAGCGGCACCTCCGGGTCCACGTCCAGGATCACCCGGGCCCTCAGGTCGGGATCCAGGCGGATACCCTTGACCTTGCCGATCTTGACCCCCCCCACCACCACCGGAGCCCGCGGGCTCAGGCCCCCGACCTCGTCGAAGACGGCCTCCAGCGCCAAGCCGCCCCGGCCCCCGTAGGAGAGGCCGCCCAGGGTGGCCGACAGGTACGCCACGGCGCCCAGCCCGGCCAGGACGAAGAGCCCGACCAGCAGATCGCGCAGGGGGGATTGGGGCATGGGATCAGAACCTCCAGAGCGCCGTGATGAAGTAGTTGAAGATCAGCACGAATACCGATGCGCTGACGACCGTGGATGTGGTGGCTGCACTCACCCCCGCCGCGCTGGGGCGGGCGGTGAATCCTCTCCAGGTGGCGATCAGGGCGACCAGGATGCCGAAGACCAGGGTCTTGATCAGGCTGCCCAGCACGTCCTCGCGAAAGACCACCGAGGACTCCAGGCTCGACAAGTACACCCCGCTGTCGCCCCCCACGAAGATCACGCCCACGATCCAGCCGCCCAGGATCCCCATCACCGTGAACAGCGCCGCGAGCAGCGGCATGGAGAGCACCATGGCCACGACCTTGGGCTTGACCACGTAGTCGACCGGCTCGATGGACATCATGCGCAGGCCGTCCAGCTGCTCGGTCACGACCATGGAGCCGATCTCGGCGGCCACGGCCGAGCCGGCCCGCCCGGTAATGAGCAGCGCCGTCAGGACCGGGCCCATCTCGCGGATCAGCACCAGGCCCACCATCGCGCCCAGGTTCTGCTCCGCTCCGAAGCGAACCAGGGTGGTGTAACCCTGCAGCCCCAGGACGAGCCCGACCACCAGCCCCGAGAGCAGGATGATCGAGAGCGACAGTACGCCGATCCCGTAGATCTCGTCCAGGATCCGCCTCACCCGCAGAGGCCTGCGGAACAGTGAGGCCAGGATCTGGCCCGCGAAGCCCGCCGCCTCGCCGAGGCCCGAGACGAAGCGGGTGGTGCCATGCCCCAGCTGGATGATCGGCTGGGCGCTCATTTCGCCTCCCCGGCGAAGAAGTGCTCCACCTTCGGGTCGCGGCAGGCGTGGAACCACTTGGCCGTCCCGGTTATGGCGACGCCGTCCACCAGCAGCACGATCTGTTGCGCCATGCGGAAGGTCGACGGAATGTGGTGCGACGCGATGACCATGGTGACACCCAGCCGCTCGTTTACGTCCACCAGCAGGGCCTCCACCAGGCGCACGGTGGCCGGGTCCAGGCCCGAGAAGGGCTCGTCGCACAGCAGGATGTCCGGCGCGGTCACCAGCGCCCGCGCCAGCGCCGCGCGCTTGCGCATTCCGCCGGAGAGCTCCGCCGGCAGCAGTGCCCCGACCCCTTCGAGGCCTACCGAATCGAAGACGTGGTCGACCTCTCGCTGGATCTCCCCCTCCGTGAGCGGCGAGTGCTCACGCAGCGGCAGCGCCAGGTTGTCGTAGATCGTCAGTGAATCCAGGAGCGCTCCCCCCTGGAACATCATGCCCACGCGGCGCCGGTAGTTGCGGATCTCCGCCCTTCCCAGCCGAGTCAGCTCGGTGTCGCCGTCCACGACGATGGAGCCGGCATCCGGCCGCAGCAGACAGCCGAGCATGCGCAGCAAGGTGGTCTTGCCCGCGCCGCTTCCGCCCAGGATCACGTTGATCCTGTCGCGCAGGAAGTCCGCCTGCACGTCACGGAACACCGTCCGCGCGCCCCGCGCAAAGCGCAGGCCGCGCACCTGGATGTGCGTGGGGGCCGAGGCTCCCTCTCGCCCCATGTCTTCCTGTACCGTCGACGGCTCCATGGCTCCCGGGCGCGCGTCCCCACCCGGGGGGCGAGCGCGGCCAGCATAGCAGGGGAAAGAGGCCCGCAGCCTCACTGGAAGCCTCTTCCGGACGGGCGCTTACAGCCGAAAAAGCAGAGCCCGCCCCAGTGCCTGCGGCTAGGAGCCTGACCCAAACTGGAGCACACCGTCCGGACGCCGATCCATCCACGCTGGCTGCGTTGCGCTCCTTGCGCCGTCGCGACGGCTATGGCTCAGTCGCGCGCCTTGCCAGCGCGGCGTCTCGACGCCCGGGCCGGCGCACCCCCTCTTGGGTCAGGCTCCTAACCCGCCGCGGGCGTCTCGGCGCCCCGAAGCTGGGTCAGCAGGGCCACCAGCTCGGCGGGGGGCATCGGCTCCGGGTCCTCGGTGGAGTCCTTGAGGTTCTCGAACTGGAGGATGCCCAGCTTATCGTAGGCCTCACGCACCCGCGGTGTGAGCATGCCGAGGCGCCTCAGGTTCGGAACGATCTTGCTGAAGAGCATCTGCCGGAAGCCGGTCATGAAGGGCGTGTTCACCGCCCACTCCATCCACTGGGCCACGTCGAAGCCCATGCGCTCGTAGACCTGCTCCATCAGCAGCCGGTCGCGCATCAGGTGGGTGGCCTCGATGATGAAGTCCTCCCGCTCGCGGCGCTCGGACTCGGTCATCTGCTCGAAGAGGCCCTCCAGCGACAGCACGCCGAAGGCCACGTGACGCGCCTCGTCCGCCATGATCCGCGTGGTGATGTCCTGGATCAGCGGCTCGTCGGGAAGCTGCAGCTTCACCATGCCGAAGGCGGCCAGGGCCAGCCCCTCCACCATGATCTGCATGCCCAGATAGGTGACGTCCCAGCGCGAGTCCGAGATGATCTGATCCAGAAGCGTCTGCAGGTGCGGGTTGACCTCGTACGAGCAGCCCAGCTTCTCGGTCAGGTAGCGGTGATAGACCTCGACGTGCCGCGCCTCGTCCGCCACCTGGTTGGCGGCGTAGAACT
>Ga0255054_10001673_pt1 | contig 12946 bp, 10 predicted proteins | sample JV7_2_23_MG_FD_188634 | JGI IMG/M metagenome (GOLD analysis project Ga0255054, IMG submission 188634) | Seawater microbial communities from Jervis Inlet, British Columbia, Canada - JV7_2_23 | ecosystem: Environmental > Aquatic > Marine > Inlet | place: Canada: British Columbia | collected...
TTACGACCAGGACTCGCCAGGCAACCTGCGGCGGCTACGGCGGATAATTGGATAAATTGGCGGCGTGCGATCTTGCTCAACGGAGTCTCCTTAATTTTCTGTGGCTTGTCCGGAACACGTCCGGCGTTAAACATTCTAAACGATAATGACCAAACTGCGACGCATTGTAGACGATGTTTATGAACAGAAGCACAACGGGACATTCCCGGGCAGTTTCTTGGTCGTCAATTGGGAACGATTATCATCAATAAGTCGAGGCCCGTATCGAAACCGTGGTCAGTGGGGTTTCTGCCCGATTACAATACACAGAATTCGCGCCTGTCCGAGCCGCAATATCAACGGCCGCATCGCGCTGAGTTGCTGGCAAACATTGATATATACTGGCGAACCCGTCACGCACTGGCATTATCAACATGGCTGGAAGCAGTCACGCAGTCAATATCAGCAAGGTCAGCAACGGCGTGCAGGAAGTGCACGGCGACAGCGTTGCTGTCGAGGAACCGCTTGAGATTCGCCTCGCATTCTCGACGCCGGAAGGCCGCGCAACGCACAGCATTTCGATCACGATGCGAACGCCTGGTAACGACAGGGAACTGGCGGCCGGCTTCCTGTTCAGCGAGTCAATTATTCGACAGGCGGGCGACATCGCATGCATAGAAGCGTGTGGGCCAGCCGCGCCTGATAGTGGCAATCACAATATCGTTCGCGTCGAACTCGACCCCGATGTCAGCGTCGATCTCGGACGCCTGCAACGTCATTTCTACACAACATCGAGTTGCGGCGTTTGCGGCAAGACGTCCCTCGACGCTTTGCGCGTAGTAGGTATTGAACCATTGACAGATAATCACCTTAACTTTCAAGGGGATACACTGATCGAACTTCCCGGGAAACTTCGCGCCCTGCAGGCAACTTTCGACAAGACCGGTGGATTGCATGCCGCCGCTGCGTTTCATACGACGGGCAAGATTGTCGTGACGATGGAGGATGTTGGCCGGCACAATGCGGTCGATAAAGTCATCGGTGCACTGTTACTCGAAAATCGCTTGCCTGGACGTGACCTTGGGCTCATCGTATCAGGTCGCGCGAGTTTTGAGCTCATGCAAAAAGCACTCGTTGCAGGCATGCCACTATTGGCAGCAGTAAGCGCACCATCGAGTCTCGCTGTTCAACTGGCAAGCGAATTCGATATGACGCTCGTCGGCTTCCTGCGCGGTGATACGTTTAACATATATTCAGGCGGACAACGGATTACGAATGACAACTGAGGCCTTCGACAAACAGGCAGCCACCGAGATTATCGCGAGCTTCGAGTCGCGAGCAGAGATGCTTGTGCAGATTCTGCACGGATTCATCTCGAGATTCGGCTGGATATCGGACGACGCGATACGACTGCTCGCAACAGAACTCAATCTGTCGCGCGCCGAGGTACACGGGGTTGTCAGTTACTACCACGACTTCCGAACCTCGCCGCCAGGCAAGCATGTCGTAAAGATCTGTGCGGCCGAGGCTTGCCAGGCGATGGGCAGCCGCGAGCTTTCAGCGCATGCCGAGGAGTCGCTCGGCATCGACATGCACTCGAGCAACGAAGACGTGACACTCGAGCCGGTTTATTGCCTGAGCAACTGCGCATGTTCACCGGCAATCATGGTCGACGGCAAAACGTATGGGCGCGTGAGTGCGGATCGCTTCGATGACATCGTCGCAGCGGTCGGGGAGTCAGGCTGATGGCAGCGACAAAAGTCTACGTGCCTCGCGAGACGGCAGCTATATCTGTCGGTGCTGACGATGTTGCAATTGAGATCGCGCGCCAGGCCAAACAGTCCGGTAAACGCATCGAGTTGATTCGCAATGGCTCGTGGGGCGCAACGTGGCTCGAACCGCTCGTGGAAGTGCTCGTCGATGACGAGCGTATTGCGTACGGCAACGTCGAGGCGAGCGACGTTGCCGAGATGTTTGCCTCCGGGTTTCTTACGGGCGGCGACCATGCGCGGCGCCTCGGACCGACGATTGAGATTCCTTACCTGATCAATCAGGATCGCTGGACCTTCTGGCGCTGTGGCCTGATTGAGTCCCTGTCGCTTGAGGACTTCCAACAACACGCAGGGTTCAAGGCAATCGGGAAAGCGTTCGAGATGGGTGCAGATGCGGTCATCGAAGCCGTCAAGACGTCTGGCTTACGCGGACGCGGCGGCGCTGGTTTCCCGGCAGGGATCAAATGGCAAACCGTGGCCAACACTGCGGGTGACCAGAAGTACATTGCCTGCAACGCGGACGAAGGCGACAGCGGCACATTTTCCGATCGAATTCTAATGGAGGGCGACCCACTCGGCCTGATCGAAAGCATGATGATCGCAGGATTCGCGGTGGGCGCGAGCCGCGGCTACATCTATCTACGCTCCGAGTGTCCGTTGACGCACTCGATACTGTCGCGCGCAATCGAGACAGCGCGCGAGTCAGGCTGGCTCGGTGAGAACATTCGGGACAGCGGTTTCGACTTCGATATCGAACTGCATCTCGGCGCTGGGTCATATGTGTGCGGCGAGGAAACCGCGATGCTCGAGAGCCTGGAAGGAAAGGCGGGAATTGTGCGTTACAAACCGCCCTTACCGGCGATAAGCGGACTGTTCGGTGCGCCGACAGTCGTCAACAACGTGGTTACACTGGCCTCGGTCCCTAACATCATCAACCTCGGCGCTGAGAAGTACGCGTCGTTTGGCGTTAATCGTTCGACCGGAACCCTGGCGTTCCAACTGGCGGGCAATATCAAACGCGGCGGTCTTGTAGAGAAAGGCTTCGGCATTACGCTACGCGAGTTGATCGAGGACTGGGGTGGCGGAACAGCCAGCGGGCGTCCGGTCAAGGCAGTTCAGGTCGGAGGGCCGCTTGGTGCCTACGTTCCCGCCGAGCAGTTTGATACCCCGCTGGACTATGAGGCGTTCATAGAGATTGGTGCAATGGTTGGTCATGGCGGCATCGTCGTATTCGATGAAACTGCGGATATGGCGCAACAAGCGCGATTTGCGATGGAATTTTGCGCCATTGAATCTTGCGGTAAATGTACGCCCTGCCGGATCGGCTCGACACGTGGCGTTGAGGTCATAGACCGCATGGTTGAAGGCGTAGAGCGTGAAGACAACTACGATCTGCTGGTCGAATTATGCGACACGATGGAGGACGCTTCGTTATGTGCGATGGGTGGAATGACGCCCTTTCCGGTCCGGAGTGTCTTAAAATACTTCGCAGAGGATTTCTCGTCTGCTGTGGGGGCTGACGAATGAACAAGGTAAGACAAGCAGACCTGGGCACGCCCGCATCCGCTAGCACCGATACTGTCAGAGTCGAGATCGACGGCCTGCCGGCAACTGTCAGAGCCGGCACGAGTATTCTTCGCGCTGCGCGTGAGTCCGGTGTCGATATCCCGAAACTCTGCGCGACCGACAGCCTGAAACCGTTCGGCTCCTGTCGCATGTGCCTCGTCGAAGTTGAAGGACGCCCGGGCTACCCGGCCTCCTGCACCACGCTGATTGAAGACGGCATGAAAATCCGTACACAGACCGATGCGCTCAGCAAACTCCGGCGCAACGTCATGGAACTGTATATCTCGGATCATCCACTCGACTGCCTCACCTGCTCAGCAAACGGCGACTGTGAACTGCAAGATATGGCAGGTGCGGTTGGTCTTAGAGATGTGCGTTACGGTTTCGATGGCGAGAACCACCTGGATGCACCGGTAGATGCCAGTAATCCGTATTTCCAGTTTGATGCGAGCAAATGCATCGTTTGCTCACGCTGCGTCCGGGCGTGCGACGAAGTTCAAGGCACATTTGCATTAACGATCCAGGGTCGTGGATTTGAATCCAGGGTGTCTGCAGGTATCAGCGAAGACTTTCTCGATTCCGAATGCGTGTCCTGCGGCGCATGTGTGCAAGCCTGTCCGACGGCGACGCTCATGGAGAAGAGCATTGTCGATCACGGCCAGCCCGAGCACAGCGTCAAAACGACGTGTGCATATTGCGGTGTCGGTTGCTCTTTCATCGCGGAGATGAGAGGCGATCAGGTTGTGCGCATGACGCCAGACAATGATGGTCAGGCCAATCACGGTCATAGCTGCGTCAAAGGCCGATTCGCGTGGGGCTATTCGACACACCGCGATCGCGTTCTGAGTCCTCTGATTCGAGACAGTATCGATGAGCCCTGGCGCAAGGTCGATTGGGGCGAGGCAATTCAGTACACAGCGAAGCGCTTCAAGGAAATCCAGGCTGAACACGGCCGGAAGTCAATTGGTGGAATTACATCCTCGCGTTGCACGAACGAAGAAGTATACGTCGTGCAAAAGCTCGTTCGCGCCGCAATGGGCAACAATAATGTCGATACTTGCGCGCGTGTCTGTCATTCACCGACTGGCTATGGCCTGAAACAGACGCTCGGCACGTCCGCCGGCACGCAGCCGTTCGACAGTGTCATGGACGCCGATGTCATCATCGTCATTGGCGCCAACCCAACCGCCGCGCACCCCGTATTCGCATCACAAATGAAGCAACGTCTGCGTGAAGGCGCGAAACTCATCGTCGTGGATCCGCGGCAGATTGGTCTCGTCAAATCGCCACACATCAAAGCCGATTATCATCTGCCGCTGCTACCCGGTACCAACGTGCCAGTCGTCAACTCACTCGCACACGTTATTGTCGCCGAAGGTCTGGTTGATGAGGAATATGTTCGCGAACGCTGCGAAACCGATTCGTTCGAAGCGTGGAAGGCGATGATCCTCAGGCCTGAGAATTCTCCAGAGGAAGTGGAGAAGGTATCGGGTGTGCCGGCCGAGGACATCCGTGCCGCAGCACGACTCTATGGCGGCGCGAAGCGCGGCGCAATCTATTACGGGCTCGGCGTCACCGAACATAGCCAGGGATCGACGATGGTCATGGGCATGGCAAATCTCGCGATGGCGACTGGCAATATTGGGTTCTCGGGTTGTGGTGTTAACCCGATGCGCGGCCAAAACAACGTGCAAGGCTCCTGTGACATGGGTTCGTTCCCGCACGAACTGCCCGGATATCGCCCGGTCCAGGACGACGAGATCCGAGGGACGTTCGAGCGGCATTGGGGTGTCACAATCGATCCGGACCCGGGCTTCCGCATTCCCAATATGTTCGATGAGGCTTGTGCCGGACGTTACAAGGGCATGTACATCCAGGGCGAGGATGTTGCGCAGTCTGACCCGGATACGCTGCACGTCGAGGCAGCCCTCGGCAACATGGAGTGTGTCGTCGTACAGGACCTGTTCCTGAACGAGACGGCAAAGTTCGCTCATGTCTTCCTGCCCGGAACTTCATTTCTGGAGAAAGATGGCACGTTCATCAATGCCGAGCGACGCATCAATCGAGTGCGTCCGGTCACGAAGCCGCGGCAGGGCAAAGACGAGTGGCTGATTACACAGGAACTTGCTCAGGCGCTCGGCTATCCGATGAACTACGACAACGCTGCGCAAATCATGGATGAGATTGCCGAGCTCACACCAACATTCACAAACGTCAGTTTCGCGTTTCTCGACGAGGTGGGCAGCGTGCAGTGGCCATGCAATGACGGTGCGCCGATGGGCACACCGATTATGCACGTCGATAACTTCGTTCGCGGCAAAGGTCTGTTTGTCGAAACTGACTACGTACCGACAGAAGAACGCACCAACCGCAAGTTCCCGTTACTACTGACAACCGGTCGCATTTTGTCGCAGTACAACGTTGGTGCGCAGACGCGCCGCACTGACAACATGGTCTGGTATAACGCCGACCTTCTGGAGGTTCACCCAAGCGACGCGGAGGTGCGCGGCATCAAGGAAGGCGATCTTGTTTCGCTCTCGAGCCGCAAGGGCGACATCTCACTGGTAGCGACCATTACCGACCGGGTGCAGCCCGGTGTCGTATACACGACGTTTCACAACCCGGAAACAGGCGCTAACGTCGTGACGACCGAACACAGCGACTGGGCAACAAGCTGCCCCGAATACAAAGTCACCGCTGTGCAGATTGCACCGGCGACGCACCGCTCGGACTGGCAACACGGCTTCGACGAAAACGCGAAACGCCAGGGCAAGATCCTCGAAACGACCTAGGGTAAACGGCCTGCGAACGCCACACAGGCCCGCTACCGGGTATGTGCTCTCGCTTAACCTCGCTCGCCATCCCTGGCTCGCTCAGATCGTTCTCCGCTTGCTTTGGCGTCCTGCGTCGCAGCGCTACGCACGACGCTCGAGCACATACACCGATAGCGAACCTCTACGATCTCTGTGAAGGCCGCGGGCGTGATCTTTGTTTTCGGCAGTAAAGCGCAGCACAGCGAGCCATGCCGGAAACAAAGATGACGGTCGCAGGCCTGTACCTCGAAACCGCGTTCGCTGGCCGTGTAGCTGCGTGCGGCTGGGTAACGGCCCGTCGGGGCGGGCTGCTACGATTCGTTTTCCGTTTCGGGGAGCAGCCAATCGCTTATCGGCTTTTTGAGGTACTTCGCAAAGGCGAGATACGCGAGACCGAGGCCAATCGCGCCAAATGGCGGCTGCCACTGCACGACGAAGACAGGCCACATCAGTGCCATCAGCAGGTTTACCATCGATTCGCTGGCAAATCGGAAGACAAATTCAACGAGTTGCTCGGACAGGAAGTTACCAATACTCGTACTTTCGGCAAGTTCACCAATGACGGTCGTTACTTCAAGAACGACGAAAGTAATCGCATAGCCACAAGCATAGAGACCGCCACCACGGACTTTCCAGACCTTCGTGAACCAGCGCCGAAACCACGCCTGCGCTTTATCTAACAATCAGGACTACCTCTGAATTCTCGTGAACCTGGTGCCCTCAAGTGTGAGGTTGTACATCAAACCCGCTGAGCCGAAGATGAAGCCGACCACAGGATCGCGGACGTTTTGAGAGTCGATTGTCTTGCCAACACCGATATCAATCAATGCAACAGAGCCATCGATGCCGACTCTCCAGCCGTTCGACCTTTGGAATTGATCCAGTGAACTCTGCGTCATGAACGCGATCACCATCGATCTGGCCTGTGCACCGGCCTGAAAGCCGAATGAGCCACTTGTGATCCGGAAGTAATCGATCGTCTTGCTACCAACGCGCAACGCGCCTTCGCCAGTTTCTGCACCGATACCCAGACCCGCTCTAAGCACGCGCGGAAAAACCAGATAGCCTGCCGCCTGGTCAATGAATATCCTGGCGCCGTTGACTTCTTCTTCGAAGACGACGAGAGCTTCGTCAGCTTCGCTATCGATTCTGCTTGCCGACCATTCCATGGATGAGCATGCGCCCAGCATTGCGCTCAGTAATGCGAGCGCTACGATTTTGTGCAGTGGTTTAGTCTTCATCACGACAGTATAGCTGCGTTGTCGCCAGCGGTCCTCGAAAATACGTCGGGCAGACGCATCAGCATGTCGCGTAATTGCGACGCTCCTTGTGCAAACTCGAGCGGCAATGACAGCCGGACGTTACTTGCTGAGACTGGGTAGAATGGATGCCGAATGCTCGCAGAACACGCCGCTGTCAATGAGCGCCGCAACCCTCGCAATGTCCGCAGACATCGAGCGATCTTCAGAGTAAGCCGGTGACACCTCGCGCAGAGTGGTGACTACCCGCTCGATCGCCGGCGAACTCTTCTGCGGATGATGAAATTCAACGCCTTGCGCGCCTGCAAGCAACTCGATCGCAACAATATTCGACGTGTTGTCGATCATCTCATGCAGCCGGCATGCTGCAAACGTCGCCATGCTCACATGGTCTTCCTGATTTGCCGATGTCGGGATGCTGTCGACGCTGGCTGGGTGTGCGCGTGACTTATTCTCGGACGTCAATGCAGCAGCCGTAACCTGGGCCATCATGAAGCCACTGTTCAGACCGCCCTCCTCGACGAGAAATGCCGGCAGGCCGCTCAAGTGAGAATCGATAAGCAGGGCGATTCGCCGTTCCGAAAGCGAGCCAATTTCGGCAATTGCCAGGGCCAGGTAATCGGCTGCCAGCGCGACTGGCTCGGCGTGGAAGTTCCCACCTGACAGAACCGCACGCGATTCAGCGAACACCAGGGGATTGTCGGTCACCGCATTTGCTTCTGTTTCAACCACCGTACAAACGTGTCGCAATACATCGAGGCATGCTCCGATGACCTGAGGCTGACAACGAATCGAATACGGATCCTGCACACGGTCGCAAGCGACGTGGGATGCGCGAATATCGCTGCCACGCATGAGTTGCCGAAGCACGCCGGCAACGGCGATCTGTCCGCCGTGGCCACGCACACTCTGAATTCGCTTGTCGAACGGTGTATCGCTGCCCTTGATGGCATCCGAGGACATCGCCCCGGCTGCGAGGGCGGCGGCCAATACATGTTCGGTCCGAAATATCGCCGCCAGCGCCAATGCCGTCGAGACCTGCGTCCCATTCAGCAGTGCAAGCCCTTCCTTTGGCGCAAGCGTGATCGGTTCGAGCCCGGCCTCCTGCAGCGCCAGCTCCGCCGGTACGATCGTGCCGTTGACGCTGGCTTCACCAACGCCGATCAGGACACCTGCCATGTGTGCCAGCGGCGCGAGATCGCCGGAGGCGCCGACGGAACCCTGTGATGGAATGCGCGGATAGATATTGTTATCGATTAATGCACAAAGTGCTTCGACCAGTTCGAGTCGCACGCCGGAGAAACCTTCGGCCAGAGCGATAACCTTCATGAGCATCACGAGTCGAACGATGTCGTCGCCCAGATCGTCACCAACACCGACTGCGTGAGAGCGCACCAGGTTTTCCTGAAGGTGCGCGAGTTCGTCGTCGTTGATCCGCACTTGCGCAAGTTGCCCGAAGCCCGTGTTTACACCATAGACTTTTTCACCGCCATCGACGAGGTCGGCGATCAGTTCATTTGACTCAGCGATGCGACGTCGCGTGTCGTCACCGAGATGCACCGTAACCGGGTTCTGCCATGCGTCGCGCAAGTTGGCGAGACTTACGAGTTGATTCTCGATCACTAGCTTCATTGTGCTTCTCCACTACCCAGCATCGGCAAATGCAGCCCGTGCTCGCGCGCGCAGTCAATCGCTTCTTCGTAGCCAGCGTCAGCGTGTCGCATGACACCTGATGCCGGGTCGTTCCAAAGTACGCGTTCGATACGCTTGTCGGCAGCTTCGCTGCCATCACAGACGATGACCAGACCGGCGTGTTGCGAGTAACCCATGCCAACACCACCACCGTGATGCAGCGATACCCAGGTAGCGCCACTCGCCGTACTCAACAGCGCATTAAGCAGCGGCCAGTCGGAAACTGCGTCGGAGCCATCACGCATTGCTTCGGTCTCGCGGTTTGGGCTCGCGACCGATCCACTGTCGAGGTGGTCACGCCCGATTACCACGGGGGCTTTGAGTTCTCCGTCGCGCACCATCTTATTGAAAGCGAGCCCCAATCTGTGGCGCTCGCCGAGGCCTACCCAGCAGATACGCGATGGCAAACCCTGAAAGTGGATTCGCTCACGCGCCGCATCCAACCAGGTGTGCAGATGCGCGTTTCCCGGTATTAACTCCTTAACTTTGGAATCAGTTCTGTATATGTCTTCAGGATCACCTGACAGCGCGACCCAGCGAAACGGCCCGATACCACGGCAAAACAGAGGTCGCACGAAGGCAGGCACGAAACCCGGGAAATCGAAAGCATCGTCGACTCCCTCATTAAGCGCCTCCTGGCGGATGTTGTTGCCGTAGTCGAAAGTCGGAATGCCCGCCTTATGGAATTCCAGCATCGCCCGCACGTGAACCGCCATTGACGCTCTCGCAGCCGCGGCGACCGCGTCGGGGTCATTGGCACGACCCTCCTCCCACTGCTTTACAGTCCATCCAATTGGAAGATAGCCGTTGGCGGGATCATGTGCCGATGTCTGGTCGGTTACGGCGTCCGGCCGCACTCCACGTTTGAGTAATTCCGGCAATATTTCGGCTGCATTACCAAGCAAACCAACGCTGATCGGCTGTCGATCCGTGATTGACTTGTCGATAAGGGCAAGCGCATCGTCGAGGGATTCCGCACGAGTATCCAGGTAACCAGTCTCAAGCCGCTTGTCGATGCGATCCGTCTGGCACTCGACCGCCAGCATCGATGCACCTGCCATTGTCGCCGCAAGCGGCTGTGCGCCACCCATACCACCGAGTCCGGCGGTCAGGATCCAGCGACCTGCAAGACCACCGTCATAGTGTTGCCGGCCCATTTCAACGAATGTTTCATACGTACCCTGCACGATTCCCTGGCTGCCGATGTAGATCCACGACCCGGCAGTCATCTGACCGAACATCATCAACCCTTTCTTGTCCAGTTCGCGAAAATGCTCCCAGTTCGCCCACGCGGGCACCAGATTCGAATTGGCGATAAGGACTCGCGGCGCATCAACGTGCGTACGAAAAACGCCAACCGGCTTACCTGACTGAACCAGCAAGGTCTCGTCTTCTTCAAGTTCTCTCAAGGTGTCAACGATTGCGTCGAACGCTTCCCAGTTACGCGCCGCCTTGCCGATTCCGCCATAAACGACGAGATCCTCTGGCCGCTCTGCAACATTGGGATCGAGATTATTCATGATCATGCGTAACGGCGCTTCGGTCAGCCAGCTTTTCGCTTGCAAGGTGGTTCCGGTCGGCGCCTTGATCGTTCGTTTGCTGTTCATTGCTGCAGTTTCTCCAGTTCCACGACATTGCCAGTCGTCGATTTGGGTGTTCCAGGGGGTGAATAGTGTCCTGTCAATTCGTAACGGCTGCCGGGATGGTGTAGTCGGGCGAATGTAACCGGTCGACCATGCGACCAGGTGCGACGAACAACAACCAGGCTCGGCTCGTTGTCCCGCATTTTCAGGCGCTCGCGTACCGCCGTATTGGTCACCGAGGCTCGCACACTCTGCTCCGCCTCCTGCAGCGGCGAAATTGCGGTCAGGTAGGCACTTGGCGTCACGTGGCAAAAATCCTGTTCGAGACAGTCGGGTGCGAAATCCGCAACGATATGCCTGTCCTCGATCTGGACCGGGGTACCGTTCTCGAAATGAACCAGAAGCAGGTGGAACACGTCGGTGCCCTGCTCTACATGTAAGGCCTTCGCGACCTCGCCGCGGGCGTGTTGCCGCGATTGCCGAATAACTTCGCAGGTATGTGAATGGCCGCGACGCGTAATTTCGTCAGCAATATTGTGTACTTCGAGTACGTGAGACCTTGCACGAAAGTCAGATACGAAGGTGCCGCGGCCTGCGACCCTCTCGACATAGCCCTCGTCTGTTAGTTCCCGCAAGGCGCGATTTGCCGTCATTCGCGACACGCTCATCGCCTCTACGAGTTCGTTTTCAGATGGCACTCGATCCGCAGGGCGAAGGTCGCCGTTTGAGATGCGCCCAATGATCAGGTCCTTTAACTGCTGATACATGGGTTTTGCCGCGACTGTCACCGCACTGCTCCGATGCGTTCAATCACGATAAACGTTGGAATGTCGGTCATGGGCGTCTCACCAAGTTGTATATACAGGCTAGACCATGATAACGTCGATTGCAAAGTCGCGGAGAAGAAAATGGCGGACTGGGACCTGCTGCTGACCGATGCCCACATCGCGACGATGCGGCGAGGCGCGGCCGATTACGGCACGATCGAAGACGGCGCAATTGCGATCACCGATGGCTCAATAAGCTGGGTCGGGCCGCGTTCGGATACGCCCGGAAAAGGGGCGAAACTTACGCGCTCACTTGCAGGTCATTGGGTAACACCGGCTCTTATCGACTGCCACACGCACCTCGTGTTCGGTGGTGATCGGTCCGCAGAGTTCGAACAACGGCTGCAGGGCGTGAGCTACGAGGAAATCGCAAGATCCGGTGGCGGTATTCTGTCGACAGTACGAGCAACTCGCGAAGCCACCGCTGACGAGTTGTTTGAATCTGCCAGCAAGCGACTGCAGCTGCTCGCTGCGGATGGCGTTGCGACCGTTGAAATCAAATCCGGCTACGGACTTGACGTCGCAAGCGAACTGAAGATGCTCGAGGTGGCACGCCGCCTTGGCGACTCGACTGAACTCGCGGTTCGCACGACTCTGCTCGCGGCACATGCAGTACCACCTGAATTTACGAACGACCCCGACGCTTATGTCGACCTGATTTGTGAACAACTGATCCCAGCCGTCGCCGAGCAAGAACTCGCCGATGCCGTTGACGCGTATTGTGAAAAATTCGCTTTCAATGCGGAGCAAATAATGAAGGTGTTTAGTTGTGCGCAGTCCCGTGACTTGCCCGTCAAGCTGCATGCCGATCAACTGAGCGACGGCAATGGAGCCGCACTCGCGGCGCAGTTCAGGGCTCTGTCGGCTGATCATCTAGAGTACGCGTCTGAATACGGCGTTGCAGCCATGAGCAAGGCCGGAACGGCTGCTGTTTTGCTGCCCGGCGCTTACCTGACACTCAACGAGACGCAGCGTCCGCCTACCGACGCGCTTCGAAGTAATGGTGTACCGATTGCAATCGCGACGGACTGCAATCCCGGCACGTCGCCGTTGTGCTCAGTTCGTGAAGCGATGGCGCTCGCGTGCCGCCTATTCAAACTGACTCCCGAAGAATGCCTTGCAGGCGCCACGCGCGAAGCGGCACTCGCACTTGGCCTGCACGAGGATCGCGGCACGCTCGAGGCGGGCAAACGCGCCGACATCGCGACCTGGGATATCGGCCATCCGCGTGAGCTCAGTTACTGGCTTGGCATACGCCCGCTATCAGGCTTGTTAATTGCAGGTCGGGATGTCAGTCTGATCTGATCGTGAACTCCCCCCTTCCTTTCCATAAGCGCAGCTTCATCGTTACGCTCGGCCTGCTAACGGGTATGGCCGCGTTCACCGTTGACGTGAGCCTGCCAGCCGTGCCCGCGATGGTCGAAGCGCTCGCAACAAACTTGTCGAAGGGGCAAC
>Ga0255054_10001674_pt1 | contig 12937 bp, 15 predicted proteins | sample JV7_2_23_MG_FD_188634 | JGI IMG/M metagenome (GOLD analysis project Ga0255054, IMG submission 188634) | Seawater microbial communities from Jervis Inlet, British Columbia, Canada - JV7_2_23 | ecosystem: Environmental > Aquatic > Marine > Inlet | place: Canada: British Columbia | collected...
ATGGATTCTCGAGCAGCATCCTGCCTGCCATCAAACTCGGTATGCCAATCGGAATCGTGCTTAACGCCGACAACAAATTGAATTGCTCTCCTGCACTTTCGATAACCTGTCGAATTAACGAAGCCTGCTCTCCCACCAAACCTCCTGCCTGGATGGCAGGTTCAGTTAACGTATCAATCAAACGCGCTATCCCGAGGTGCGGTCCGAGCCACAGAAAAAGATCTAATACCAGGGGAGGAATGATCAAAGCCGGCCGTGATGCCACTCCATCGAAGCCTGCTGATAGGGAGGAAAATATGCCTATGGGCTTCGATTCGGCCATGAAACTTGATTCTACCATGTGGGGGTCTAAGAGCCAAATTTGCAGTGGGTTTGCACGGTGAGGCTGCCATTTGACCCCTCTTCCTGCGTCCGTTAGAATTTGCATTGCTCGTGGCAAGACCAACGATCGCACTTCTCACGGACTTCGGCACGCGGGGCATATATGCTGGCGTGCTCAAGGGAGTCCTCAATACCCACGCCCCCCATGCTAATTTAATTGACATCTCACACGATGTCCCGCGTGGTGATGTCCAGGCGGCCGCGTTTATGCTCTGGCAGTCCTCGCCATACATGCCTCCGAATACAATATTTCTGTGCGTGGTGGACCCCGGAGTCGGGTCCGCTCGCCGGGGCGTAGCGGCAAAGTGGCCCTCGCGGATCTGTGTCGGCCCTGACAATGGCTTGTTTAGCTACCTGGTCTTTCGCGATGGTGCTCCGGATGTCATTGAACTCTGGGACCCCCAGGTCAGCACTACATTCCACGGGAGGGACATCTTCGCTCCGTTAGCGGCTCAACTCGCGTTGGATGCGGTATTCGATGATCTCGGTCCTCCGGTCGAATTGGAGAAGATGCTGCCTGCACCACGACTGGCCGCCAAGCGCTCCGGTTCGATCGAGGGAGAAATCATCCATGAGGATCCGTTTGGGAATATGGTTACCAGCATCGGTGTATTGCATCCTGAGGGTGGCCATATTCGATTAGATCCGTGGCTGGGTCAGGAACCGGAATCCCAATACCCGGCTCGAACTCTTGCTGCCCGGCTACCCAACGGCGATGAGCTGCCGCTCGTTCGCACCTTTAGCGATGTGCAAGAAGGGCAGGGGCTCGCTTATATCGGAAGCAACGGTCTGTTGGAGATCGGTGTAAATCGGGGTTCGGCCGCGAGCGCGCTCGAGTTGGAGATCGGCCAAGCCATTCAATTGCTCAATAAGGAATAGCGATGCCATCTTTCCGAATTGAAGGAGGCCACCAGCTATTTGGTGAGGTGGTGCCTTCTGGCAACAAAAACGCAGCACTTCCCCTCATGACCGCCAGTCTTATGGCAAACGGTGAGGTCACGCTCCACAACGTTCCTCAGATTGGCGATGTGGCGACCATGCGCCATCTGCTGGAGAGCATGGGGGTCGAAGCAGAATTAACCAATGGATCGACGCTGAAGCTACGTTCTCAAGGGGCACAGCGAGCGCAGCTGGACCCGGAGCTTTGCCGGAGCATCCGCGCTTCGATCTTGCTTGCCGGTCCCATGCTGAGCCGGTTTGGAGGGATTGACCTGCCTCCGCCGGGGGGCGATGTGATCGGCCGACGACGGATCGACACGCATTTCCTGGCCCTGGAAGCCTTCGGTGCTAAAGTCGAGCACAACGAGCGCCAATTCCGGATGCAAACAGATGGCAGGTTAAGCAGCGCCGAGATCTTGTTGGACGAGGCCAGCGTAACCGCGACCGAAAATGCCATTATGGCAGCCGTGACCGCCGATGGGCTGTCCGAGATTCGCAACGCGGCCTCGGAACCGCATGTACAGGAGCTTTGCCACTTCCTGGAAGTGCTTGGCGCCAGGATCTCAGGCATTGGCTCAAACACGCTGCACATTGAGGGCGTGGAAGAACTGCACGGCGGCGAGTACACCATTGGTCCAGACTATCTGGAGGTCGTAAGCTTTATTGCAGCGGGCGCAGTAACGGGTGGCAGCCTTCGTATCGTGAATGCTGGCGCTAAATACCTGGACATGGTCCGTCTTGTATTTGGGCGCTTCGGAGTCGACTGGATAGAGGATGGAGAGGATATCGTCATCGAAAGTCAGAACCAAATTGAGATCAGTCCGGATCTCGGCGGATTCGTTCCACAGATCACCGCTCAGCCGTGGCCAGCCTTTCCTACGGATCTGGTCAGCATCGCCATCGTTGTGGCCTCGCAAGCCAAGGGATCGGTTCTGTTTCACGATTGGATGTACCCCAGCCGTATGTTTTTCGTCGACAAGCTGGTATCGATGGGAGCCAGAATCATCCTCTGTGATCCGCACCGCTGCATCGTTGAAGGCCCAACGCAGCTCATAGGAGAAGTCTTGGAGAGCCCGGATATTCGGGCCGGTATGGCGCTGGTTCTAGCTGCCCTAGCGGCAAACGGAACCTCTACTATTCACAACATTGGCCAGATTGATCGCGGATATGAAAACATCGATGAGAAACTGCGCCAATTGGGAGCCAAAATCGAGAGAGTGGCCGACTAGCTGACAGCGAGCGGGCGCGTGCGGTATAATCCGCCCTCGATAGCGGACAAGCTGAATTAACCATGCCAAAACGAACCTACCAGCCAAAGATCCGGCGCCGAGCGCGGGTCCATGGCTTCCGAGCGCGAATGTCCAGCCGAGGTGGCCGGGCGATCATCCGTCGACGGCGACGGAAAGGTCGCTCCCGTCTGGCTGTACGGAAGAACCAGCACGTGAAGAAGGTCAACTGGAACGCCTGAGGAGTCAGGAAGAGGTCAACATAGCGCTGCATGACCTCAAATGAGTCGTAAGAACAGGCTTACCAGCACGACGGAATTTCGGCGGGTGCGGCGTACTGGGAAATCCTATGCCCACCCGCTTGTTTTATTGATCGCAAGCCGATCAACCGGTGAGCAGTGTCGGTATGGGGTCACTGCAAACCGTTCCGTAGGCGGCGCGGTGAAGCGCAACCGAGCCAAACGCCGCATGCGAACGGCCCTTCAGGAGTTTGACCTGAATCCCGGATGGGATCTGATCCTTTCAGCCCGGGCCGGGCTGGATGAAGCTCCATGGGATGAACTCACCAAGGTGATTGGCAATCTGCTCAGGAGAGCTGGGGCGATTGGACAATAGAAAGATGAACGCACAAGAAATAGAAAGCATTTCAGAGCACGATCACGCGGTGGAAGAATATGGAATCGAGCACGATCACGCATATGTGGACGAAACCTCGTTGCGTGATATTCCGCTACAGATCTCAAACTTGCCGCGGCTGGCTGGTTTGGGGCTCATTCGCTTCTATCAGATGACATTTTCGAAGACGTTACCGTCAGGAACCTGCCGCTTTTACCCTAGCTGCTCGCACTATGGCTACCAGGCGATCGTTAAACACGGCTTGGTCAAGGGATCTGGTTTGGCAGTTTGGAGAGTCGCACGCTGCCAACCGTTTAGCAAAGGTGGCTTCGACCCCGTTCCCTAGAATGAGATCAAAGCTGCGAACTCCCCTCCTGATCGGCGGTGCCATCTTGCTCAGCGCGTGTGCGGGTGCTGGTTTTCGTTCGGCAACCAGTTGGCCGGGTCTGAGCTCGGATGGTGAAACGATCTACATGGCTTTCGATCAGGCGGTCTACGCCATCGATGCTGGCAACGGCAATCTCAAGTGGTCCTACCCTCCCGAGTCCGAGAGCGGCCGCACATTTTTTGCCCCGCCTACCGTTTCTGAGGATGACCTGGTATTTATCGGTGACTTCGAAAACAGGGTGGTTGCGCTCAACGCCTCGACTGGAGCGGTAGAGTGGGGACCCATACAACTCGGTGAAGACAATGGTCGCATTGTTGGAGGAGCCACCGTCGCAGGCAATATGCTGTTGGTGCCCTCTGGGAACGGCCGCCTTTACGCCAGAGACATTTCGGATGGGTCGGCAATCTGGACCTTTCCTCCCGAATTTAGCGAGCCGCTCGAAGAAGCCATTTGGTCTGCGCCAGTGGTGGATAGCGAGCGGGTCTTTTTCACTTCCATGGATCACAACGTGTATGCGGTGGATTTGGCTCAAGGCGGTCAGCTGTGGATGGCTACTCGAGACATCGGCGGAGCGATCGCAGACTCTCCGGTTTTGGTGGACAACCTGCTGTTGGCAGGCACTTTCGGCCACGAGCTCATAGCCCTCGATGAAGACCGCGGTCGTGAGGCATGGATATTCAATGCCGGTAATTGGATATGGGGCAGTCCGGTCGTCGGAGACGGCGTCGCCTACTTCGGCGACCTGGCAGGCCAGCTGCATGCGGTTGACGTCCGTAGCGGCTCGGAAATCTGGAGCGAATCGCTGTCGAGCAGAATCTCAGCCTCACCCGCGCTTGGCGAAGACCGGATCTATGTAGCGGCTGAATCAGGTACCCTATTTGCGCGAGAGCTCTCGTCCAGGCGGAACCTATGGAGCGTGCCCCTCGACGGAGATCTTCACACGAAGCCGCTCGTTATTGGCGACACGGTTTATGTCGCCACCAACGGCGGCGACCCGCTTCTCTGTGCCTTAAATGTTGAGAATGGTACAGAACGCTGGTCATATACACCAGGTGGCAGCAACAAACGCTGTCGAGCCGAACCATAAAAGGAACCAAAGGAGCATAGCTTGAATATCTGGGACACCTTGATCCTCAATCCGATGATCAATGCCCTCCTTTATATCTACAACTTTCTGGGCCCGACCCTTGGATTGGCGGGAGCTTTCGGGTTGGCCATTATTGTGTTCACGATCCTGATTCGCTTGATCACCCTGCCGCTGACCTATAAGCAGCAGCAGAGCACTCAAAAAATGCAGGGACTACAAAAGGACAAGGAATACATCAAGATCCAGGAAAAGTACAAGAACGATAAAAAGAAGCTTCAAGAGGAGCAGATGAAGCTTTACCAAAAGAAAGGCATCAATCCCTTTGCCGGATGCGTGCCCACAATCATTCAGCTTCCGATCATTTTTGGACTGTACGGAGCCATTATTCGCGCCCTGGCCGACTCGCCTTCCCCACTGCTTCAATTTTCCGAGCATATCTACAGCAGCATTTCCTCCACGATCATTCCGCTGGACAGCCAGTTTCTCTGGATGGATCTGGGGCAGCCGGAACGATTTCCGGTCCCGGCTCTGGAAGGGCTACCGATCATCGGAGACGGACTACCCATTCTGGCGATCATTGTCATCATCACCTCGTATCTGCAGACCAAACTGACCACCCCTCCACAGCCCGGCTCTCAAGGCGGAGGAATGACCCAAATGATGGGCATCTACATGCCGCTGCTCCTGGGTTGGTTCGCATATACTCTGGCCGCCGGCCTCGCCCTATATTTCGTGGTCAGCAACACCCTGGCGATCGCACAGGCTCTGATTATGAAGCGGTATAGATCCGAGCCGGAGCCGCAGGGTAAAAAGAAGAAGGCGGCGCAGACTGGCAAGAATGGCGGGGGCAAGGGCAAAGGCAAGAAATTGGCGGCGCCGAAAGAAGCCATTGAGGAACCAAAGCAGACCGGTGTGCTCGCACTCCTGGCAAATGCGCAGGCCTCACTTCTGAAACGGCTGAGCCCGCCCGCCGAATCCAGTGGACAGGGATCAAATTCCGACGATGGTGCGAAAGATCAATCCGATCAATCCACACCGAAGAAGGCAGACGCGAAGGGATAGCAATGGCTGAAAAGAAAACTAGCCTTGAAGTGATTGCACCAACAGTCGAAGAAGCTATCGCGCGCGGCGCTGAGGAGCTCGGTATTCCCGAAGACGATCTGCAGGTTGAAGTGCTTGACGAGGGAGGGAAGGGTTTTTTAGGGATCTCGCCGCGTCAGGCACGTATCCGACTTTCGGTCGGAATTCCTGACTCATCCGACGAGCAGCCTGCTTCTGAAGCCTCAACAACTGCAGGATCGTCAGACGAAGATTCAGAGGCCGTTCGTGCCGCACACGACACGGTAGTCGAGCTAGTTCAGCGACTTGGGCTCGAGGCCCAGGTTACCGCCGAGTGGGGAGAGAAGGACCCGAATGCAAGGATCCGTCCGCTGCTGGTTGATGTGCAGGGCGACGATCTTGGCATCCTGATTGGCCGCGGCGGCGAAACCCTGACTGCACTTCAATACATCTCGCGCCTGATCGTGGCCAAGGAACTGCAAAGACCGGTGGCGGTTGTTATCGATGTCGAAGGCTATCGCGCGCGGCGAGAAGAGCAGCTAGGTCGCCTGGCGCAACAAATGGCAGCTCAAGCTGCAGAATTGGATCAAACGATGGAACTTGAGCCAATGCCGCCAAACGAGAGACGCATCATCCACGTCGCGCTCCGCGACAACCCAGCCGTCACCACAGAAAGCATCGGTGAAGGCTCAGGCCGCAGAGTTACGATCATCCCAAAGGCCTAAAGGGTTGAGGATCGCGCCCCAATCCGATTCTCCGGGCTCTAACCATCCAGCGATCGACTATTTGCTCATAGGTCACCTGACGGAGGATCGAACTCCGGAAGGCATAACTTTGGGCGGCACCGTCTCGTACTCCGGTCTCACCGCGGACGCATTAGGCCATAAGGTCGGGGTAGTTACTGCTGCCGCCGATACCACTGACCTCGATCCGCTTCGAAACCTCCAACTGGTCGTCAAACCCTCTCCGGAATCGACCTGCTTTCAAAACACCTACACCGACCAGGGGCGGGTGCAGATGGTTTTCAGCAAGGCCGTAGGCCTCTCATCAACCGATGTCCCGCACGATTGGTGGCATACTGAGCTGGTTCACATCGCGCCGCTCATGAGCGAGCTCACCAGCGCGATTATGGAGCCGTTTACAGACTCCTTTTTGGGGCTGACGCCCCAGGGACTTATGAGGGAGTCAGATTCCGAGGGGCACATCTCCGCTTTGCCGTGGGAGAATGCGACTGATTTCATCAAGCAGTCTGATGCCGTGGTGCTTGGCATCGAGGACTTAGATATGAACGAGGAGGCCACCCTGGCTGTGGCTGCGATGTGCTCGGTAGTTGTGATCACTTACGGAGCGCAGGGGGCGAGAGTGTGCGCGAATGGTGAGTGGCGCTCCTTCCCTGCACGGTCCTCAAACGAGAATGACGCCACCGGGGCTGGCGACATCTTCGCGGCGACCTTCTTCAGCCGACTACACGCCTCAGGCGATGCCTGGACTGCGGCGGAAACTGCCGTTCGGCTGGCATCAACATCTGTAACCAGACTCGGCCTGACTGGCGCACCATCCGCGTCCGAAGTCAAAGCTGCCCTGAAGCAAGAAGGATCCTGATGCGTACATATGCGCTGGTCAATCAAAAGGGCGGGGTAGGTAAGACCACTACCGCGATCAGTATCGGAGCCGAATTAGGGCTTCAGGGGATGAAAGTGCTCATCGTCGACTGCGATCCGCAGGCCAACGCCACCTCGTGCCTGGGTATCGACCCTGGATCTGTTAAAGAGGGTACGTACGACGCGCTGATCGGTCGCCTCCCAGCTAGCGACTGCGTCCTCCACAGTCCCAACCTGAAGCTGACCCTGTTACCCTCCTCGCCGGCGCTTGCGGGAGCGCAAATCGAGATGGTAGATCAGGCTAAAAGAGAATCTGCGCTCAAGCATGCACTTAGCCCGTTGGGGGAACACTTCGACTACGTTCTTATTGATTGCCCACCCTCCCTTGGCTTGCTTACGCTGAACGGCCTGCTGGCTGCTACAAACGGGGTCATCATCCCCGTCCAGTGCGAATATCTTGCGCTGGAAGGACTGTCCCAACTGATGCAAACTTTGCAGCGAGTTCGATCCGGCCTGTTCCCAGCACTGGCAGTTAGAGGGCTGCTTCTCACGATGTATGATTCACGTACGCGTTTGTCCAAAGAGGTGGCGGATGAGCTGCGCGGCCATTTTGGAGACACCGTGTTTGAAACGGTAATCCCTCGCAATATCCGGCTTGCAGAGGCGCCGTCTCATGGACTCCCCATTGCCTCTTACGCCCCGAGCTCGCCGGGCGGAATTGCGTATCGCGAGTTGGTGGAGGAGATTTTGAAGGTAGATGGTCGCCAAACAACAGTTCGCGAGCTAGCAGATAGCCTCCCAGGATCAGCATTGTTCGAGGAACGCGATGGAGTTTCGCATGGCACGTAGGCAAGCATTAGGCAGGGGCTTGGATGCCCTCATTCCAGCCGGTCCGGAAATACGACCAGGCGTCCTGGAGCTGCCGATTGAAGCGATTGGGCCCAACCCGAGACAACCTCGCACTCAATTCTCAGATAGCGAGCTGGGAGACCTGACGGATTCGATCCGTCAGCACGGAATCCTGCAGCCGCTGCTGGTGATTGCCACCGATGATGGCTATCAGCTGATTGCCGGACAGCGACGGCTGATGGCAGCCAAAAAGGCCGGCCTGAGCGCCGTCCCAGCGGTTGTTCGCGAAGCTAGCCCACAGGCCAGCCTGGAGATGGCGCTTGTAGAAAATCTTCAGCGTTCTGACCTCAACCCACTGGAAGCCGCAGAAGGCTATCGGCAATTGATTGAGGATTTCGATCTGACCCATGATGAGGTAGCGGCTCGGCTGGGAAAGAGCCGCAGCAGAGTGACCAATTCGCTGCGCTTGCTGAAACTTTCTGCAGCGGTACGAAAAGCTCTGGAAGCGGGGAAAATCACAGAGGGCCATGCACGCGCATTGGTGGGTCTGCATAGCGCCCAGCAGCAGGCGTCTGCCTTGAAAGTGACCGTGTCTCGGGGTCTGAACGTACGTCAAGCGGAGCAACTCGTCCGCCAGATGAGCCAGGACTCTTCACCTCAGCCGAAATCAAGGCCCAAAGTGGTCGATCCTCACATAGCGGACCTAGCTCAGCGCCTCGAGGGCGCTATGGGCACCAAAGTCGACCTTCGAAAGTCGAAGCAAGGCGGCCAGGTAATCATTCATTATTATTCTGACGAAGAATTGAACGCTATTGCCGATAGGCTTCTCGGGAACGCCTAGCCGGTGGCTTTCGGTGAATCACCTATCAGTTGAGCTAAGCATTGGAAAATCTGCGGGAGGTATAATCCGCACTCGAAGCTGATTATGAGGGAGTCGCGTCTACGCGACTCCCTTTCAACGAAACGAGAGAGTTGAACATGGGATTTGAAGACAAGGTAGCTATCGTGACCGGAGCTTCCCGCGGGATCGGGAAGGCAATCGCAGAAGATCTCGGCAGCCGCGGTGCGAGCGTGGTCGTCAATTACCACTCGAGTGCAGAGGGTGCCGAAGAAGTGGTGGCAGCTATCGAGAAATCAGGAGGCCAGGCAAAGGCATTTCAAGCGGACGTGAGCGACTTACAGCAGGCACAGGATCTGGTGAAGTTCGCCGTTGAAGAATTCGAAGGTCTGCATATCCTGGTCAACAACGCCGGCATCATTCGTGATGGCTTCATCATGTTGATGAAGGAAGAGGACTTCGACGACGTCATACGCACCAACCTCAAAGGTACTTTCAATTGCTCAAAAGCAGCCGTGCGTCATATGATGAGGAAGCGCTATGGCAGGATAATAAGCATCACGTCAATATCGGGTCAGATGGGCAATCCAGGTCAGACGAATTACTCGGCCTCGAAGGCCGGGCAGGTCGGCTTCACCAAGGCGCTGGCACGAGAGGTAGCCGCTCGAAATATAACGGTCAACGCCGTAGCAGCTGGGTACATTGACACCGAGATTTGGGATGACACTCCTGAAGAGGCAAAAGAGTTTCTGATGGGTATGATCCCCCTTGGCCGATCCGGTCAGCCGGATGAGGTGGCAAAAGCGGTTGCCTTCCTTGCCTCAGACGATGCAGCCTATATCACCGGACACGTGCTGGCAGTGGACGGCGGGATCGTGATGAGCTAGCCAGTCGATTGGATTCAGATGATGGCAAAAGGCAAGACCAAGAAAGCAGAAATAGAAGAGCTAAAAGATGAACCCCGTGCGCCGGGAACAACCACCATTGCCCCGAGCGTTCTGGTTCGAATTGCTCAGCTTACGAGCCTTTCTATTCCAGGCGTGGCAGGAATGGCCCCGGTTCCCGGGGGCGTGAACCGGCTGTTTCGGCGCGGGGGTGGCGACGGCGTGCGCATCGAGCTAGATGAAAAGTCCGTGGGGGTCGATCTGTATCTAACCCTCGACTACGGCGTAGAGGTACGCAAGGTGAGCCGTAAGGTTCAGCGCGAGGTCGGGCGTGCTCTTGAGGATATGGTTGGCATGCACGTCACGCGGGTCGACATCTATATCGAGGAAATCGAATTCGAACATGAAGCGTGAGCGCCGACGCGCCCGGTCATTAGCGCTGCAGGCTCTTTATGAGATCGATAGTGTTGGCCACCCCGAAGAAGAGGTAATTGCTCGCTATGGCGGGGATTTGTCTCCGGAGGCTAGGGAGTTCATGATTCAGGTCGTGCATGGGACATTGGAATCAGAGCAGGAGATCGATTTGCTGCTTGAAGAAAGCGCTCCTGAGTGGCCAATCAGTGAACTTGCGGTGATCGATCGCAACATTTTGCGTCTAGCTGTTTGGGAGCTCCTCATTTGGGGTGAAACGCCGCTGAAGGTTGCGATCAATGAAGCGGTTGAGCTCGCGAAGCGATTTGGGTCAGACAGTGCTCCCCGGTTTGTAAATGGTGTTCTCGGTACACTTGCCGGCAGGAGGAATTCCAAGAAACCATCCGCAGTAAAGTGATTTAGGTCCCCAAACATGGAAATCCTGGGAATTGGTCCGCTGGAACTGCTGTTTATCCTTCTGATCGCGCTCATCGCTGTCGGGCCCAAGGACCTTGGAAAGGCGGCCCGCTCAATGGGCCGCTTGTTGAATCAGCTATACAAATCCGAAGCCTGGCAAAACCTGGGCGAAGCCTCAAGAAATATCCGTACCCTCCCGAATCGGCTAGCAAGAGAAGCCGCATTGGAGGAGCTGGCCCAGGTCAAACGGGAAATGGAAGAAGGCGTTACCTCCGGCATGGATCAAATTAGAAACTTCGATCTTGGGGCTGACCAGCCGGATGTTGACGAGCGAGAAGGCGCTCGCTTCAGCCCGGATCAACCCGATGCGGACGCACAAGGTGATAACGAGCACGATTTGGACGAATCGGGCGCAGACCAGCTGAAGGATGCCGAGCCCACTTCGGACCAGCCTCCCGAATCCCTCTCCCCCGAAGAAAAGTGACCGATGCGTAGCCGACTAAGCGGACTGGCGAGAAGGCTCCGGCGAATCATCACCGCGCCATTTCGAGCCATCCTCTGGCCCTATCGCAAATTCCGCATATTCCTGGATCACGAGCCGGAAGACAGCCCCACCACGGACGTGATCGTGCGGGCATTTGAGGAGCCCATGCTGCTGGTCGATCATCTCGAAGACCTGCGGCGGCATCTTTTCCGCGCGCTGATTGTCCTGGTCGGGATGGTGGTGCTGAGTTTTGCCTTCGCCGCCAGAATCGTTGATTTCTTAGCTGAACCTATCGGGGGCGTGGAAGCGCTTCAATCGATCGAAGTGACCGAATCCATCGGCACTTTTATGCGGGTGTCACTGATGACCGGATTCGTCCTGGCATTTCCCTACATTCTTTTTGAGGTGCTTGCGTTCATGAATCCGGGGCTGAAGAAGAGTGAGCGCCGGCTGGTCTTGTTAGCGATTCCTTTCTCGTTCCTGCTTTTTGTAGCCGGAATCACGTTCACATACTTTGTCATCCTTCCCACGGCCTTGCCGTTCCTGCTTAACTTCATGGGTGTCACCACGGTTCCCAGGCCCTCAAACTACATACACTTCGTGACCAGCCTGATGTTCTGGATCGGATTGGCCTTCCAATTTCCGCTGGTAATTTATGTGCTTGCTGGGTTGGGGTTTGTTGACGCTCGCACGCTTTCACACAACTGGCGGTTTGCGCTGGTCGGTATAGCGGTCTTGGCAGCGGCCGCTACACCCACGATCGATCCGATCAACATGGGGCTCGTGATGGCGCCGATGATCGTGCTGTACCTGGTCAGTATCGTTTTGGCCGCAATGGCCGGCGCCGGCAGACGAAGACGCGCTGCGCGCGAGGCTCAGCCCGCAGATTCGAAGCCCTAGTCATTGGGCTGCACCGGCAAGCAGACATCGAATGCGGCGCAAGCGTCTATAAACTCCGGCACCTCGTTGAATGGCGTTGACACCGAGGATTCGTGAAAGAAAGTCCTATCCGGTAAGAGCGGATAATCTGTTCCGAACCAGTGATTAAAGATCAATCTAAATGTATTCACAGGAGTGACGCTCTGATAGAGCGATTCATAATCTCAATAAATGGCGTTGAGGATCGCTGAGCGGGCGTCTACGCCAGCGGTTGTGGGCTTGTCAAAGTCAAGGAACTTGCGATCACCGTGGTCGGATTGCACGATTATGACCACCGGCCCCTCGGAGGCCGCCAGAATTTCATCGACGGCGTCAAGCACGGCCTGATTGAGATAGTCGAGTTGGTATGTGTAATACTCGGTATAGTTCTCTGGTTCAATCTCATACCAGTAGAGATTTAGATTCTGGTGATACTGGAGCTCTTCTCCGCCTGGTCCATACAGAAATGGGAAGTGTGGAAGAAAAATGTGGGAGAACAGGAGCTGTTCGTCCCCGTTCGCCCCGTAGTCTGCCAAGTTTCCAAAGGCGTGAGTGATGCGTTCCCGGCGCTGGGTTAGTTCTTGATTGACCGCCTTAGCGAACACATCGCTCGCTTCGCCTGGGCCGGCGTCTAGCGAGCTGCCTTGGAACAGCAGGTCTGCTGCGGTGGTTCTCAACAGAAGTTGCTCGAACGGATTGATGAACTGTTCGCTTTCCAATTGACTCGATTTTGGAGTAACGAATATATCGGCGTATTGATCATTCGTGTCGTCGGATCCAGAATCGAACACAACGATTTCGTAGCCTAGTCTTCGTAGAAAATCGCTCACGTAGTTGGTT
>Ga0255054_10001676_pt1 | contig 12929 bp, 12 predicted proteins | sample JV7_2_23_MG_FD_188634 | JGI IMG/M metagenome (GOLD analysis project Ga0255054, IMG submission 188634) | Seawater microbial communities from Jervis Inlet, British Columbia, Canada - JV7_2_23 | ecosystem: Environmental > Aquatic > Marine > Inlet | place: Canada: British Columbia | collected...
CAGTAAGTCTCCGGCTATTTTAATATTACCATTCTGTATAGATGGATACCGACCACACTCTAACCAGCTCCCCATTTTCAGATCCAATTCCAGACCCACTCCTCACTCCAAGTGTCACCCCAGGAGCTACCCCTGGCAGCCCCGCTACCCCTGAAGCAGGCTGGTCCGCTGGCACAATAACAACAATTGTCCTTATTCTTGTCGTCCTTGCGCTACTTGGTCTTAATATCTTCACTTATTTAGCGAAAGGAACTGATCTCCTCAGCATGTTTCTAGGGGATACTACCGCTAGGGTTCCTGGTGCCCTGGGAGATACCTTGAAGATGAGCGCTCGGGGAACAACGCTTGGATTGGATGTTACGGGTAGTGCGATTCAGGATGCCGGCAATATCATTGGAGAAGAGTTAAATATTCATAGCCGACTTGGTGAATCCAGAAATCGAGCATTCAAGGATGCTGTTGATCGACGCCAAACGGACAGTCTAGACAGGTATCGTAGTTATGAGCCAGATAAGGAGGACAATGGTATACAGCGACCGCATAAGCCAGGATGGTGTTACATAGGCACAGATCGTGGTTATAGATCCTGTATCAAGGTTCGCGATAGTGATAAATGTATGTCGGGGGAAATATTTCCAACTAAGGACGTTTGCATAAACCCGGCTCTCCGTAAATAGATGCTTTTTAATGTTAACAATCACATTAAAAAGGTTAGTTATAAGGCGGACTAGATGTAGCGTCCGTTGGCCATGGTTCATGACTGGCGGGCTCAGGAGGTGCTGCGTCCTGCTCGAAGAACCATTGAAGTGAGAAGTATGGCGGGAAGATGTCCATGCTCTTGTTCATCGTCATATCAGGTCCATCTCGTACGATCTGCATGATCTCCGTTCCCGTCAAACAACTGTCGTGATACCATAAGTCAGATAAGAAACCTGAGAAACCACCATTAAGGTTGACGAAGACATCACCATAATTCTGCTTAGGAACAGCCTTGAAGATATGTCGCACGGCAATGCTTCCATTAATGTAGACGTCCATCACCTTACCACAAACACGTATGGCGACATTGATCCATTTGTTAAGTGGGATGTCACTGACCTCAACTTCTTCCATAATGTTCTCAAAGGTATTCATGACAACGACGAGACCATTTCTTTCACCCGAGATGTATAGGCCAGGAGCATTGTTTGGATAAGCAGTTTGTTTATCATTAAATGCGTCGGTTCCCTTGTGAAAGATGTGTTTACGCTGACCTTGTTTATAGGCGAGGTCATCAACAAATACCCACACAGTCCAGGTCAGGGCTATCCCAGCAGGGTCATTTCGGGATCGAAGTATTGGGACTGACCCCTTCGTTGCGGGGTTTTGTGCTACTACCTTGACCTTCCTGGCATCCTTCATACCTGATACAACCTTCGGATTTTGCGAGGGTGTGAAAATCATCTGCAGTATTGTAGATCCGATCCGCAAGAGGATGACGAACACAATGGCGACGAGAACTAGAAATGCAAGACGAGCCCCCAAGCTGTTACCTGTGATCCAAGTCTCCGTGGTTCCTAAAGCGCGATCCGTAGAGGCACGAGCCTTCTGCATAACTGTCTTTGCTTGCTGAAGTTGATCTGATGCACTTGACATGTCTATATATTATAAGGAATATTTTAGATTTCGAAACTGTTAACTTCCCTGTTATCCTCCATAAACGCCACCTTGATTCTGTATTTATTGAAGAGACTGCTCAACCAGTCTTCACCACCGTAGCCTTCACGGTAAATAGCGTAAGCTTCGCGAGGATTCACTGCTCGATCGTAATAGAGGAACCCTGCTGTATATCCCCCGAAGCCACCGCCCGGAGTTAGATGCATGACAGTGCCAGGTGCCCCCTTTGGGACGCCGGGTAGGATACAGGTGCGTACAAGCTTTCCGTCAAGGTAGAGGTCAAGGGCTCTATTGTTAAGTGTTACGATTATGTTGGTCCATGTCTGGATAGGGACATTTTCTAAAGTACAAGTGGATGTTTGGGCGGATCCCCCTGAGCCATAGGTTGCTAAAGAAACATTTACATTATTCAGGGTCTTGTCAAAACTCACCGTGGGGGTTCCTGGGGTCGCTCCACTTCCACCGCGAGAATATATTACCTTAGTCTCGCCGAGACGAGTATTCCAGTTGCTAACATACACCCAGATGGAATAGGTAAAATCCGCACTCGCTCCTGCTGGTAAACTGCTTGCACCAATGGTAAGCTCCGTGGATGCATCACGGATACTCGACAGAGTAGAACGCGATGAGTCACCGAAGTAGTAATGGTACAGCAAATAAAGGATGATAACGATCACAACACCGACTATAATCTGGTGGGCTTTCATTTGTATATTATACGGCGAGAAATTTATCTAAACAACGGGAGGATTCCGTAATCGCAGGCTTGTATAATAGACATCGATTTGTGGCTTCGTCAAGGGTCGAGAAAAATGTGCCACATTACATACACCACCGCTTAACCCATCGTCCGCACCAGCCGTTACCTTATCGTGTGTCATATAGGGGATAACCCCCGACTTTGAAGCAACAAGCTTGCCATTAATGAATATATCTAAAGTCCCACTTGTGTAATTTACTAGAATATTGGTCCAATATTGCTTCTGAAAGTCTTGTGTTTCATAAACTACCTTCGGTGTGCCCATGGCCGTTTGCACTGTGAATTGAAGTGTGCCCGTGCTGGTATCATAGAGAATATTTGGACGACCTGAGAAATCGACCAGCGAGGTGGGTTTATTATATGCTATTCCTGCAGACGGAGGCTGGTCATGGAGGAAAATCCAACAAGAAACAGCATAGTTGTAGTTATATTCGCCTGCGTATGAGTCCATTTTATAGCCTCCTAGATCTGTCTGGACATCAGTGTAAATCGGATCACTCAATAGAATCTGTGTATTAAATTCATAACTTTGTTCCTTCCCTTGCGTCGCAAGGCTTGTATGTTCGGCTCTTAAGGTCGCTATGGATTCATTTAGCGAAGCGAGACGACCACCATTTGTCTCGACATATGTCGTTGCTACTTCTAATGATACTGCCTTCCCAAAAAGCGCCTGCTTGAAACTTTTCTTGTCACTTGATGTAGCCTTTTCATACCCCGCCGCGACTAGATAGGCCACCAGTGCTTCCTTATTGACATCCAAATACAGTTTATCATCGAGGACCTTTTTCCACTTAATTGCCAATCCAGCCTCTATATGCGATGCCTGATTCATCGCCTTGACGAGCGCAGCGTCAACACCCTGTTGTCGCATGGTAGCATCTGGGGGTGGTGTCGAACCCCCTAGCCCCTTTGTATATATGAGCCGCATAAGTTTAGGGAGCAGGAAGTAGCATGCTATAATGGCTGCCTCTATAGCTAGTATAATGTAGACTGGTAAGGGCGTATCCTTTACTTGTGTATAAATGAACTCTGCCAAATAGACTATGAAGCACGGTAGTAACATGATGATATGGTAAGCAGCCTTCAGTATGGGGAAACGTGCCGCTAACCCGGCTATAAAGTCACGAGTAAGAAGATATAGTCCCGTGAGGACGATTAGGCTAGCTATCAACTCCATTATGATACCCATCCCAACCGAGAAACCCGGGACATTGCCAATTAGATAAATGAGCCCAATGAAGATCCCTAAAATGAGAGCCACGCCTATCAGCACCTTGAGAAGTATCCCCATCCCAGATCCCAGAGAATGAGCCTTTTCACGAAATCCCGACGCCGCACCGAATTCTCTCCACACCTTCTGTACACTCGTTTTCTCAAGAAGAACAAAGAGCCCAACAGAGAGGATTGCACCAACTATCATCCAGATTACATTAAATGTCGTCGAGAACGCTGTGAAACCAGCAGCATCCGCATTTTTTGTAAAATATACCGAAAGCGTTATGTAGATGATAAGAACCAAGGTAAGAAGGAGGGAGATGATATTTGCCCACAAGAAAGTTCGATACTTGTAGACTAGGAAAAGCCCACCGAGGCTGAGTGGAACATATATAAGTGCTGTTATTAGTGCAGTCGTGGTATCCATACTACATTAATTCCATATTAAATTATTGAAGTTTCGCCAACTGGGTCTTCTTACCGTGACATTCCCGGCAAAGGGCGATCAGATTATTGACGTGGTTGGTGCCTCCGTAACGTAGGTCTACTTTATGGTCCACTTCAAATGTTGAGGCTAATTGTTCTTGACAGTGGCCACATTTCCATGATTGTTGTGCTGCTACATATTTCTTCTTTGTCTCACTGACACATCTTTTCGAGCCCGGTAGGCCACCAGAACTCAACATGCGTCTCATTTGCGGAGTCTGTTCCTGATAGGGCACATGGTTTGGATTAGTATAAAGAGCATCGATATCAGTCTTTGCTCGTGTGAAGTCAAATATTGGACTTAGCATATCCGAGGTATTCTTATCAATAGGCATGTATTTGATGAAAGAATTAGCGTGAGCGAGCAATCCACGTGAATCCGCCGGGCTTTTCTTCATGACAAGATAGAGCGAGAAGCCGACGAAAGCATACATTGCCATCTGCACATATTTTTTGTTGACGGCAAACATTTGCGTGTATTTTCCGTCATGATAAGCATTGTAAACGAGGAACCCCGATACACCCAAGACAACAAGTTCTAGTTTCATTATATATAGAGTCAGAAAAACCTATCTTGAAACCCTGCGGCGGCGAGTCGTCCTTTGCCCACCTCGATATGTTCGGCGCGTGCGAGATCTGCTAATGGGTTTGGAAGACCTTGAACAGCGGTGGGAATGGGCATAGAGATCCTTAATGGTCATCGTTGAAAATGTCCGGCGACGAGGGTAATCCATTAGAGTATGACATCAAAAAAATATCATCAACGGCCATATATGTATGCGACACCAAATATCCCTGCTAGAATAACTCCAAATTGGACATATTTGAGACGCTGCTTGTGCTTCTCTCGATCTACAACCTCCCTTGGCTTGTACTGGTTGTAGTATTCTTCTAAACTATCCATGAAACCATGAGTTGTCATTTCCTGACTCTCGTACAGCTTATTGCATACGAAGTGTACCCACTTCATAAAGGATAATCGCGACCCCAAGTAGGGTGTGATAGGATATTGATCAAGCATAGGGAGGAAATCAGATCCAAGGGGACTGTGTGGTATAAACACCGCAATGTTTTGGATCAAGTCATAGTATTTCCTCTTTGATACATCGTTGGGATGAGACGGGTATGATATTGCAACTGTCATAAGTGTGAACCTGAAATGTGGTAACCAAATCTTCGGGTCTAGACCCATCTAATAGCAACCGATATAAAAACAGGAGTCTAGTGACATATAACAGATGATGAAGAACTACCACTTTTGTAACAATTGCGGGAAGCAAGGTCATATATTCGGCCAGTGTAAAAGACCCATCACAAGTATAGGTATTGTGGCTTGTAGCAAAAAAAGAGACGACTTCTTGTATCTCATGATATGCAGGAAAGATACATTGGGCTATGTAGATTTCCTACGGGGAAAATATCCGCTCTACAACAAGTCCTACATTCAGGATCTTATAAATGAAATGACCATCGAAGAAAAGGAGCGTCTACTCTCGAATGACTTTGCTGACCTATGGAGTGGTCTGTGGGGAAATTTCGTTGGACTCCAATACCGAGGAGAGGAGAAAGCCTCACTTGAGAAATTTAAACAGATGAAACGGGGTATCCAGATGTATTCAGAAGATGATTACAGTTTGGCGACGCTCATTCAGGATAGTACTACCGCATGGGAAACACCAGAGTGGGGGTTCCCGAAAGGAAGACGTAATTATCAGGAAAACGACACCAGTTGCGCCCAACGTGAGTGGGGTGAGGAGACTGGTTATTCGCCCCAAAAGTTGTCTCTGGTCAAGAATGTTGTCCCCTTTGAGGAGGTATTCATGGGCTCAAACTATAAAGTCTACAAACACAGATATTATTTGGGGATTATGGAGACAATAGGTCCATCAGAAAATGGCTTCCAGGAGAGTGAGGTGAGTGATATGCGCTGGATGTCGCTCGATGAGTGCCGCAATACAATCCGTCCGTATAATTTAGAGAAGATTACCCTTGTTGAAAATATCGATCGAACCCTACATCGGTATAGATTAATCTCATAGTATAATAGTAATGGCTCATCCAACAGAGAAGAATACTGGCCCCTGGAAGAAGAAGATGCTTTTTAGAGCAGCCGATGGGAGCATTATGACTGGTACAAGGCCATGGGATAATACTGTTGTCAAACTTCGCATTGGTATTCGGAATAGGGATGGAAAAGTTGCTCGGGTGGCACCGAATAACTGGACTCCTGGAGCTAACACTCGTTTTGAACAGCTTCACGGGGCTGCCAAGGTGTCTTCAGGAACAAAACGTGTGGCCAAGAAACTCACGGTAAAGAGGAAAAAGCCTCGAAAAGTAACCGTTGCCGTTTCATGTGACACCCTTAAGACCCAGTACGCAGCTGGCAAGATCAAGGCCGATATTCGGGATCCTACTTTTCAGCGACTACAACGTTGTATCAGCGGTGAAAGTAGAGAAGCATTCGCCCAACAGTCCGCAGATAAATATCCTTACCTCTACCCAGATCAAGAGGATCCGGCATTCAATGTAAAGATAGCTAAGAAGAAAGAGTTCTATGATACACGATATGAAGTTCGACCAGCTTCTGACTTCACGGCGTCGAAAGTGGAAGAGATAACAAATCAACTGTGTGGCGATCCGGAGTTCGAGTTAGATCCCCATCAAATGTTTGTGAGAAACTTCATGTCCTTCCAAACACCTTATAATGGGCTTCTGTTGTACCATGGATTAGGCACAGGAAAGACTTGTTCTGCCATCTCTGTTTGTGAAGAAATGCGGACATATCTCAAGCAATTAGGCGCTACTAAAAAGATTATTATAGTTGCTTCGCCAGTCGTCCAGGAGAACTTTAAGATCCAGCTTTTCGATGAACGTAAACTAAAGGATGTTAATGGATTATGGAATATGAAGGCATGTACTGGAAACAAATTTATTCAAGAAGTGAATCCTATGAACATGAAGGGGCTTTCTCGAGGTAGAGTTATTCAGCAGATTAAAAAGATCATTTCACAGTCCTATCAATTCGTGGGTTATCTCGAGTTTTCGAACATCATAAAAAAGGTGATGAATATGTTCGTGACTAAGAGTGATAAAGATCCAAGCCGTATACGCGATAAGCAGACACGGGCACTTCGAAAGGAATTTTCAAACAGAATGATTGTAATTGACGAGGTGCATAACATTCGAGTCAGTTCGGAAGGGGCTGTGAAGGCAAGCTCGGAGTATCTTCTCGAAATGGTGGCTTGTGTTAATAATCTAAAGCTCCTTATTCTCTCCGCAACACCTTTATTCGACTCCTATCAAGAAGCAATTTGGCTTGTGAATCTTCTCAATCTTAATGATAAAAGATATCCAGTGAAGGAGGCTGAGATATTTGACCCACAGGGTAACTTCAAGATTGACAAGGATGGAAATGAAATCGGAAAGGAACTACTTGCTCAAAAGATGACTGGCTATGTTTCCTATGTGCGTGGAGAGAATCCTTTCACTTTCCCTTACCGAGTATGGCCACAGGAGGCTAGGAATCCCGACTCGATGAAGACACTTCTTAGGGACAATGTATGGACCTATCCTTCTCATCAAGCCAATGGCGTCGCGATCGTAAAGCCAATTGAACTCTTGGATCTTCTGATTACTAATGTTGGAAGTTACCAATTACAAGCCTACGCATATATACTTGAAAGTCTCAAGAAGAAAAATCCTAGGTTCGAAGCAGGGACAGGTGGTATGTCATATACAGTATTAGAGGCTCCTCTCCAGATACTGAACATTTCGTACCCTAGTACCAGAATCGGTGGCGATGTAGATGAAGATGTTGCCGCTGGTCTGGTAGGTGGTAATGGACTGGAGAGAATCATGACTCATAAAGATCGCGTTCGGGCCGAATTCAAGTACCGAGATGAAACCCTTCAGGAATTCGGGAGGATATTTTCCCCAGAGGAGATTGGTAAGTATAGTGGGAAAATAGACTATATAATCTCGCGTATAAGGCGATCAAAGGGGATTGTGATTGTCTACTCTCAATATATTGATGCTGGGGTTATTCCAATGGCGCTTTCATTGGAGGAGCTAGGTTTCAAACGTTATGGGCATGCTTCTCGTTCCCTATTTGCCACCCCTCCTTCGGGTGTCCAACCCATAGATGCTCTTACCATGAAGCCGAAAACAAAGGGACAACCCTTCACTCAGGCTACTTATATAATGATAACTGGGGATAAGGCATTGACTGGTAATATAAAGGACGAGTTGAAGGCAGCAACAGATGCCCACAATATAAACGGTGAGGTTGTGAAGGTCATTATCATATCTAGGGCAGGATCAGAGGGGTTGGATTTTAAGAATGTTCGCCAGATGCATATCATGGATCCCTGGTATAATCTCAATAGAGAAGAACAGATCATAGGTCGTGCTGTTCGGAACTTTAGTCATTGTGATTTGCCTTATCGAGAGCGCAATGTTGAGATATTTTTATATGGCTCAAGACTTCAAACTGATACAGAGGCAATTGATTTGTACCTTTATCGCTTGGCAGAAAGGAAGGCAAGGAAGGTGGCTATCGTAACCCGTGCTCTGAAAGAGATAGCCGTGGATTGTTTATTGAACCGCCGAGGTCTCGACTTTTCCAGTGATTTGTTGAATTCGGTCGTCGATCAAGAACTATCGAGTGGAGTCGTTATCAAATACAGGCTTGGGGATAAAGACAATAGTGCCCTTTGTGACTTTACTACATGTCAGTATACATGTAAGCCTACCAATGACGAACCCGAGGAAATTGGAACTGACACATATGATGAGACCTTCATTGTCATGAATATGGACAAAATCCTCCAACGTATACGGTTACTATTCAAGGAGCGGTATATCTATAACAAGCCTGACCTAATCGCCGGCATCACAGTCTTTAAACACTACCCCCATGATCAGATCTATAGTGCACTCACCTACCTAATCAGCGAAAAGAATGAGTACATAACAGATATGCTTGGCAGGATGGGTAGACTTGTGAATATTGGGGAGTACTATATGTTCCAACCGGTCGAAATAGAAGATGACCATATCAGTAGGTATGACCGCGTACATCCCGTTGATTACAAACGCAAGTCTCTAGTGTTTAAAGTCCCAACAGCCATAAAACCTCATACTGAGACATCAGGGACGAAGGAAGGGAAAGTGAGTCTCGCGGGAGTAACAACAGCATCCATCTTCAGAAAGCTCGCAGTAGCGTACTCCCGGTTGAGCACTCCGGGGGCCATAGCTAGCGAGGATAAGGAAGAATGGACAATGGCTGCTGCCTGGGCAATCCGGAGCTTGACGACGCATGATAATATGGACGGTCAAGAGCTTATGACATTGGCTATGCACCATGTAATCGATGTCCTCCCTTATGCTGAAAAATTGGCTCTTCTCAAATCGTCAGAGTCGGTTCCGACAGATATAGCACCATATGTTCGGTCCTTCTTCGCAGCATTCGGTATAGAGTCAGATGGGCATCGTGGGGTAATTATTGCTGATTTCGATAGAGAGAAAGGGCTTCCCCCCTTTCAGCTTATTGAGAATCAAGGAGGGAAGTGGAACCCTGTTCAAGTCATTCTTGCTGGAGAATGGGGCGAGGCTCTTCAAAAGAAGTTGATTGTCGATGTTGATCTTATTAATACTCTCATAGGATTCATGACCTTATTCAGAGGGTTCGATATTGTTTACAAGACCAAGGACATTCGTCTTAGTGATAAGGGACGCACGAATAAGGGCCAAAGGTGCGACCGTGGAGAGAGGAAAAAAGGTCTTATAGCGCGGATTAATATGCTCCTTGGTGGGGGGACAAAGTATACTCTTTTTCGAAGCACTATCAGCAAAATATATGGGAAGGATGCTACAATTTCTCCACAGACTGTTGGGGGAAAGGGAAATGTGACTGCTGTTCCCATTAATGCCCTCCAACTGTGTGCTGAAACCGAGCTCATATTTCGTTATTATGATAGCAAACGGAAGGATGGAAAACGATGGTTCTTTTCCACCGTTGAAGCAGTCCTCAATAACATTGAGAAACTCGGTCGTAAAAATTGAGAGAAAAAGGGTTTAAGAATAATGTCGGCATTATATAAGCATGTCTGAAGTAACACCTGTATCGAGGCCCCGGCCTAAGTTGAAGGATAACCGGAAACGTGGCGTAGGGATATTTATGAGGAATGTAATAACGAAGAAAGTCCACCTTCCATTCAGTGTTCTCGGTAGTAACATAAAAGAGAATATACAACTTAGCCTCGTCAGGCGCCTGGAGGGATACTGTATCCAGGAGGGCTACATAAAGCCCAATTCTATTCGTATAATCAGCTACTCTGCAGGAACCTTCATGGGTGCTGATGTTACATTCGAGGTTATGTTTGAGTGCCTTGTCTGCAGGCCGGTCGAAGGTATGCGCTTCAGAGCTATAGTAAAAAACATTACTAAAGCAGGTGTGCGTGCGGAAACCAACACCGAACCTTCACCTGTTGTCGTATTTATAGCACGGGATCATCATTATAAGAGCAAGGGCTTCTCCTCTCTCAAGGAGGGAGATGAGATCAATGTACGTGTTATTGGAATCCGCTACGAACTTAATGACAGATACATCTCCATCATTGGTGAACACGTCCCCACTAAGACAGGTGCTCGTCGGATTCCAAGAAAACCAAAAATATCGATATCGGCGAAGTCTTTTGGCAAAAAATCAACTTAATGGTGCTTAGCTAAATCAGCCCATATGGACCGCATCGAAAATCTACGCCGTCTTAGAGACAGTATCGAAAATATGGATCAAATTCATCAGGTCAATATTTTGGCAATTCTCAAGGAGCATAATGTCGATCATACAGAAAATATCAACGGAATATTTGTTAACATGACATTACTGGCACCAATCGTTGTTAACCAGATGATAGAGTACTTGGGCTACGTGAAACTTCAGCAGACACAACTAGCCCAAGGAGAGAGCCTCAAACAGAAATACAGAAATGAGTTTTATAAAGATACTAAAGAATCATCCTCATGTAGGACTAATAGCTATGTCTAATCCTGTATTACACACAAAAGGAATACAAGATTATCTCCTTACTCGGGAAAATATCTCTAGACTCATTACTGCCGCTCAGCCTCCCGAGTTTGTAACAAACATTAGGAAAGAAGTTCCACCTGCCCAACCACAGCACCAACCTGCCCAACCACAGCACCAACCTGCCCAAAAGATTCATTTTCTACAGTTTCCACCCTCTTATACCGATGGGCTTTTTTGGTGTTTCTATGTTCTCCACAAGGGAATGACTGCATATGAGGTGATAGGTAACTCAAAATTCGAATTAGAGACAGGTGTCAAATTTGAAATTATGGAAGATATCGGACGGCGCAAGAAAGAGATAAAGGGTAATAAGACTATCGATAGTCGAAAAATAATCGATCAACTAATGACCAATAGAAGTCTCTCCACACTATCATTTCTAGGAATATGTAGCCTATATGGATACAACTGTATGGTAGTGAACGGGAGACGTTTTTTTGAAGTCATGCCGACCATAGGGGCGAACACAAGTCTAGTTGTAGAAAGGGATGGTTGTTTTGATTTTTTTATCGGCGACCCCATCGAACAAGAGCGACGACTCGAGAAGTATCGTACCTCTTTTTGGAAGGTCGAACCTCATAAGGCTCAACTGAGGGCCCTAAGTGGCTATAAACTTCAGGACCTCAGGGATATAGCAGAAAGGCTCGAATTACCTCTGCTGGATGCAGGAACAGGTAAGATGCTTCGAAAGAAGGACCTCTACAAGAGTATAAAAGAGACAATGTAAACCCTTGGTAAATTGAACCCGTATAAAAATATCTGCTTTAGATATATACATATCATGTCTCAGACAGCTATGGTCAGTACAAAGGATAAGTCTGCTTCTATTACAGGTGACTTATCAAGCTACGCACAAATATACTTAGCATCCGCAAAAATTGGTGATGAGCTGGAAGTTCGATTTGGCACTGACAAACGCAACCCTATAACGAAGATTGACTTTGATAACGTCATAGCAAAACTGAAATCTCTGGGATTTACGAGTATGGGTAGCGAGACCTATCGTCTAGCAATTCAAAATGAGTTTCTTGATCAGAGAACGGGGAGGACAACGATCTCTTCGGTCCGCGCCGAGATTAACGGTCTCGCATCCATTCAGAAATATTGTCGCTCCAATAAAATCCAACCTCTCATCGAGAATAATGACGTCTCTTTTGTCCAGAAAGTCTCTAAGCAAACACCCAATGGTCGCTTGACACCTGTAGATTTCAATGACTTTCAGTTCCGTCTGAATTATAAGGAAGAGAAACCTCTTAGGTCCAGTTTTGGTCTAGTTAAAGGTATTGTGTCTACTTGGGAGGACTCCAGGAAAATATTTCGTCTAATAAAGAGATTCTCCTTTCTCCATACGTCCTTTCCTCTGAAAGTGGACTGCAGTATTGTCAGGTCTTCCACACGGCGCGGTAAGCGACTTGAACCAGCTCATCGTATTGAAACATCGGGTGTGCTTACAAACACAGAAACTTATGAGATCGAAATAGAGGTAGTTAACCGGGCATATAACTATGATGCACCCACACTTGTCCAATACATTCGAACTGCCATCAAGTACGTCCTGTCTGGACTGCAAGGGACAAACTTTCCTTGTTCATATATCGAGCAAAGTGACGCTCTTGTTAGTTATATGAAGGTTCTTTACGGTAAGAAGATCCCCGAAAGACGTGTCAACCCACGAGATTTCGTTGGCCCATCCTCAGTATCCCTCGGGCTCGCCAATATTTC
>Ga0255054_10001677_pt1 | contig 12926 bp, 12 predicted proteins | sample JV7_2_23_MG_FD_188634 | JGI IMG/M metagenome (GOLD analysis project Ga0255054, IMG submission 188634) | Seawater microbial communities from Jervis Inlet, British Columbia, Canada - JV7_2_23 | ecosystem: Environmental > Aquatic > Marine > Inlet | place: Canada: British Columbia | collected...
GCTTTTTTCCTTTGTGCCAATGAACAGTCTCCATGGCCGCTACGCGCCTCGCTGCCCGATAATCTCATCTTTGGCAACAGGTCCTTTGCGACTTCTGCCTCACGACGATGCTAAGGGGGGGGAGAAGTCATCGTTCGAGCTTGGCAGAAGTCGCGATTGAATGAGAGCATACGGCTGCCGACATCCAGGCGCCGTCCATGTAGACTGTAGTGCAAGATCTTACACAGGAAAATCCGATTTTTATGGAGAAACAATACGATTTTTTCTGATGATTGACCTGTGTGTGGCGAATGACCATTTTTGCCTGCAATCCTTCGAATTATAGTAATTCGCCCACAACATGCTGATCTGACGGGCACAAACAAAGCAAGCGATAAGCCACGTTATCGCTACATGAATTCATTGGACTTGGCCTGGGGCCCCGTGCACCTAACAATATTTCATTGGCGCGCGCTGTTAGAGAGGATAACTACTATGTTGTTGGACATCTAGGGAAGCTTGCTACCCCTTGGTATCTGGATGACGGATCTTTTCACCATGCTGTTCATGATCGCAGCGCGAGATCTGGAAAAACGAATGGTGCGATTCTCGACAGAATATTTTAGGTATCTCAATGTCAACAGGATACTTAATGCGGTCAAGAAAATCTGACCTCTTGCATTGATGGACGTCACCTAACAGAGGCACTATCCTGTTTGTTGTGAGCACTAAGTATGAACATGACATCGCCATCTCTTTTGCCGGAGAAGATCAGGTAATTGCCGACGCGATCGATGTGAGACTCAAATCACGCGGTATCGACGTCTTTTTTGCCCCTTCGAAACAAGCGGAACTCCTTGGCGAGCGCCTCGAGGACGTTCTTGCGAAGAAGTACGGCCCGACCAGTCGATTTGTGGTGGTTCTCGTAAGCGATAGTTACCCGCTCAAGGATTGGGCTCGATTTGAACTCAGCATTGCACGGGACGAAGAAAAGCAGAGGAAAGAGGCGTTTATTCTACCTTTGCTGCTTGCCGACAAGCGGATGGTACAGATTCCCGCCGACAAGGCCTATCTCGACCTTAGATCGATGGATCTGGATGAGGTCGTAGCAGTACTTGTAGAGAAAGTTATGTTGCACAGAGGTGAGATGATTCCAAATGATCTATTCGAACAGGCCTTTCGCGAATGGAAGCTCGACGGATTCATACCGGGATCGATGAAAGGTAATATCTTTTGGGATAATGTGTCGGCGCTTGTCCTCGACGAGGATCGCGTCGAGTTCCTGCTTAGGTGTCCGAGCGGCAGTCATGCTCACTGTCGGGAAGGCCTCTCTAGGATAGACCCGACGATGCTCGCTGTAGGCGCAAAATGCCTCCTTGATCAATCTGAAAATCAAAATTTCAAACTCTCGGCCATTTGCTACCTCGGTGTCGCGGACCCGAAGGCCGCAGAGCGCGAGCTTTGGACTATATATAAGGATGAGGGGCTTCACGTGAACGATCGGGCGCGGGCCTTCGAACTGTTCTGGAAGTGCCCAAGCGAGAATTCACACCGGGAACCGAAAGAAGCTTTGCTCGACATGACGGTCCCCTGGCAGTTGCGGCGAGCAGCAGCTGTGAATGTTCTTTGTGGCGAATTTGACGACGACACGGAGCACTTAGTTGAAAGGGCTCTTCGCGACCCTCGCCAAGAGATACGATCTAAGATATTGGACGCTGTACTCAGATTTGGGCTTTCGGACATGTCGCCTTCGCTTTTGCACGCTTACAAGGCAGAGCGCTCCCGAAAAGGTAAGGTGCAGATCAAGCATGCACTAAGACATTTCAACGATCGAACTGACGTCGTCGAATTTGGGAAGCAGAACGGTTTCGGTAGTTCGTTTTTCAGGGTACCCACCTACATTCATGATTGGAAGGTAGAAACGGACAACGCCTGGTATTGAGGCTTTAAAGAGCTAGCGGACCAACATTTCATCAGAAGTTGGGGATCATTGACAATCAAGAAGCCACCTTATCGCCAGTTATCGGGAAACAAAACAGAGTACGGCAAACGTCCGCTTTTCCCGAAAGCGGACGTTCAAATGTCAACGTATTGCTGAATTTGACAGGCAGCCATAAGCAGGCGTTCTCCTTATTCAGGAGATTCAGTCTTAAGTGCCTATCATTTACAATAATAGCCATGACACAAGAAGAAAATGAAATTGCCAGCGCTTATGAGGTCGTTTTCGACGGGCTCGACTATTTGGGTCCCGGCGATTCGGCGATCACCAGAAAAATAGCAGAACGATTGTACACAGAGCTGCCCTCACCCTCGCGTGTCGCCGATTTCGGCTGTGGGGTTGGGGCCTCCGCACTGGTTCTAGCACAATGTCTGCCAATGGTGCGTGTACTCGCGGTGGATTCCCATGCTCCGTTTATTGCACGCTTGGGGGCTGCGGCGAACGCAGTTGGAATTGGAGACAGCATAAGCGCCGTAGTCGGTGACATGGCAAATCCTCCATCTCTGGACGGCGTGATGGGTGGTTTTGACCTGATCTGGTCCGAATCGGCAATCTATAGCATTGGCCGATTCAATGCGTTCACGCGCTGGCGACCATTGCTGAGTCCACGCGGCTGGCTCATATTTAGTGACGTCGTTTGGCAATGTGAGCCGTCTAAACGCTCTGAAGAAGCATCCGCGTTCTGGGAAAAAGAATACCCGGACATCGCAACACCAGATGCCGTAGTGGATCAATTGACTGCTGCCGGCTTCAAACCGCTTGATCCGATACCGACCGGCCGCCAACCTTGGGCCAATTATTACGAGCCGCTCCGAAATCGCCTCCGCCTGCTTTCGAATTGTCAAAATCGCCCAAAGGCACTTATCGACCTAATTGCCGAGTTAGAAAGGGAAGTTGACGTATACGATTGTGTCGGAGATGAAGTTGCTCTCTCCTTCTTCCTCGCACGGCGGGATTCCATTCCCGAATGACTGCAATGGGTTGCGAAAGCGGCCAGTGCGGTGCGTTGACTGATCATCACAGTCGCTTGTTATGTGCAATTGTCTACTTTTTTCAACTTATGAATCGCTGATACCAGTTCTGTTCGATCAAAGTAAACTTCATTTCTCTTGATCTTTCCTTGTTCGTCAAACTGCAAGAAACAAACACCGATGCACTCAATTGTTTTTTCGCCGACCGGTATTCTTGCCAACCACTTATTAAGAAAACCGCCTTCCATTGGAATCGCTTCAATTTGACTCCATACCCAATCAGGATTTTGGGCAAGCAACTTTCGAAAGTAACCTATTAATTCAGCTTTTCCATTCGCTCCATTCGGTATGCCAGCATCCGAATAGAAACAATCATCTGAATAGAAACTTGCTAGCTTTTCAGGCTTATTCCCCGTCCATGCAGGTAACCACCTTGAAGCAAACTCTGTAGCTTCTTCTTTCTTCATCATATTAGATGATGACTCCTCGGCTCTGAAGGTCGGGTCATTTCCAGCCCCTGAGTATAACTCTTGGTGAGAGGCTGCAATCGGCCGAGGCTGTGTCAAAACGCAAAATCACGAGCAGCGGTGGCAAATACGATCTGCATTTTTATTGGCACGTGATTAAAGTGGGACTGGAAGTCTTCGTGGCTGACGGTTCATTGCCAATGTGGTGCGCTGTCCCATTGACATCGAAATCAAGGCTCTTTTGACACAGCCTCGGCCACAAGCGGACATCGATACTTGTCAATACGCCGATCAACTTCTGCCGACAACTTCGTAGTGAACAACTGACGGCTCAAATTCAAGCAAGAATCCATCGTCCTCTGGGTAATACTTCGCTTTCTCCGCGTCGTCACCGGCGAACGCTTTGATCGCTTCAAGACTTTCCCACGACGTCATGGTTATGAAATGTGTCGAGTCATCCTCACGCCTTTCCAGTATTTTCACGTCCAGATTCCCGTCCACGGACTGGTAGTCCGGAATCGCGCGTTCAATAAGAAACAGTCGATATGCTTCTGCGTTGTCGTGTTTCACTCGGCCATGCCACATCCGAATAATCATTCAAAATTCCTTAGTGGTCATCTCCGCAGTAAATCCACATAGGGACGGTCTTGCCTGCGCGTTCGAACCCGATTGTTGCGTAAAACCCAACGGAATCGACATCCGCGGTGAGCATCTGTTGATGGAAGGCTCCATATCGATCTTGCATCGCCGCCATGATTCGGTGGCCAATACCTTGTCCATGATTGTCTGGGTGAACCAGCAAGTGCGGGTAATATACAACCAGATGCCCGTCCGATATTGCGTTGGCAATGCCCACAAGTTTGCCTCGAAGGCGGGCTGTCACCAGCGAATGAGAGTTTCGCAATGCGGCCATGAGTTCTTGTGGTTTTTCAGCAGATGACCAACCATTAGCGGCGTACAAGGCGACCACTTCTGAAACCTCAACGGAGTCGTCGAAGCTAATTTCGATTACCAAGTTTGATTCGGGCATGGTGGATCTTGCTTATCGCGTAATCGACGAAAAATATCACAACCCCTGTTATGTCGCATGACACGTCGACTATGTCCGCTTTAGGTTGCGATTTCAACCGCCCCGGCCCCGAGTGATGCGCGGCTGTTCGTGAGGGTAGGCGTGAAGCGTTCACAGGGGAGACCATGGGCTGGGTATTGAGCGGCGAAAGTGGCCGAATTTCGAGGTGCCGATCTCGTTCTGCTGAAGAGAAGGCAACATCATTTCATGCGCAGAAGGCGAGTGTGAAATGAACCTTGCGCCGTCGTAGACCCCATGCACGTGGAGACGTCCTTTGACCGGAACCTGGGAGGTCTCATTCATGCCCGGACAGGCCCGGGCCGGTTCATGAAGGCATAAGCCGAACGATGAACATGTACGTGGCTGAGAAGTCGGACAGCGTCATAGTACCGACGAAGCCATCGAACAAAGAGGGCTTGCCCTTGGCGGAGACGGTGGAGGGAAGGACGCTGCCTGAGGGGAACAGCGATCAGGAGACCGCAGTCCGGACACAGAGCCGGGTAGCTGCGTCGAACTTTCTGATGGTTGTGCGTAGAGCAAGACAACGGGATACGGACACGATGTGCCTGATGCGTTCTGATCCTGTGCAGTAGTTTTGCTCTGGGTTATTACCTGAAGGAGGAGCCCAGTGCGTTAGTAGCGCACGCTGGGATCTGTGCGGGGGGTGCCGGGCAACCGGCATCCCTACCGCGACCATCACCATCGGCTAAAAACATACCTTAAGTCTTAGGTTTTGCATGAATGGTTCAAGGTAGTACAGATCTGAGCAGGAAGAAGAAAATAATGGCGAGAACAGCGCCTGCCGGAATCGTCACAACCCAGGACATGAATATTCTGCCGACAACCCGCAGATCAATTGCTGCGATACCACGCGCAAGCCCGACCCCGAGGACTGCACCGACCAGCGTATGGGTTGTCGATATGGGAATACCGGTGCCGGAGGCAATGACAATTGTTGTTGCTGCCGCAAGTTCGGCAGCAAAGCCACGACTTGGTGTCAGTTGTGTGATTTTGCGTCCAACAGTCGCGATGACATGAACGCCGAATGTCGCCAGCCCGATTACAATACCTGCGCCACCCAGAAGCAGCACCCAGACCGGCAATACTGCCTTGGAGCCAACGATCCCTGATTGCGCCACGCTGATAACCGCAGCCAGCGGGCCGATCGCGTTCGCGACATCATTGGAGCCGTGTGCAAAAGCCATCGAACAGGCAGTGATGACCATCAAGACTGCGAAAACGCGCTCAACCGTATAGAAATGATGTTTCTTGTCCAACTTAGGATCCGGCCGAATGCGCTGAATTGCGAACTTGCCAATCAGTGCAATCACGACAGCGATAACAACAGCGAGCAGGTAGCTGGCCGCCAGGCTTAGATCCAGGCCAACATGTTTGAGTCCTTTCAGTATCGTAACCAATGTGATGGTGAATGCAGCGAAAAAGATGTAAACAGGTACGTAGCGCTTTGCGCAGGCAAGTGGGTCGTTCTGACTCAGAATCAGACGCTGCACACTCCTATAGATCCGTAACGCGATAAACCCCGCCAGCACCGGTGACACAACCCAACTCATGGCGATTGTCGCGACCTCGCCCCACTGCACAGCATCAATTCCGATACCAACCGCCGCAAATCCAACGATGGCACCGACAATCGAGTGGGTTGTCGAAACCGGCCAGCCGTTCCTCGAAGCAATCAGGAGCCAGGTGCCCGCGGCGAGCAACGAGGCAAGCATTCCGTATATAAGCAATTCCGGCGTACCGCTAAGGAGTTCGACGTCCACGATGTCCTTGCGGATTGTGGAAGTGACCTCGCCGCCTGCCAGGAAAGCACCCAGAAACTCAAAGACTGCGGCAACCAGGATGGCCTGCCTGATTGTCAGTGCCTTTGACCCAACCGAGGTTGCCATGGCGTTCGCGACATCATTGGCACCGATACCCCATGCCATGAAAATCCCGAATGCGGCCGCCAGACCGATATAGATAATTTCTGCTTCCATTAGGGGGTCCCCGACAGCTTGTTATGAGTACTAATGGGCGAGTAGGAGTTCAAGACGACGGCCAACCCGTTCCGCCATATCCGCAATCTCACCGGTTAGCTCGATAACCCGGTAGAGAAATATCACGTTGACCGGTTGAAGGCTGTTTTCAACGGCAAAAAGTGCAGATCGCAGGTCTGCCTGACGGCTATCGGTATCCGCTTCGATTTGATCAAGTTCTTCTATAAGCGACTCGACCAGCGATACCTCGGCACCGCGGAATGCGGTGACAAACAGCTCGTCCAATTCCCGCACGCTCTTGCGCGCTTGTTTTGCCGCATCGACGTTGCGCTTGACAAACTCCAGGAAGTCATCGGCAATCGCGTCCGGGATCTGCAATTTCCGTCCGAGTACCAGGCCGGAAACGTCTTTGGCTCGATTGGCCATTTTGTCCTGTACTAACAAAAGCTCAAGCAAGTCTTGCCGGGGAACCGGCATGAAAAGACTCCTTGGAAGATGCAGTCGAATTTCTTTTTTCAGATCATCCGCCTCATGTTCAAGCGTCTCGATCATGTTGCGGTATTCTGCTGCCTCGCCCCAGTCGCCTGCAATTACCGCTTTGAATAAGCCGTTCAATTGCTTTGTGCAGCGATAAGCGATATCGACATGCTCTTCAAGGGGCATGACCGGAGATGAACCGAAAATATTTGCCACAGAGTTAGCCAATTATCTGTCTCCCTATCGGATTCGGTCCGGACTGTAATCGGTGCTTTTGCCGGGCCCAATTCTGTCCTCAGATATGGTGTCAAATCGCAAAAAAACCACCCGAGCGTTATGGTCTCTGCCCCAATCGTCATAGACAAACGTCGATTCATGCGAGAAGCGGGTAAACTGTCTACGGATTTCTTGTGATACGTTTCTGCTGACGGCCAGGAGGCGCAAATGTCATTTCAAAACTGTCTACGAATACCTCTCGTCCTGATTGCGGCATTATCACTCATGACGGCTTGTTCGAGTTCGGACGATCGGACCGGCGTCACCAGCGATGTTGACACCACGATGGGCGCGCTGGTGACCACTGAGTGGCTCAGCGAGCACCTCGACGATCCAGATCTGGTGGTGCTAGATTGTACCGTCCTGGTAGAGCAGGACGAAGACGGTGGTTTCCGGTCTGTGAGCGGCAAGGCCAATTACGAGGGCGGCCACATACCGACGGCGGGGTTTGCTGATTTGATGGGTGATCTCTCTGACGGAGGCAGCCCACTCCAGTTCGCCGTGCCGACACCGGAACAGTTCGCTGCCGCCATGGGAGCACTGGGCGTCGGCGACGATACCCGGGTGGTACTTTACGACGCGAATGGCTCAGTCTGGGCTGCCCGGGTCTGGTGGATGCTGCGCTGGGTTGGATTCGACCGAGCGGCATTGCTCGACGGCGGGCTCAATGCCTGGACCGCTGAGGGTCGGCCGCTTTCGACTGAGTCGGCCACCGAATCCGCGGGAAAACTCACCGCCAACGTGCGACCGGAACTGATCGCCGACCGGAGCGAGGTACTGGCCTCTATCGAGGACGACGCAGTCAACCTAATCGACGCGCTGCCCGAAGCCCACTATCGAGGCGAGATGTCCATGTATGGACGACCCGGACATATCCCCGGCGCCTCGAATATTCCTGTCTTCTCACTTTTCGACGACACGGGTCGCTACCGGCCACATGACGAACTGGCGGCGATTTTTGATGGTGACCGCAATACCCGCGCCATCAATTACTGCGGTGGCGGTATTGCTGCCTCATCCAACGCCTTCATCATGACCCGACTCGGTTTTACCGACGTCGCCGTCTACACCGCTTCACTCCAGGAATGGGCTGCAGACCCCACTAATCCGCTGGCGGTCGCACCTGACTCGGACGAGACCACGCAATAGGCCTTAATCGCCTGTCAACGTTTCCAGCTAAATCTAACCGGCTGAACGTTTTAGTCAATGTGTTGCGTCGGCCGGTTAAAATCGCAGGATAATGCAGTCGCTGAATCCTTCTTCGGCAGCCTGAAAAAGGAACGGATACGAAAACAAATCTACTGAACGCGGGATCAGGCTCGTGCCGATATCTTCGACTACATAGAAATGTTCTACAATCGAAGCCGTCGTCATAGCTATCTCGGTGACGTCAGCCCAGAGGCATTTGAACAAGCCTCAAAACGCACCGGAGCGGTGTCCGTCTGACCGGGGGAACTCCACACACAATACGCAAGACACTCTTCCAGCCCGGCCAGAGTTGGCTCAACACAACCCAGAACAGGCGGTCAGAGTCCCTCAATCGCAGTCTGTGGCAACGGGACTTCAGGGTTGCTAGCTGCTGACGTAGTGCCAGATTCTCAAGAGCCAGGTCGCGGTGACGGCGGGCAGTCGATCAAATAGTTCCGAGGACTACTTTGAGCCACTTCCACATAGATACGTGCCCGCTTGATTCATCGAAAAAAGATAACAAAATCAAGTATGACGACTATTGAGAAGGGACAGCCCCGGGATTAATTAGGAATGTCCCAATTTCCCCCCGGGGCGGTCTCCGCAATGGGCCTAGCCCTCTTGCGGCTCAGTCGAGTCCTCTTCGATCACCTCACCGCGTTCTTCGGCCCTTGAGAAGGGCGGCTTGCCCGTCAGCCATGCCAGATCCATTGGGTAGACCTTCGGATCGAAGATGACGAAGTAGAAGTGCCAGATGAGGATCGCAAGCGTCGCCAGTATCGCCTCGAGGAAGTGCAGAATGCCGGCGGCCTCCGGCACCCATCCCGGGAGCCAGGTTAGGGTGAAGTTCTCAAACCACAGCAGCAGCCCTGTCACCGCCGTCACGGCGGTACCCCATAACGCGGCCCAGTACTCGACCTTCTCAACGTAGCCGACACGTACCGAGGCCGGCGGTTCGGATCGCAGCCCCAGGTTGTAGCTGACGCGATGGACGAACTCCCTGAAGTCGTCTGAGCGTGGTAGGAATGCTCCGATTTGGCTTTGAGCGCGGGCGCTAACGGCAAGGTGCCCAAAATGGAAGAAGCAGGCTCCCATCAGGCCCACTGCGGCGATGCGGTGGGCTATACCGCGAAACTCGCCTTCCCAAGACTGTAGCAGGCTAGCCCACCCGGCTTCGGGGTACCTCAACGCGAATCCGGTGTACACCAGCACCATGAAGCTGACTGCAGCAATGGCGTGAGCGATCCGGAACGGTCGCGACATCCGTTCCTTGATCAAGAAGTTTGCGGGAGGCTTGCGAAGGCTCGGTTCCCATTCACGCGTCTTCTTTACCAGATCAAGCAGATTGTGCAGAAGCATGCCAAGAACAGTGACCCAGATCAGCGGGATGTAAATAATCCTAATCCAGCGTGATACGACATTGGTCGTTTCATCGGCCAGCACGTGTACGGGCCCGATCGCAAACCTGCTGCCAGCTCCAATATGGCACTGGCCGCAGGTGTGCGCCAGGTTGTCCGGGTGAACGAAGGAAGCGGTATTACTGGACGGCAGAATATTGTGGATGCCGTGGCAGCTTGCGCAATTTGCAACTTTCTGGGCGCCGCCACGGGCAGCCAGGCCGTGGAAACTGTCCTCATAGGAGGGGACCTGGTCTGCTGCCAGCCCATATTTCTCATTCAGGCTTAAGTCCGAATGACAGGGGCCACACACCTGGATTGGAATGTTGGTTGCAGACACGGGAGAGCCTTCCGCGGCCACTCCGAGAATACGGTGCTCACCGTGACAATCGGTGCAAACGGGTGAGTCCATTACGCCGTTGTATGCGGCCAGACCATGAATGCTGTTCTCGAAAAAAGCGGTAATTTCTGTATGACATGCGCCACACGTGGCCGGCACATTCAGTCGATATATCGAAGACTCCGGGTCCGTGGCCTGCAACGGCGAATGAGCCGTATGGCAATCGCTGCAACTCGCTCCATGATTGCCTCGGGCGATCTCAGCTGCATGCACACTGGCGGTATAGGCTCCGATCGGGCGAATTGTGCGTACGCCAGGAGGCGCAGGTTGCCCGGAGCCGTGGCAGGTGCCACAGGTCTCGACCTGGGTGCTTTCGTTCATCGGAGACGACGGGTCGGTCACCGCCATCATCGTATGCGTGTCACCGTGGCACGTTGAGCATGACGGTAGCTCCATAACCTCTGAGTGCCGCTCGCGGTCTACGCCATGCGCGCTCACAGAATGTTCGGCGAGAATCTCGGCATGACAGCCGCCGCAATCTACGGGATCGAGCCCGCGCCGGTGCCGGCGCGAATCCGCGCCGACATGACAGTCCAGGCATTCCGTCAAGCTATGAACCGTTTGCGCAAATTGCACAGGGTCCATCTCGTGGCAGTCGTAACAGGGATTCGCTTGCTCGATATCCGTTGCTTGTAATGTGAGCGGTATGCAGGCGAGGAGGGTGAGGCTTACGATAAACTTGCGCACTACGATGCTCCGTGCTGCAGACTATTTCTGGAATGGGAACGCTTGATCCGTATTATGGGCCCTGTAAACAGCTATCCCAACCCTTTGGGCCTGCGAGAAATACGGATTTCGGTGCCGCTCCTACGTAGTTTAGAATCGCTCTCGCAACGGCAATAAAAAATGATTCGAATCTTGCTCAATTCGGGATACAAGATTGTTCAAACGAGCACTGACGGCAGACTAGTCAGGACAACACATTCAGGTATCAAGGATAGGAAATTCTATCGCGTTGGCGAGGCCCCTGGACTGGAAGGCGGGCTCTGAATTCTGGTGTGGAGGCTGAAAAAGTGGGTGCCCTGTGGCGCTGAGGTCGTCGCGGCATGATTTTGCGGCCGAGCGTGCTGCTTTGCCTCGTCACTGAGCTGGATACCGGCCCTCGCCGGGCCGAACGCGATCCTCGGACATCGGTTCAGGCAATATCCGGTATCGGTTTATTAGGTGCGGGGAATGGTCTCGCCTCTTGGCTAAGTCGGATAGGTTGCGATAGGACGCCAATCAATGGCGCAGACGGTACTGACAAGTTAACCGGTCCCCTGGCAGCCTATCCGACGAATATGGGATTCGAGAACAGCGAGCGTTCATGTCTGTTTGCCGCTTCAGAATGACCGCAACTGTCATTACCGGTCGCTCAGTATACAACCTGGTGAGCGGCTGGATTCGGCCGTAAGCGGACGTTGCAGTCTATTGAAAGATCGACGGCAAGTGCGATGTATTATTCGGGCGCACAGCACGAAGATGACTAATGTCTGGTCAACCAAGTCCAGGTAGAAGTCGAAACAAAGCTTGCGCTGCTAGCGAGCTGAAAATGAACGTTACGCTAATCCAGACATGTGCTCGCGGATTTTTCGTCATGAGCCCAGCAACCACAGCGGACAGTGTGACTAGCTGGAACAGTCGGTAAGGGTGAGTCAGAGGGATGCTGAGAAGAACACGGCTTTCTAGAATCGCGATAGTGACGAAAAAGACAAGAACTCCGAAGAACCACTTGCGGACACTAAAAAAATGTGACTGCCAATCGGTCTCTGGACTACTTCCAAGCGGCAGGAGCAATTCTGTTGCAGCAAACAGTGCGCACGGTATCGACACTACATAGTAGTAATATGCTTGATTCCATGTCTCGACGGCCGTTAGGTCCCACAGGCCCCACCAAACCTGAATATGAAGATAGAACAACGTCGACGCCCAGATCGTCACCGCAATAAAAGGCTTCGAACCACGCGCAATCTTACTTAGACCCCTGAGCGCCTGGGTAACGCCAATACCCAATATGATCGCGACCATAACCATGAGGTATTCAAATATTTCCATGCTTAAACCCCATTCCGTCGAGAACGGCACCGATGACGAACATCTTCTTGGTCCAGCTACCTCTTACCACGGGTCACCTCCATGCCGGGTAAACAAGTCTGAGCACATCGGGCGCCCGATAACGTTCCAGTACTGCTCATCTACCGCGAGTTCTATGGATCTCTCCGTTACACCCAGCAGTGGCGTGCCGACAGTGCAGAGCCACTTATCGGAACGTCGCTCCGAGGTGATGCTGTCTTGCAGATTAATTGACCGCCTCCCACCAGGGATAAGAACTGAACGGCTTGCTCGCTATCACAACATCACCCACGCGAGGGGTCACCAAATCCACGTTATTTTCATTAGCTGCTTGAACGGCTCTTCTAATCGGCTCATCCCAATCATGAAATGCGATATTGAATGTTGCCCAACTCACAGGAAACATGCGGCGTGCCTGAACAGCAAGGTGCGCCTCAATTGCATCCTCAGGACCCATGTGGCTATAGATCCAAGAAGCGCCAGGACCATATTGTCCAATCTTCATTATGCTTAGGTCAAAAGGCCCCAATCGATCACCGATCAACCGAAAATGATTGGAGAAACCTGAATCTCCGCTGTAAAAAACTCGGTGCTTAGGCCCTATGACCGACCATGAAGACCAGAGTGTTTCCTTATAATCGAAAATTCCTCGAC
>Ga0255054_10001679_pt1 | contig 12920 bp, 4 predicted proteins | sample JV7_2_23_MG_FD_188634 | JGI IMG/M metagenome (GOLD analysis project Ga0255054, IMG submission 188634) | Seawater microbial communities from Jervis Inlet, British Columbia, Canada - JV7_2_23 | ecosystem: Environmental > Aquatic > Marine > Inlet | place: Canada: British Columbia | collected...
TCAAGTCCTGCATAAAGTCAAACTCCTTGGTGCTGAAGATGATGTTTCCATCCCCATCCTTGATTACGCTCTCCCCGCGGGCGATAAACCCCTTCTGGGCGTTTACAAAATCGCGCGAGTCTTTGAAAGGCAGTACTTTGAGCAGATCTTTGTTGATCTCCTGAGTAAAGCTTGTTGCATCTTTCTCAACACCTAAGGGCTCGGCTGCTGTAACCGGTCCACCGCCGCTGGCAAATGCCAGGGGAACAGATAACGTAAGACTTAAAAATACGGCGGCAGTCGCTATTAATTTACATTTCATTTTTTTCTCCTTTTTAACAACATAGGCTTCAAATTTTCTTATTCTACGGCACACCAATTTCTTTTCCGCTGTCACACCAGCGGCTTTTTTCACCTGAGGTATATTGGTCTTCATCGAGGTTTCTCGCGACAGCATAGCGAATTTTGCCGTGAGGTGTGCGGATTAGTTTTCTTTCTCCCTTTTTAATTACGCCTTCCCACATTTTTTCTCCTTTATTCCCGCGTTTGTCCACGGGCCAAACAATTACCCTCACATCTACTGCCGCTTTTAAATAACAAGAGGTATCGGCCTTGGTATCTTCTGCCCCGGAGCTAGATATATTGCCTTCATATTTTTCAGGTTCCGAGAAATACTTGTCCGGGTCTTGCAGGAGCGTCTCCAAACGGTATTTATAATACCCGACGCGGGTGCGTTTGTTTTTTTGAGAGCCGAAATAGTCCAGAGGCTGAGCCTCCAACTCGGTTATTTTTTTTTGCAGGCGCTGTTTTTCGGATTCAATGCGTTCTTTCTGGGAAGGCGGTTGATTTTGTTTTGCCTCTTCTAATTTCTTTTGCTCCTCCACACTGGCTTGCTGTTCTTCTTTTTTACTTTTTTCAGTGAGCGCATCTATTTTTTTTTGATCGGCCTTGACGCGTTTTTGATCCGCGGCTTCATCGTGTTGGTACTCTTCAGACACTATTTTAACATTCCCAGCATTGGCCGGAGGCATGTTGCTGTAATGTTTTACGCCATTTTCATCAACCCATTGATAAATTTCGGCATCCAGTTGCGTTGTACAAAACAAACCCGTCAAAGCCAAGATTGCCGAAAATATAAAAATGCGCCAATGCACCGTGTCCTTGGATGGCACCTTGTCTTTAGGGTGGTAGTGCTGTGTGGTGGTTTCGGCGAGGACGCCCGCGGAAAAGGTGACCGAAACAATCGAAACGATCATCGCCAGAATATTTTTAAGCATAATATTCATATCATTCCTCCTGTCTTTGTCCGAAACGCAAAATATAGATTTTGATCTATCGTCACTATTGGAATTTGGTAGATTGTGATTCAGCATGCATCCAATGCATCCGCTAATTTTTGAACCCCATCGAGATCAAAGTCTTCAGCCAATTGAACAATCTGTTTGCTGAGCGGTACACAGGAATCTGAGTGCGTCTTAATTTCCGCGGCGATGGCATTTAGCGTCGTGACATCCCCCATTTCCGCCGCATCTCGAATGCGTCTGGCAATGTCCTGAGCCAATTCAGAAGGGATAGCTGCAATCTCTTCATCGGATAGTTTACAGACTTTTTCTTCAGCGGATACGCCAAGACTCTGCACCGACTCCAGGGCTTGATCGAGGGCATTTTCAAGCTCTGAGAATTTCAACTTCAACTTCTTGGCTGGAGGGGTTTTCTTTTGAACTCCCTTGACGAGTTTCTCCAGATTCACGGTAGCTGCCTGCAGGTCCGTGGCCGCAAGATTACCGGCCAATCCTTTGAGGTTATGTATCAGGCTGTGGGCTTGCTTCAGATCCTTTGATTCCAACGCCTTGTGGATTTCAGCGGCTACCCTTGTGTAATTGGTAGCAAAATCGAGCAGCAGTTTTCTGTAAAGACTTTTGTTTCCTCTCAATCGCTCTAAACCTTCTGGTAAATCAAATCCTGGTAGAGATTCCGGAAGTTCATCTTCTTCCGGGACCGCCTTCTCCGATTCAGGACGCTCGACAGGAACTTCCGGTTGTTGGACCTGGACTCGTTTCTCACTCGGTTTTATCCATTTCTGTAGAGTTGAAAACAGTTGGTCGGGGTCAATGGGTTTCGCGACATGGCCGTTCATGCCGGCTTGCAGACTTTTATCCTCGTCACCGGCCATGGCATGCGCGGTCATGGCTATAATTGGGAGTGCTGAGGACTGAGGACTGAGGACCGAGCCCTGACTACTGTTTTTTGGTTCCGTCGCTTTGAGCTTTGAGCTTTGAGCTTTGAGCTCCCACTCGCGTATTTTGCGAGTGGCGGTGTATCCATCCATCACCGGCATTTGGATATCCATGAGAACGGCATCATATTCATTTTCCTTTACGGCCTTGACGCCCTCCTGGCCATTGTTGGCCAGGGTGACGTTCAGACCCACGCCCTCAAGAATCTCTTTGGCCACTTGCTGGTTGATTTCATTGTCTTCGACCAACAGTACATGTGCTCCTTGAATATGTTTCAAAGTCTCGGCTTCCTGTTCTTGTCTTTGCGTTATCCGTGAGATCTCGGGCACCGCTTCGCCAAAGGCCTGCATCGTGGCGTCAAAAAGCATCGAAGGATTGACCGGTTTAAGGAGAAAGCCCTCAAGCCCCACCTCATCGGCCTGTTGCATGACCTCTTCGCGGCCGTAGGCGGTTACCAGAACGATGGCTGGAATTTTGCTCAAACCCGTATGGTTTTTAATGCGTTTGGATGCCTCAATGCCGTCCATACCCGGCATCTTCCAGTCCATAACAACCAACTCGAAAGGTTTATCTTCCTCCGCACTCTCAAGTTCTGTGATTCCCTCTGCGCCAGACGCCGCCACCGAGACCTCAAATGAAAAAGATTCCAGCATCTCCTGTAAAATGTCCCTTGAAGTGGCGTTGTCATCCACCACCAAAACCTTCATGCCCCGCAGATCCTGTGAGGGCTTAAAACGCTTTTTGGCCTTTTCTTTTCCCAGACCAAAGTTGGCGCTAAAACTGAAGGTACTGCCCTGGCCGGGGTTGCTTTCGACCCAGATTTCCCCGCCCATTTTCTCAGCCAGCCGTTTGCTGATCGTCAGTCCCAACCCGGTGCCGCCATATTTGCGGGTCGTCGAGGAATCTGCCTGCGCAAAAGGTTGAAACAGCTTGGCGGCCTGTTGTTCAGTCATGCCGATGCCGGTGTCACGAACCGAAAATTTTAAGGTAACCTGCTCGCCGTCTTTTTTGACCAATTCGGTGGAGACCACTATCTCTCCCGCATCCGTGAACTTGACGGCGTTGTTTGATAAATTGATGAGAACCTGTCCCAGGCGCAGGGGATCGCCGACCAGTGCCGTCGGCACCGCTGGGTCGGTCTTAAAAAGCAGTTCCAATCCCTTTTCCTGGGTCTTGATGCCCACCAGTGTCGAAATGTTGTCGAGCGTATCCTCCAGCTGGAAGTCCAAGGACTCCATGTCCAATTTACCGGCTTCGATTTTTGAAAAATCCAGGATGTCGTTGATGATCCCCAGCAGGGACTTGGCGGAAATATCTACCTTTTTGAGGTAGTCGTATTGCTTGGCGGTAAGATCGGTCTTCAAAGCCAAATGCGCCATACCCATGATGGCATTCATGGGCGTACGGATTTCATGGCTCATATTCGCCAGAAAATCGCTCTTGGCTTTGGTGGCATCTTCGGCTTCATTTCTAGCCTCATCGAGATCCTCCATCATGTTCAGCATGGCCCGCTGGGCATCATCAAGTTCATTAACGCGTATCTCAAGGGTTTCATTTGCGGCTTGCGACTCTGTATACAACCGGGCATTCTCAAGCGCAATTCCCAGATTGGCGGCAATCGTACTCACCAGGCGCATATCGTCCTGGGTGTATCGACGGGGTTGGGGATGCTGCACACTGAGAACACCGATCGCCTCTTTCCCGACCAAAATGGGTACGCCCAGATAAGTCTCGCATTCGCCGGTAGCAATGATCACGCCCTGGTCGATCTGCTGCTGTAAAGTCTCACACAACAGGGGTTGTGCCGATTGAAGAATCCTCGAGGTCAATCCTTGGCCCAATGTTATCGATGGCTGCTGTCTTTGGCGGTTGCCGGCCTTGTAATAGGGAAAACTGATCTTATGAGTCTGCTTGTCATACAGCGCAATGTAGAGGGTGTGAGCTTTTAGTAATTCGCTAAGCGTCTCACTTGCAAGCTCAATCATCTTTTGAAAATCCAGTTCTTCAGTCAATTCCTGCACCACATGATTGATGATTGCAAGTTCGGCGTTGCGTTGTCGTGTTTCCGCCAGCAGACGGGTGGTTTCTTGCTCCATCTTCTTGCGCTCTGTTATGTCTGTATACATACCAAAGGAACCGATCACATTCCCCTCCTCGTCTAAGAGGGGCGCGGCGTTGTTCAAGCAAGGCACAAGCGTCCCATCGGGTCGCAATAATGAAATTTCATACATGCTTTGCTTGCCCTTTTTGCGTATTCGATTCTGTTCACGAACAATCTCCTTGTTTTTCTCGTCGAGGAAGTCCAAAAAATTCCCGCCTACTATTTCTTCTTTAGCCAGATCCAGAATTTCGCACATGGCCTCGTTTACGTCCAGGATATTGTCGTCCTTGTCGGCAAGCCAGAATCCCTGCGCGGTGGTTTGCAGGATCATGCTCAGCTCTTGCTCACTTTTTTGGACGGTTTCCTCAGCCCGCTTGCGTTCGACGACCTCCTTTGAAAGCCGTCGGTTCCAGTAGAAGAAAAGCATAACAATAATTAAAGCGGGTACCAGTGCTTTCCACAAAAGCGAATAGTCGAAGCCGTGCTCATATCTAACCGAAACCCAACGGTTGAAAATTGTATCCCTGTCGTTCTGGGGAATAGCAGTGAGGGCCTTCTGTAGGATACCGGCCAGGATCGGCCAGTCCTGCCGCACCGCCATGGCCTGATCGTATGCGTAGGGCGTCTCCCCGGCCACCTTGATCTGGTTCAGGCGCAACTGGCTGATGTAATAGCTGGTGGTTACGACGTTGCCGACGAATGCGTATACTTCGCCTGCGGCCAACATTTTAAGAGCTGCGGGGATGGATTTCGCAGTCATCAACTGGATCCCGGGATGCTTGTCCCGCAGCCACTCCTGGATGGCATACCCCTCCACCAGCGCTATGCGTTTTCCCTCCAGGGCTTTCAGGTTGCCGATGTAGGTGACGTCACCGCCGGCGAAGATACTGATGGGCATGGACAGGTAGGGGGTCGTGAAATTGTACCGGGCTTCGCGCCCCGGGGTACGCGCCAAGGAGGAGAACATATCCAGCTCGCCGCTCTCTACCGCGTCCATTGACTGCTGCCAGGTGATATCTTTTTTGAACTGAAACTCCAGACCCAGCATTTCGGACAATCGTTTAAGATAGTCGATCGAGATACCCTTGAATTCTTCGTCTTCATCGACGAACTCCACCGGTGCCCATCGGGTATCAGCCGCCACCCGAATTAAGGGATGGGCCTCAAGCCATGCCCTTTCCTTCTCGGTTAGCTGGATCGTTTGGGTAGGTGTTGGAAGCTTTGTCCATTTCGCGACGAATTCATTGATTTCAGCCTCGCCGATAGAGTCAATGCCTTTGTTGAGAATGCTAACCAGCTCAGGCCAGTCATTCCGCACCGCTGTAACGCTTTTCAAAGCATTGTTCAGATCGATAAAAACCGCGCTAATGCCGGTCAAAGTGTGCCTGGCAATGAGGTAGTTATCAAAATTCAAACCAACAACGGCGTCCGCCTTGCCTTCGAATACCAGCTTCATCCCTTCAAGTGTGCTTTGGGTCTCAATGAGGTCTATTTTCTCTTCATAAGGCTTGAGGAGGGCCTTGGCAAACGCATATCCTTTCACTTTGGCGACGGTTTTGCCTTCGAGATCCCTAAAGCCTCTGATCTCCATTTGCGCACTTTCCTGCGCAAAAATCGTAGGATACACTGTAAAATGGGAGTGAGTGGGCAACAACCCGCTGGCCTTCGCCTGAATGGGTGCACACGCGAGCAGTCCATCGATTTCCTGATTTCTGGCTCGCTGCACAATATCGGGCCATGCACCTGTTTCTATGATAATATTCGTCCCGAATTCACGATTCAGTTGATCGAAGAAGTCGACTAGAAATCCAGAAAGCTCTCCGTTTTCGTCGATGATAATCGCCGGCTCCCAATCTTTATGAAATCCCAGCCGTATGACCGGGTGAGCATCCAGCCATGCCCTTTCCTCCGGCGTCAGTATAGTGACCGCTTTCCCGCTTTCAAACACGGCCAACCATTTACGGTGAATCCGGCGCACTTCTTCCTGCGTGATGGCTGCAAGCGCGCGGTCAAGTATCCCCGCCAGTATGGGCCAGTCCTTGCGCACGCCGATTGTCAGAACAACCGGGGGCTTCATCATCCTTCCCTGCACCTTCAGGTTGGCAAGCAACTCCTTCTCAATGAGATACGTCACCACAGCCCGGTTGCCCGCATAGGCGTCGGCCTCGCCTCTGGAGACGGCGTCCAGGGCCTCGCTGGTGGAGCCGTATTCTTTGATTGTGATATCGGGATAGCGCTTGCGGAAGTATTTGACATTATAAAAGCCCTGCTCCAGGGCGATCGTCTTGTTTGCCAGGTCCTTTTCCGAGTCAAAATACAGCCCGTCCTTGCGGCCCACAATCACGTGGGGAATCGTCAAGTAAGGTTTGGTGAAGTTGAAGAAGGGTTCGCGTTCTTTCTTAGGGGTGATGTCCATCAGGGCGTCGAGCTTTTTGTCCTTAACTCTGCTGTAATTTTCCTTAAAAGGCCCCGCCTGTATGGTGAGCACCCCTCCCAGTCGCTGGTCGAGCGCTTTTAGGTAGTCAACGCCGATCCCATTAGGGGTTCCGGTTTCGTCCATAAAATTCATGGGTGCCCAGGCATCCATGATGCCTATGGAAATCTCGGGATGCTCGGCCAGCCAGGCCTTTTCTTCAGCTGTGAGAGAAAATACAGCTTTTTCAGAGGCATAAGATTGGCCGTTTGCAAAAGCAAAACAAAGGAGAAAAAGGGGTATTAAGAAATGTTTACGGATGATCATGATGAATTCTCCGATAGAAGCTGTGCTTCTTTTCATTATACAATCTTGTACTTTTCACCTTGGCCCGATTGACCCAGTAATTCATTTATTTCTTCCTTGAGCTGGATCATCTTTATTTCGCGCCCAATCGCCAATTTTCTAAACCGTTCCGATTCTTCCACATTCTGCGTCAGTTTCTCTTCCATATGCTTACGTTCGGTGATATCCTGGGCAAAGATGGCAACACCGATGATAGCGCCGGTCTTATCCTGAACCGGATAATAAATATGGTGAAGAACCATTCCGTCCCGAACATCCTCAAAATCTACCGGATTTCCGGTTTGCAGGACGTTGTTAAAATGGAATCTTCTTGATTCACGCAGATTTTGAGGTAAGAGATCAAAACGGTTGGCTCCAATGAGTTCTTCGGGTGTCTTTTGGTGTCTGCGCGCGGCGGTCTGGTTTACCGCGATAATAATGCCTTCTTTATCAAGGAGAAGGAGGGATTCCTGGGTTGCATCCAGCAGCCCTCGAGCAGTCGCTCTGCTTTCTCGCAACGCTTGCTCGGCCTCTTTGCGTTCGCTAATATCGCGAAAAATGACCACCGTGCCGGCAATGGAACCATTCTTGCGGATCGGGACACTGGTGTATTCTACGGGAAAAGAGGTGCCATCTTTTCGCCACAGGACCTCGTCGTCCCGGCTGCCGATCACGCCCCGGGTCAGGCTGTGGTCCATCGGGCACTCTTCGCTCGGATAGGGGGTGCCATCGGGCCGGGTATGGTGGATCAGCGGATGGATCTTTTGTCCGATCAACTCAACGGCCTCGAAGCCCAGCATGGCCAATCCGGCTGGATTGATGAAGTTCACCAGGCCGTCCTCTGCCACGCCAAAAATACCTTCTTCTGCGGATTCAAGCAGCAAACGACTGCGCTCTTCAGCTTCTGCAAGGGCTGCTGTGCGGTCGGCAACTTTTTTCTCCAGATTGTCCCTGGCCAGACTCAAGGCCCTATTTGCACGTTCCCCGAGAATCAGGACAAACAGCGTTGCACCTACAGACAAGAGTAACGTAACTCCCAATACCCCCAGGACCGTTGACCGCATAGTAAAATAGGTAGACAACGCCTCAACCACATTAATTTTGGAGGTCATCCCCATTCCCAGCTCAAAATTCCATTGCCAGGCGCCGAATACCGGCACACCGCGATAATCCCGGTAACCCGTCATATCCGTCTCGATGGCCGAGTGTTCAGTTGGCTTTTTTTTCTTTTCCAAACTGGACTTCAATTGCAAGGCGCCGGCTGCCATGCGGGTCAAGGGCTGTCTGGATCGGGGAACCTTGGATCGATATCCTTCCACCATATTTCCGCCGGGATTCCGGATTTCAATGTTCAGGATGCCGCTTCGCCCTTTCGTGATCAGTCCGATCCGTCGTAAATCGTCATCGAACCGGCTTTCCGACAACAATTTCGCCTCCTGGTTAAAGGCATATGTCTCCCCGGTTTCACCCACCCTGGAAAACTGAAGGACCCGGGAGAAATCCCGGGCCGGGTCCACGCGTTTAGCTACAGCAGCTATGATAGTGCCGTCACCTCTCCGGATGGGTGCCGCAAATAACATGGTGGGCGGCAGTCCGGTATACTCATACCCTTTTCTGTCGAGCACAATATCCGATGTGATCGGTGACACGAAGACCGTCTCTCCCCGGAAGACGCGTGCGAGCAACTCCGGCTTATGAATGGCAATGACGTTCATTGTACCGACATTATCATCCCGTTTTGAAGCGATGCTGATGTGATCCGGGTTGATGATAAAATAGCCAATATCATCAAACACATCCTTATTGGTTTCGAAAAAATCCCGTGCATTGGCCAGCGCGCTGGAGGCCGACAGGGTATCGCGCCAGGGCTCAACCTTTAAAAGTCGCTCTGTTATGACCACCAGCTCGGGATTGCGCCCGAGTTGTTGCATAAAAAAACTGCGTTGATCCACCCAGATATCGAGCCGCTCGGATGTCGTCGTCAAAACATCAACAAGATTGGTCTGCACTTCGGCCAGGATCTTCTCCTTGTTGCGTTGGACGGCCAGCCAGCCGAGTACAGACACGACAGTGATCAGCAGGCTCAAACCAATGACGGCATACATGCGGAAGCGACGGGAACCGAAACTGAGTGCTACGTGCTTATCCCTGCTGACTCTGTTCAGAAATCGGATTAGCAGGATCAGGAGCAGGAAGACAATAATAGCTATACCGATCAGCCACAAGACCCTGTTCCAGTCATATTCAGACGCTTCCGTTATCCCCATCTCAACCGGGATCCATTTCTCGCGAATGGCCTTCATCTCTTCGCGCGTAATGGCTTCCAAACCTTTGTTGAGAATATTCCTCAATATTAGGTTTTCGCGGAGCACACCGATGTGAAGTGCAGGGTTTTCTATCTCTTTGAGGCTGGAGTCACTGATGATCTTGATGTTGGGGATGAAGTTCTTTTCGATCGTAACGGAGATAACGCCAATACTATCAATAAAAGCGTCCACCTTTCCCATAGAAACGTTTTTAATCGCTTCAACCATCCCTTTGGCAGGCACTTGCTTGATCTCAGGGTGTTTTTCTGCAAGAACTTCAGTAATAACAAAGCCTTCAATCACCGCCAGTTTTTTCCCCGCAAGATCGGATAATGATTTAATATCATTTCGATTCTTTTTGATTACAATCACCGAAGGCTGTGTAAAGTACGCTTGTGTAAATGAAATGTAGGTTTTTCTATCTTCATTTACATAAATAGCAGGCATGATATCAATCTCACCCGCCTTGAATTTCTCCAGCAATTCCGACCAGGTGTACCCGTTGATAAACTCAAGTTTCAGGCCGGTTTTCTCTCCGATTAGATTTATCAGATCAATGGAATAGCCCTTTGGTTCACCATCTTCAGCAAAATCAAATGGCGGCCAGTCCAATTCGTTGGCGACCCTCAGAACCGTATGCTCCGAAATCCAATCGCGCTCTTCATCAGAAAGTATTATATCTGCCGTGAGGGATTTGCCGTAAAGGAACGAAGGAGAAAAAATGCCGATCAGAAAGGAAAATACGATCAAGGACACACAAAATAAGATTTCAGTAGAATCGTTATTAATAACAATTCTGAAACTCTTTAACAGCCATCGGGACATCATGTGCCTCCTGGATTGAATGATAAAGAAAGGCAACCACATTTCCTTGGCCAGAGATGTAAGTAATCGGCTTGATAGGCATATTCGTAACCCAAAACTCATCTTAGCGCAATAAATTTAGGTCCCTGAGGGAAGTTTTACATGTTTCAGGCACCTTTTGTATGCCGAAAAGTTTCCATTTTCGATCGGTACGTTGTCAGTTCGTCCTCTGACATTTCATCAGGAAACTGTAGATCAACCTGAGTTAAACAATCCAACATATTATGGGCGTAAAGGGCCAGTTCAAGCATACTCACCTGGGTGCCCAGTTCCAGGTCGATTTTACCCAGAATGAAATCGGTGACAAAATCGCGTTTTTTTCTTAATATCTTTTTCCATGTTCGCGGTGTTGCCGCCATCAGATATTCGGCTGCTTGAAAAGCTTCATCTTCTGTAAAAAAATTTAGCGCCCTCAGTTCACCCTTTTCAAAAAAGGAACAAAAAATGATATCTTCACGAATACACCAATCCGGATCGGATTTAACACGATAACAAATCTTTGCCGTAAGCTTCTTCAGCTTATCTTTAGCGTCTGGCTTCGCCTTATAAATTCGCGCACTTTCTTTCAGCCATCCCGCTGTACAAAACTGATGCGTAGTCATGATTATCCTCCAGGGTTTGGTTGTCGTAACGCATCTTGATGCCGGTTTTAAGAGCAAAGGGCATGCCAAGTTCTGTCAAGACAAAATATGAAATTATATTAAGTGGTTATGAATAAATAAACCACAAGGAGACCGACCGTCTGTGAGGAGAAAAACTGCCGATTATGGCAGCAATTATAAAAAGATGAACGTTAGTATTTGATATTAATACGGTTTTTTATTTTGTCATAAATGGCAGTTTTATTGCCATTATAGACCGTGTTTCTTTATTTTTCTGTAGAATGTGCGAGGTGGGAGTTCAAGACTGGCAGCAGCCTTTTCCCGGTGCCAGCGGTTGGCTTCCAGGGCTTTTGCCAGGAGATTTTTCTCGAAATTCTTTGTGGCTTTTTTAAAAGAAATAAATTCTTTTTTGGCAAACGCTTTTGAGGTCTCACCAGATTCGGAATCTTGCGTTTCGGTTGAGGCGATGATGTCAAACTGGTTCAAAGCGACATACCGATAAATAACATTTTGAAGTTCCCGAACGTTTCCAGGCCAATTGTACTTAAACAAAGCCTCATGCATTTTTCCGCTCAAAGGTTGAGTTGATTTACCTTTAGCGAAAAGATTTATGAAATAATCTACCAACAAGGGGATGTCTTCTCTGCGTTTCCGTAAAGGCGGCAAATTAATCGGCAAAATGTGAATCCTGTAAAAAACGTCTTCTCGCATTAAACCTTTATCGATTTGTTCTCGAAGGTTGCGATTGGTTGCGGCGATAATGCGGACGTCAGAGCGCTTCACTTGATTTGCGCCAACAGGAGTATATTCTTTGCTTTCCAATACCCTTAAAAGCTTAACCTGCATGTTCAGGCTGATTTCACCCATTTCATCTAAAAACAGGGTTCCGCCGTCGGCAATGTCAAAATAACCGCTTTTGTCTGCATGGGCTCCTGTGAAAGCGCCTTTTTTATAACCAAAAAATTCACTTTCCATCAGGTTTTCCGGTATGGCGCCGCAGTGAACCGGGACAAATTTTTTGCCCTTACGGTCGCTCATTTCATGAATCGCGCCGGCCACCATCTCTTTGCCCGTTCCCGACTCGCCGTACACGATAACATTTGCGTCTGTGACCGCCGCCTTTAAAATGAGTTCATATATTTCCTGCATCGCCGGGCTTTTGCCGATAATATTACCAAATTTATATCTATCTTGAATGTTCGACCGTAAACGAATATTCTCTTCCCGCAGATATGCTTCTCGCTGCTTTAATTCTTCAGTCTTCCGTTTTTGCTCGGTAATGTCTGCCATGATCCCTTCGATGAGTATCAGCGTTCCTTCCTGATCCAAAACCGGTCGCGCGTGCACGGACGCCCAAATCTGACTTCCATCCTTACGATAAAACTGGATTTCAAATCCCGAGACCTCCTTTTGGGTCTTAATTATTCGTATAAAATCATCCCTCACTTCTTTTGAGACATAGAGCTGCTTTTTGATATTTTTAACCGTTTCCATCAGTTCCTGCGGCGAATCATATCCTAAAATACGTGCCATGGCCGGATTGGCGCTGACAAAACGTCCCTTTGGTGTAGTCTGAAAAATACCCTCCACCGCATTTTCAAAAATCTGTCTGTATTTTTCCTCGCTTTTACGTAAATCCTCTTGTATTTTTTTGAGCTTGCTCAGATCGGTACCCATACCCAAAAGGTATTTTCTCTTATCGCTGATCATTCGCATGGCGGTAAAATAGTATGGAACCCTTTTCCCGCTTTTAATAACCAAATTACCTTCGGCATCAGATTCCCCTCGAGTAAAAGTCTCCTTTACTCTTGAGGCGATGTGTTTTTTTTCGTCTTCGTCGAACCAGTCCAGTATTTTCCGGTTAGATATCTCCTCGGCGGAAAACCCGGTTAGAATTTCGTGATTCCTATTCCAGCGAATATTATTTCCATCCTCATCATAAAGGTAAAAAATACCTGGAAGGCTATTTAGCACCTTTTCAGAGAACTTCTTTTCCTGTTCAAGATCTTTTGTCACCCGATTACTTTCTGCAAAATTCTTCTCTAATTGCTTGACTCGTTTTAACAACTCTTC
>Ga0255054_10001681_pt1 | contig 12913 bp, 13 predicted proteins | sample JV7_2_23_MG_FD_188634 | JGI IMG/M metagenome (GOLD analysis project Ga0255054, IMG submission 188634) | Seawater microbial communities from Jervis Inlet, British Columbia, Canada - JV7_2_23 | ecosystem: Environmental > Aquatic > Marine > Inlet | place: Canada: British Columbia | collected...
GAGGTTAGCTATACGTTTCATATGTACATGGTTGAATTCTATTAGTTCATTTCGACTTGTCAACCTAATAAAAAATATTAGGAGAATAGATCTCTAAACTAATATTTCATCAACTGATTATTTAATGATTTGTGTAATGAGCAGAAACAATTAAAAATTTTAAAAAAAAAGTAAATCCTGTTAAATTTTCAAATCTCCGAAATTATAATATTTTCTTACGGGTTTTTTGACATTCCAAACGCATTCCAATCCTTTAGGGAATTGTACTAAATCTCCCTTTTTAAAATCGAGTTTTTCGCCAGTAGAATTATCAGTAACTTCGATTTCTCCTTCTAGAATATAGCAGGTTTCAGTATCGCTGTAAGACCAATCAAAAACGCTTTTCTCTTTTTCCCATATGCCCCAGGATTTAACTCCTAGTTCATTTAACTCTTCCTCAGTAGGTATTTTCTTTTTCATTTCTACCACATTTTTATGAGATATAACTAATTTCAATGATTTTCTTGATCAACAATAAGCAATAATAAATTAAATATTAATGGTATAATAGCCTTTCGGACTTTATTTAATGGAAGAAATTTTATTATAATAATATAAAATATGTGTAAGATATTAAAATTAGTTAAGAAGATAATAAAACACTAAAATAAAAACAGAAATTAAATTTACTGAAATCAAAAAGGTAAAAAATGAAAATTTTTATTAAATATTAAAACAGATTTTTAAACTTTTAATGGGAAAAATTAGGAAATTTTATATTCATAACCTCGATAATAGCGCCCAATAGAGAGCGTAAAATTAAGAAAACAGGAAACTAGAAAATATGAAGAAGTTTATCTTAAAAATACTTACTGCAGGAGAAGGAGGAGTAGGAAAAACCACACTTCTTCATCGTTATGTGGAAGGTAAGTTTAGTGCTGAAACGAGGATGACAATCGGCGTGGAGTTCTTTCTTAAGGAGGTAAATATCGATAGTAAACATTGTACGCTTCAATTATGGGATTTTGGAGGGCAGCAAAGGTTTAGATTTCTGTTAGAGAGTTATGTGTTAGGTGCGAAAGGAGCTCTACTACTTTTTGATTTAACTCGTCCGATGACTTTAGAAAAATTAGAAGAGTGGGTAACTCTTTGCCGTAGGGGTGATCCAGATTTGCCTATTCTTTTTTTAGGAACAAAAAATGATTTAACTGAAGATATCATGGTAAAGGATGATTATGTTTCAGATTTTCAAGATGCTTTCAACCTATTTGATTATCTTAAGGTTTCAAGTAAATCTGGAGAAAACGTCCATAAGGCTTTTGAATTATTGACAACAAAAATATTAGACCGTCAAAGTTATTAATTTTTTAACATATTTATGAATTAATGTTAGAAAATCTTATCGTAATAGACGCAAACTTCATATTACTTCCATTTCAGTTTAAAATTGACTATCTATATGATATAGATAGTAGTTTAGAGGGGCACACTGCATTCATTCTTTTTAAGCAAATTTTAGATGAATTAGAAGCGAAAAGGCTTCGAGAACCAAATGCTACGAAGTTTATTATGAATTTAAAGTCTGGCCTCTTATATTTAGAGATAAATAATGAAAAATATAATTTTGTTTACAACAATCTCACCAAATCAATTGAGGAAACTACGGACGATTTTTTAGTAAGAAACTGTCAAGAGCTAAAAGGAAAAGAAAAAAGAGTCTATTTAGCATCTAACGATTCAGAACTCCGTAGAAAGGTGAGAAAAATTGGCGTCAGTACGATATTTCTTCGCCAGAAGAAGTATCTTTCTTTTGATTAACACAAAAACTTCTTTTTGAAAAAGAAGAAAATCATATCCGATTTACTACTATCTCTTTAATATCTTCAGGATAGAGATTAACGGGATTATTTTTTAATCCCGTTTTTTTTACTATCTCATTAACATCTTTGGGGGTAATTCCATATTTGCCTAAAGAATCCAAATTTAATTTTTCTGTCCATCTTTCAAGAGTTTCAATAAGTACTGAACAATAATAGGACGCATCTATATTTACCTCGTAACCTTCACCAACGATTAATGCTCCTATTATTGCGTACTTCATTAACCCATGCTCACCATCATGACCAATTTGCTCTAATCGCTTCACATTCATTTTTGTGCTTTCAGCAAGTAGCGCTCCACATACTGTTCCGTGAGGAATGTTAAACAATCCACCTATTGAAGATGCTAAACCGTGGACAATTCCCAATCCTGCGTTTGCAAGAACGATACCAGAGATTAAAGAACCGTAGGCCATGGCAGATCTTGTATTGATGTCTGAAGATTTATGGGTGTAAACGGATATCATATTATCCTTCATTTGTTTGATTCCACTATAGGACAACGCGTCAGTAATAGGACTTGAACGATGAGATACATACGCTTCTAGGAGCTGTGTGAAAGCATCCATCCCACAAGCTGCAGTGATTGAGGGGGGGCAAGTTACAACGAGTTTAGGGTCCACTATAGCATAATTTGGGATCAAATTATCGTGTCGTAAAGATTTTTTAAATCCTTCAGGGCCTATCTCGGTTATAACGGCGTTTTTAGTTGCTTCGCTACCCGTTCCTGAAGTAGTAGGAATGGCGATATACGGGATTTTTTTTCCATCGTGTATCCTATCTCCAACGCCTTCAAGATATTTCTTGATTGAATCTTTCTTAGGAATCATCGCTGAAATTGCCTTACCAGCATCAATAACACTACCACCCCCTATTCCAATAATTAGATCTAAATTTTTCTGTCGAAATTTCTTAACGGCATCATCAATTAAGGTTGGAGTAGGTTCTCCAGCTATAGATATCGAATAGAAATTAACGGTTCTTCTGAGCATCTCACTTGTTATTTCCTCCCATTTTCCAGACACCTTAAGCGATGATCCTCCGATAACATACAACACATTTTTTCCGAAATTTGCGATGATATCGTATAATTTAGGAAGTTTACCAGCTCCAAAAATTATGTTAGGTATGCTTGCAAATCTAAAATTAGAAACCATTTACTACTCCTATTAGAATTTAAATTAATAAGATTTTTAACTTATTTTAATTTAGTTAATTTGTTTTTAGTAAATAAGATAGAGGTTTGTCGGTAAAAAATGAAACGCGTAAACGAAAAAGATTTTCCTTTCAGAGGAGGAGAATCTGGTGTTAAATATTTGATGCGCGGACCGAGTATAGATTGGGGATTAATTCTATTAAAACCTGGTGAAAAAATGGCTGAAAAACCTCACGGACACAATTTACTTGACGAAACATTTTATTTCGTAGAGGGAGATGGTGTAATGATTGTAAATAGCGAAGAATTCGGTGCTTTAGAAGGGAGCGTATTCTTAGTGGAACCAAAAGAAATGCATAATATTCGAAACGATTCAAACAAATCTATAAAAATTGTATTTATTAAAGGCGATTATAAACCTGATGATAAATACTAATAATATACACATTATTTGAAGGAAAAAATCATGGCAAAAAAAAAAGGAAAGCAAGTGAAGAGAGGTAAGGGTCCATATATTCCACCACCCGTCACGCGCGTTAAGTTTCCCAATAGAAGGATAGGAGAAATGTTTGGTAGAGTAGTAGAGATATATGGGAATGAACGAATGGGCGTATTTTGTGCGGATGGTAAGCAGCGAGTAGGCAGAATTCGCGGTAAAATTAAAAAACGCGTTTGGGTAAGAAAAGGTGACCTAGTTATCGTGTCTCCGTGGGATTGGGAAACGCCAGTCGAAGGTAAACTAGGAAAATGCGAAATTACGTGGAGATATACTAGGGCAGAAATATCTTGGCTCGAAAGAAACAGAAGAATTCCTGAAATGTTAGATATAAATAATATCCCTCTCTAGTAATTAATTAAACCTTAAGGTTGATTAAACCTTGAGGAACTTTCACTCATAACTAAAATCTCCTTAAAAAGCAAAATTTTATAATTTAGAATTACCTTTATAAGATATCCTATTTTTTTTAGAAATCAATATAAAAGCATTTTAAATCTTGATAATTCAAATAAGAAAAAAGTGAGGAAATATGGTCGAACAAGAGGAACAGACAAAAAACAATAAAGAAGAAGAATTAAAAGTAGATGTTGATCTTGCGGCGGCAGAAATCAATGATCTCGAGGGTGAAGAGCCTTCTACGACTCTTTTTGCTGTGAGAACTACGATAAACCAAGAAAGTAACATCTTACGACAAATCTTTTACCGGTTTAAAATTTTAGATGTAGTTCCAGATATTAGAGCTATGCTTGTATCTCCTTTATTACCCGGTTATGTATTTTTTGAAGCACCTCAAAAAAGATCTGTTCAGATTGCTGTACAAGGAATCCCACATATTAAAGGAAGAATCGTTCAAAATATTGATTTAGGTGAGTTAAAACACGTTTTACTACCAAGAAGCGTCACCGAATATTTAGAATCGGGTGATACCGTTGAAATTATAAGCGGTGTATTCGAGGGTTCAAGAGCATTAGTTATGCGTATGCCACACGATACATCTAGTAGCGAAGAAGTAGTGGTACGACTTTTGCAAGAAGAAACTCCTATCACGATTAAAATTCACGGCGACTACCTCAAATTAGTTGAGAAGAAAAAAGTAAAGAAAGAAGCTATCCCAGAAATTCAAGTAAGCGAGGGAGAAGTAGCTGTAGATTTAGATAAAGCTATAAGTTTTGACGATGAAATCGACGAGTTTGAGGATGAATCATTTGAAGGCGTAAAAGCAGAGAAATCTGAAGTACTTTATGAAGATGAGGAGGAGATCGATGATGACGATGAATGGGCAAAATTCGATGGGTTTTAGCCTAAAAAGTTTCAAAACAACAACATTAAATTTTTATTGCTTCTGCTCCGGAGAACGAAAAGCCTAATTTGATTGGTTTTATATCATTAGAATGATTTATACAAGAATTTTTAAATCTAAACTTTTATTAAAAGAATATAAAACCTTAATTTTAGAGGTATTAACCTAATATTCATTGAGCTCCAATGATTAAAAATATCTTCATCATGAAATCAACAGGGGAACTACTTTTTTATAAGGCTTATGAAGATATTTTTGACATAAAACTTACAAGTAGCTTTTTAAGCGCAATTTTCTCATTTGTTAAACAAACTTTGAAAACAAAAGAGTTATCTGAAATTGAAGTTGGACCTTTTCGGTTTATCTTCGAAGTAGAAAAAGCCAACTCAAGTGAGCTCATGTTTGCTCTTTTTAGCGATAGAACTGATAACCTTGTAGAGCTGAGAAACCAGTTACGGGAAATTAAAAGCGAATTTCTAACAGAATTTGATGTGAAAAACTTAACGGATAATTTTAATGGCGAAGTTTCGGTATATCAAAACTTCGAAAAAAATGTCGATGAAATAATTGAGAGCAAGAAGTTAGTTTCCGAGGAAATTCAAAAGGATTTAATTGAAGTCTTTAAGGAACTTCATACTTTTTCTTCTTTTGTAATCTCATCCGCATTATTGACTCAAACGGGAAGAGTTATCGTTTCATACCTTAGCTCTAATGTTCTTTCAGAGATAATAAGATTATTAGAGAGTAGATTTATAATAGGGAATTCAAGAATTAGTGAATTAATATCGCTCGAGGAGTACGGTATCTTATCTTTAGTGGGAATTGATAACTTTATTTCTATAATCCAGTTCAAGAAAAATTGTCCATTCGAGACGAGTTTGATAATATCCAAAAAGTTTTCGAAGAGACTCAAGAAACTGATAATGTAAAAAAGCTTGTATTGAAAAGAGATATTGTAAAGAATAAATAAAAAAAAATTATTGATATACGCCTTTATGGGCATAAACTTTATCAAGAACACTTTCAAACCGTTTTATATCTTGAACAGGTTTTTTAATCATTTTTAGGCAATATTGCATTTGTTTTTCATTAGTTTCAGGTTTCGAATATAATTTTGTGGCGAACAGTGAAAAATCGCGAATCAAACAATCAAAAATTTGTTCGATTAGATCATCTTCCTCTCCATATATCTCAGCATTTTCAAGTATTAGCTGACCGTAGACTGCGAGAGTGAATAACTCACCAGTAATCAATACAAAATCGATATCCCTTCCTTGCTCTGGTGTAGCGGGCTCTTTTATGCACATTTCTTTAAAGATTTCAATCTGTTCTTTTAAAATGTTAACATTGGGAAGGTCATATTTATCGTATGCAAAGTGATAATCATGGAAAGCAATTTTGCCTAAATCTTGAGCAGATCCTTGATTAAACAGAAATGAATCGTTTCTATCGTCTATGATCTTCGGAACTTCGGGATATTCCCGGTGGGGAACACCAATACCAAAATAGTTGGGTAGGAATTTTACAATTAGTGCCATATTTACATGTGCTGTTCCCTCTAATTTTGGATTAGCAGCGATATACATCATTGCGCCATTAAAGTATGTGTCCTTTTCATATCCTTTTGCAGCAATAATATCATGTAATAAATTCATAACTACTACACCCTCAGTGGTGACCTTCATTTTAATAATGGGATTATATAATAGATACCGTCTATCATTTAGCGATGCTGTACGAATATAATCTTTCGATCTTAAAGAAACAAGTTTCATTGCTATTAGTCTGCAGTACGCATCTACAAAAAATTGTTTAATGTGTGAAAACTCAGTTACCGCGTGATTATACAATATTCTATTTGATGCATGGTTGATAGCCTCATAGAACGCATGCTCACATATTCCAATACTTGACCATCCAAGCTGGTATTTCCCTACATTGACTGCATTTAACGCCATATCCCAGGCTTCTTGGCCTTTAGCTAGAATGTCATCCTCGGTTATTTTATAGTCTTTAAGAGCATATTCAGCAACGTAATTTTGATTTTGTGTTATATTTTTGATGGTTTCGTATCCCTCAATTTCAAAATTTGCAGCAAAAAAAACAAAACTGCTTTTATCTTTCCGCGATTCTGGATACTGAAGAATACTCCCATCCTTATCAGCAATTTTTCCAAAAGTTGACGTAAATGCTGCAGTTTGGCCATTTCCAATGTAATATTTTACACCATTGGCTTTATAAGTTCCATCTTCTTGAGGAATTAACCTCATTTCAGAAGAGTATAAATCAGCACCGTGTTCTTTTTCGGAAAGTCCAAATGCAAAGATTCCACCATCAATTAAAGCTTGTGCAGTCCGTTTTTTAATTATCTCGTTTTTACTCATCCAAAGAGGTCCAAGTCCCAAAATACTCACTTGCCATGTATACCAATAGGGTGGACCATAAAAACTAGTAATTTCATTAAAATAGCAATTACGATTAGTATCCCAGTGAGCATCTGGATTGCCTTCCAACGCATATTCTGAAGGAGTTAAAAGAGACGAAAATATCTTTTCTTTCTTTTGAAACTCAATAAAATCTTCATACCATACACATGCATGATCATCTTCAAGAATTTTCTCCAAACCTTTATTTTCAAAGAAGTTAATGGTTTTTACCATGATTTCCTTCGATTTTTCATCAAGCTCCGAAAAATCAGGATTTTTTGGGTTAAATAATTTTATCATAATTTTTATTACCCGTTAAATTAGTTATAAAAGATTAAATTAAAAATTTAATATATTATTTTTTAAAAAATATTCTCGATTCCGTTTAATTGGAATTATAAATATCTCGAGTTTGGGCATTAATATAATATTGATCTTTTTTAATATTTCTTTAAGCCATATATATCTTAGATAAACAGTTTTACAAAGAACTCGATTCTTTAAACAACCATTATATTAACACTTTTTAACTAAAATAAATAAAAAAAAAGTAAGATTTAATAAAATTGGTGGTTTTAGATACCAGACATCTTATAAACTTGACGTAGCGACATCGACATGACATAGTTTTGTATTTGTCTGCTCCCACCTATGATTTCTGCGATTCTTGAGATGTTTACTAGGTCGTACATTAGGGTATTGTCCGAAAGCCCTGCACCTCCCATTAGGTTTGCAGCTTCATAGCAAATCTCTTCTGTAAGTTTAGCAACATGATACTTGAACTGACTAGCAGAAGCTACTAGGGCTTGTGAAATGTTTCTAGGAAGCTCCCCTCCAAACTTTTCCATTTTGCCATCATAATTTTTACAAAACATTAAAAGTCCGAGCGTGATGTTAGTTAATCTTGCCCAAAGGTCAGTTAAAGTAAAACCTACACCTTGAAATTTCAAAACCATTTGATCGAATTGCTTTCTGTTGTTCACGTATATAGCTGCGTGAGCAATTGCGTTCCAACATTTGGCTATACAATCGATTGCTATCCCAATTCTTTCCGGAACCAATCCTTCAAAAAGATGTTCTCGGCCCTTACCTACACCGCCTAAAACGAACTCTTTAGGAACACGCAAATTTGTAAAGGTTTCTTTTCCCAACCATACTTTTGGGACATAAGGAATATAAACTCGTTCAACATTCCAACCCTCCCACGATGTATCAATTAAGAACTGAGCCATTGTGTTCCCGTTATTTTGCTCTGCGGTGGCATACGCAACAACGTATCCTGCTTTAGGAGCGTTAGTGCTGTAAATTTTTTCTCCGTTTAGAAGAAAAGATCCATCAGACTGCTCATCGCATGTGGTTAACATATGCACGGCATCGGAGCCTCTTTCTGGTTCGGTGATCAGTATAGCTCCTGGAGTTTCTCCCGTTACGAATTTTTTTAGTACCTCTAACCTGATAGGGATGTTTTCGTGGTGTTCTAAAATCGGGTTAATGGCTAATTGAGTTGCCCCACCAGCCATAGAAAACTGAGGGTCAAAAAAACCTACGGCTAAATTCCTCATCAATTCCATGGTTAGACCATAATCGGTGTAATTGACATCAATTACCTCGAACTTGTGAGATCTTGTTAGGTATCCTTCGGCTCCAAATGCGGGGATCCAATCGTAAACATCTTCTTCAGGACCGTGCGTAATCTCGTTTTTCTTTTCGAAACGCATGCAGAATTTTTGAGCTTTTTTTAAAAAATTAAACTCCTTTGGTTCCAAAATAGCAGTTAGGTTCGTATTTAAAAACGAATATCTGTTTTTTAAACTTAACTTTCCGAGGATTTCGTCACTTATAGCTTGAGTCATATATTTTTTCTTTTTATTTTCTTCCATTTTTATAACTCCTATATTGAATATTGTTGAAATTAACTAGAGAAATAGTCTTACTAGGAGAAATACAAATTCTTTTTTTAATTTTGTTTATTGTGAATAAAATATTAAAAAAAGTAATATGAAACATCCAATTTCATCATCACTTTTTTTTTAAAAATTTATTTCTATTTAAGATAAGCCTTAATTAACATCCAAGTTATTTTATACTACGATGAAAATTTTACTAACTGGAAGCTCTGGTTTCATTGGTTCTGCCCTAAAGCGATTACTAGAAGAAAAGGGTATTGAAATTATACCTTTTGATATCAGAGATAACATTTTGGATGATGTTCGAGATTTTTCAGCTTTACAATCTAAGGTTCTAAGCATAAACGGCATCGTTCATTTAGCAGCAGTGAGTAGAGTGAAAATAGCACACGAAAATCCCTTAGAATGCGTTAATACTAATATTAGAGGAATGGTTAACGTGCTCGAGTCTGCACGATTGATACGTACAGATATTAATTACCCTTGGGTGATATTTGGATCATCTCGAGAGGTATATGGTGAGACTGCAATCTTGCCGGTTACAGAAACATCAACTCGTAAAGCAATTAACGTCTACGGAGTCTCTAAACTATCAGGAGAGGAATTATGTAAAGCTTACTCAGATAATTATGGATTAAAAGTAAGAGTATTAAGATTTTCAAACGTCTATACCGGAAAAAACGACCATTTAGATAGAGTTATACCAAAGTTTATTTTACAGGCTTTTAATGAAGAAGATTTGATTATAAACGGGACAGGAGAGGAAATTTTCGATTTTACTTATATTGATGATACTATTCAAGGAATTTGGGGCTGTATTCAAGAAATAGAGAGGAATTCTCATCTTTTTGACGATTTTAACATATCTACAGGAGTCCCAATTTCATTAAAACAATTAGCTGAGACAATTATAAAAAAAACTCGAAGTAAAAGCACAGTTGAATTTACTAAGCCGAGATCTTACGATGTCAACAAATTTTACGCAGACCCTAGTAAAGCAATAAAAATACTGGAATTTCAGCCAAAAATAACTTTAGACAAGGGAATTGATTTATCTATAACGGAACTAATGGAAAAATCGTCCTAAATCAGTAAAAACTCTAAAGAGAAGCGCAAATTAAAAAAAAATAAAATTAATAAATAGATAATAGTAAAATATTGTAAGAATTAATCGTCCTCTTCATCTTCGCTCATGAGAGATTCGATTTTTTCTTCTAATTCTGCGATTTTTTCATTAAGGGCTTCGATTTTTTTGTAAGTTTCGCATGTTTTGCACCCATCGTCTTCTTGGCACTGTGGAAGAGTATCGCAAACTTCCTCGAGCGTGTCCATTTCACCCATCAATTTTTCTACTTCTTCTTGAAGATCATCAATACTCAATTTTTACACCTATCCTAATAATATCATTAGATCTTATTTTTTTTTTTATCGAGTTATCAAACAAATGATTTGTGTAATAAAAAAGAAAAAATGGAGTTTTAAAACTTTTTATTAAGTTTTTAATTTGTTCATTTTATTTTCAATGGTTTTGTTCAATGAATCAATTTCTTTGTCGAGTTTTTTCGCCTCTACAGAGATTTTCTCGAATCTACTCTCTTGATTGTTTAATTTTTTAATATACCGCTCCTTCAGAGATATAGATTGGGTATCTTCTCCTAGTACAGATATATTTTCTCTGAGCCTTGATTGTTCGTCGGACATTTGGTTTCTCTCTTCAATCAATCTAGATTGTTTTTTCTTCTTTTGGTTTAAATCTTGGATTAATTCAGCGATCTCTTTTAATTGAGTTTCCAACTTTTCATTAATAAATTTTTGTTTGACGTAAAATCCAACTCTCTTTAATATATCATCTCTAGACCAATTTCTTAGGTAGTTGCTTGAGTAGTCCTCTCTCTGTTCTTTCAATTTAAAAGTTATAGCATCTTTGGGTTTCAGCGTGATTTTAAAACGCCAATAATTAGGTGTTTCTTCGGGATCAACAGGTTTTTCAATAAATTTATAACCATGAGTTTTCGGGTGATCTAGATAGAGTTCCTTCTCTTCACTAGTTTTATTTTTTATTTTATATATAGTCATCATGTTCGTGTAGTAATATTCGTAAGAATAGCCGCTTCCTATAGTAATTTTATGTACGCTTAAGCTTTCGGTTTTAGCTTCGTGTGTAATTAAAACTGCTTGCTCTACTGCATAATTTAATAAGCGCGTGTCTTCTTTGTTGAGAAAAGGAACGATTGCTTCACCTGCTAAATTATCGTCGTAAATGATTGTCACAGGTCCTCTTTCAAGGGTCAGATTCGTATTATTTGTGATCTCAAGACATGCGTTTGGATTTTTGTCGTATTCATTTTTGTTGTACAACAACACTCGCCTTGCTTTAATCACCTCTGTTAAAATTGGGACTAGCGCAGATTGTTTTCTTTTTATGGTTACTGGGTTAGATATGTTGTATTCAAACAGTTCTCCTAAATCTTTAGTTTGCACTTGCGTTTGGGATTTTACTTTATCTAACAGAGCATCATCAGACAACACATTCATCATCCTACCACCAAATCCAGCAGCCGCAGCAGGTGCGGGTGGAGGCATCCCCCTCCGTCCCATTTTTGCTTTTTTCATCATCTCTCTAGGAGCGGCTTCTATAGCATCTAATTCGTACTCTCCATAATCCTCCATTTCTAATCCTTCTTCTATTTCAGTTGGTTTTACACTTAAAACTCTTGGTGGTCGTATTACGGGGCGTTGTATAAAAATTGGCCGATAAAATTCGTATTTAAAAGAGACAGGCATTCCAGCTACGAGCGATAACTCTACATTCTCCCAATCTTGATTAGTTGTGTTTTCTATAAGGCTCCATCCAGAAAGGAGACATTTTTCTTCTTGAGCTTGTTCTTTGCTCATTATTAAGCGATAAGATGTTTTCCAAATTGGACTTTCTCGGATATAGTATACAAAAACGATCCTTTCAACCTCATCGTCCCCTCCCGATTCGCAGTTGATATTGATTTTTTTTGCGTCTTTTTTCTTCCCAGATATAACTGTATCTAAAAAGAATTTTAGATCTTTTTTGATGTCCTCATTTTGAATATCAAAAGATTTGAAGTCAGAAAAATTGAATTTAGAAATTTCGTCATTTTCTTGGAGTAAAATTAGCAATTTTTCCACTGTTTTTTCATTCTTATTCATCTTTTCTATTTCTTCAATTCCAATGATCGTCCCTACTATAGTTTTTCCCCCAGCAACGGTTAACTTAACGTCTGCTCCTTTTATCTGCGTGATAAGTGACGATAAAGACCCTCTATCAGGAATATTGAGCATTATTGATTTTAAAAGTTGGGAGGTTTCTAAAGCAGCATCGTATGAAATCGAACTAATATAACCCTTTTCGCTTGTATCCAAAACAAAGAGCGATTTTAACACGTCATCCATTTCGTCAATTTTAAACTCTAACTCAAAGGTATCGGTTCCTATTATCAAACCCTCTAGAATGAAATAAGAGATCCCTGATCTATGAATAATTACTTTCTTTATATTCAATTCTTTCATAAGAATAAGATATAAAATCAGATGATAAAAATATTTGCTTGATATAACTTATATCAAATAATAAAAAGTAATTTAATTATTCTCATTATAAAATCGAACAAGATAATGAAACAAATTATTAAAATGTCGGGCGGAGTTCTTAGGATAATCTGAATCGTATAAATTTAAAAATTCTGAGTGCCAAATCTTCTTCATGTGTGAAACAACAGTATGGCTTTTTACATCT
>Ga0255054_10001683_pt1 | contig 12901 bp, 8 predicted proteins | sample JV7_2_23_MG_FD_188634 | JGI IMG/M metagenome (GOLD analysis project Ga0255054, IMG submission 188634) | Seawater microbial communities from Jervis Inlet, British Columbia, Canada - JV7_2_23 | ecosystem: Environmental > Aquatic > Marine > Inlet | place: Canada: British Columbia | collected...
GTGGCGGAATGGGTCGGGGCTACGGCATGGGCGGTGGCGGAATGGGCCGGGGCTACGGCATGGGCGGTAGCGGAATGGGCCGCGGGTTCTAGGGCCGGGGAGGCGGTTGCTGGTAATAGAAGCGGCTGTCAAGCCGCCACACACCAAGCTGAGCACCTTAAATTCCAATAGCCTTTAACTAATTTAAATAATGAGGGGGCATTTCATCTGAAATGCCCCCTCAATCTTTTATTCCTTGACGCCAAATGCATATAAAAATTTATGCTGCTTTCATAGCAGAAAAATGCTTTTGCTGTAAAGGGTACTTATAATACGGTTTAGAACATGCTGGACAAAAGGTATAACCCGGTATAAATACAGGTAACAATACTTGACATAGAATTGGATATTTTTTAATGAAAAAATTTAAAACCCAAGTATTGATCATTGGAGGCGGGGCCACCGGTACAGGCATTGCGAGAGACCTGGCATTACGGGGTGTTGAGTGTATTCTGGCCGAGCGAAGGGATATCAATTCCGGTGCTTCCGGCGCAAATCACGGGCTCTTGCACAGCGGCGCACGTTATGTGCGCAACGATCCTCAATCCGCGATTGAATGCCGCGATGAAGGAAAACTGATCAAAAAGCTCGCTCCCCAATGTGTTGAAAATACCGGCGGTTTATTTGTTGCGGTTGAAGGCGATGACGAAAACCATGTGGCCGATTTTCCTCACTTGTGCGCCAAGAGCGGAATTCCGGTCCGGGAATTGGGTGTCAAAGAAGCCCGCGAAATCGAACCGGTGTTATCTGAAAAATTAATCGCTGCTTTTATGGTAGAAGATGCGTCGATTGATCCTTTTCGGCTGTCTTTGGAAAATGTTGCCCAGGCAATCGACTTGGGCTGTACTCTGTTGCTTCATGTAAAGGTTACGGGTTTTACCAAAAAAAGCAATCGGATTCAGGTCGCCCATTTTTTCAGCGACAAACTGGGCGAAACGATAACCATAGAGTGCGAGCAGATGGTGAACGCTACTGGTGCCTGGGCAGCGGAGGTTGCAGCCCTGGCCGGCGCGCATATTGACATCCTTTACTCTAAAGGCAGCCTGTTGATCACTGATGAGCGGATTTCTTACCGGGTGTTGAATCGTTTACGGTCTTCGTCGGATGCCGACATTCTGGTTCCCGGAGGTACGGTTTCTATTCTTGGAACGACTTCTGTCCGCCTGGATTCTTTGGAGGATATTCGCCCCACTATTCCGGAAATAGACCAGCTCATTGAAACCGCGGCCGCGATGGTGCCTTCCTTAACAACAACCCGCTATATCCGCGCTTACGCCGGTGTGCGACCCCTTGTCGGTTCAAAATCCCTCGAAGATGGTCGTGCGATTAGCCGCGGTTTTGCCCTCATAGATCATACCGATGAGGGACTGGATAATTTTATCTCTATTGTCGGCGGAAAGTTGACCACCTATCGAATGATGGCGGAACAAACCTCCGACTTGGTTTGCAGCCATCTGGGCCTTGACCGGCCCTGCCTGACCCGGCTCCAACCCCTGCCGCCCTATTCCGATTGTAAATGGACGGTAGCAGGTCTTGCGCCCAGGCTGTGGCTGAATCAACGAAACAATGACGATCTGTTGCTGTGTGAGTGTGAAATGGTGCCCAAAAGTGCGGTAAACGCAATCATAGATATGATTCGTCACCAGAAACTAACGCCCGATCTGGTTGCGATTGGACGTCGCAGCCGCATCGGTAAGGGTACCTGTCAGGGCGCGTTTTGCGGTATCCGGATTTCTGCGTATATGTATGATAACGGTCACCTGGTTTCAAACCAGGGGTTGAATGATCTTAAAGCGTTTTTAAGCTCGCGCTGGAGGGGTATGCGACCCATGCTCTGGGATGTTACTCTGGTCCAGGAGGAGTTACAGGAGGCAATGCATTGCGGTCTCTTCAGTCTGGAGTTGAACTAATTTATGATGTGTGCGTCATCGGCAGTGGTATGACCGGTATGGCTGCAACGCTTTTTGCCGCAAACCGTGGTTTGACAACTTTACAGGTTGGCAGTGCCGGCGAAATCCTATTTGCCAGTGGTCTCCTGGATTTACTCGGGGTTCATCCGATTGAGAAAAAGAAAATATGGCGCGATCCGTGGGCCGGCATTACGGCCGTGGCGCGTGATTTTCCGCAGCACCCTTATGCCCGTATAAATCAGGCAGACATTCGGGCTGCCTTTGAAGAGTTGCTTGCCTTTTTGGATGATAAAGGTCTGGCCTATAACTGCTATAAGAGACGCAATCAGGAAGTTGTAACCTCCATGGGAACTACCAAACTGAGCTATTGTTTGCCCCGGACGATGTGGAACGGTGCAGAAGCGTTCAGGAAGAAAACACCTTGCCTGGTGGTTGATTTTCGAGGTTTAAAAGGCTTCAGCGCGTGTCAAATTGCTCAGACATTGACGGACAAATGGCCAAACATGCGAACCCGGCACATCGAATTTCCGGGGCTGCAGGCCTTGAGTGAAATCTATCCCGAGCGGTTGGCCCGGCGATTAGAGGTCCGGCAGAACCGCGAAAACCTGGCCCACGTTATCCGGCCCCATCTAAAGAAGGCCGGCATAGTGGGCTTTCCGGCAATGCTGGGCATAAATGGCAGTCTGGAGGTGATGGCAGATCTGGAAGAACGCCTCGGGCTTCCGGTATTTGAAATTCCCACAATGCCACCCTCGGCGGCGGGGCTGCGCTTAAAGGAGACATTTGAACAGCATCTACCGTCAAAAGGCGTTCATCTGACCTCTAACAAGCAGGTATTGAATGTTCGTCGTGACAAAAAGGGCTATTTTATGCTGGACATCGGCAATACAGAGAAAGAACGCAGGGCTCGATCAAGGGCCGTCGTTCTCTCCACCGGGCGATTTATCGGACGGGGCTTGCATGCCGGCCGCAATGGTGTTCGAGAAACGCTGTTTAATCTGCCGGTAGCCCAGCCGGAAAGCAGGGCCTTTTGGCATCGCCAGGATTTTCTGGATCCTCGTGGCCATCCCATCAATCGTGCCGGCCTGGAGGTTGACGATTATTTTCGTCCCTTGAATCGAAATGGCCGGCCGGCGTTTGAAAACCTGTATGCCGCGGGATCCATCCTGGCCCACCACGATTGGATGCGCATGAAATGCGGCTCGGGGGTAGCGATTGCGACTGCCTATGCCGCGGTGAACACTCTTTTAAAATCAGGATTTTTAACTTAATCCCGCAGCCGCCATGATATCCGGCACCAATTCTTCTTTGCCGATGGCCATGATGTGAACGCCGTCGCACATTTTTTCTTCATGAATCCGTTTGATCATCCGGCCGGCAATCTCGATGCCTTTTGTGATTGCCTGCCCTTTGGGGGCGGAGGCTATTTCGTCAATCAGATCCTGGGGCACGCTGACACCGGCGATGTTCTTGTTCATAAAGCGGGCCATGGGTGCGGATGTCAGCAAAATGATTCCGGCCAGAATCTTGGTTTTAAACTGTTGGGCGTAATCCATGAATTCTTTAAACTTGTCCAGGTCATATACCGCCTGGGTTTGAATAAACTCAGCCCCGGCTTCAATTTTTTTCTCGAATTTGATCAACTGGGGCTCCAGGGGATCGGCCTCGGGAGTGACAATGGCACCGGCGCAGAACGACACACCGCCGTCCAGTTCGTTTCCGCCGAGGTCCTTCCCTTTTTCCAAGGTGCGGACGGTTGCCAGCAATTGGCTGGAGTCCATATCAAAAACGCTTTTGGCGTCTTTATGGTCGCCCAGCATAATCGAATCACCGGTCAGGCACAAAACATTCTGGATCCCCCGGGAGGAGGCAAAGAGAAGATCCGCTTGCAGGGCCAGGCGGTTGCGGTCGCGGCAGGTCATTTGCAGGATGACCTCGCCGCCCAATTCTTTGACCAGCAGGCAGCCGCCCAAAGAAGGATATCGCATGACCGAACTTTGATGATCGGTCACATTCATGGCATCGACTTTGTCTTTTAAAAGCTCGATGTGGTGCTTGAATCGTTCCAGGTTGGTCCCCTTGGGAGGGGCAACTTCACTGGTGACCACAAATTTGCCGGATGCTAAGGCTTCTTTAAATGGAGTAGGCATAAGGTACTTCCTTTCTTATCAAGCCCTTTGATATCGCGTACTCTAAAGTGACTATGAGTAATGATATGGCTGCGAGTTGCGCGTTGCGAGTTACGAGTTTCGGGTTGCGAGTTTCGGGTTACGCGTTTGAACAGTCTGATATGTCATTTTTTCAACACGCAACTCGTAACGCGCAACACATTTAAACTTTATTTCCTGGCTTAGCCCTTTTCTCCGGCTGGTAACTTGAATTTACCGGGCCTTGGTTCACCTAAATGATTGCGGGGTTTCTGGTAGTTGCGCATGGAATCAAGCCGCCCCAGTTCTTTGAGCCGGTTATATATCAGGGTCCAGACACAGTCCTTGTTGACATCTATCTCGCATTTGCCGTGATTGGTTCCCCCGCACGGGCCGTTGACCAGCCCCTTGTGGCAGTTGGTTACCGGGCATATACCGCCGGTCTCCCCGATGATGCAGGTTCCGCACTGGGTACAGATTTCATCGAAGGTCCCGAAAGCGGTTTCCTTGCCAATGAACATGGTGTTCACAGCGGGAACGACCATTTTCCTTAACTGCCTTGCGATGGTCTGAACCCCAAAGGCGCAGCTCGTGATCAGCAGCGCATCGGAGTGTTCGATCTGGTTGCCGAATTCACTTAAAAATTCGCGGGTCAGATTGTCACAGGCAACCGGAACCACCGTGGTTCCGGTAATGAGCTTGCCTTTCTCAGAAAGATTTTCCTTCAAGGCGCGAACCTCAGGTTCACCGCCGGTGCGTGTCAGGGTGACGCAGGTCCCACAGCCGATGATAAAAATCCGGTTTAATCCTTGCAGAAGCCTTTCGATTTCTTCTTCCGGCTTTTTTTGTGTAATGGATCGAATCATATCCCATTCTCCTCTTTTTCCAGATCACACCGGAGGCAGCGTGTCGCTTCGCGGCGGGCATCCTCCTCGGTAAATCCTTTTTCAACTTCGCGAAAGTCCTTCACCCGTTCTTTGGCGTCCTCGAACTCGACATCGATTCGAGGTTCATCTTCCGTGGTTTCCTCTTCCAGGGCCAGCTTGGTAGCCGTGTGCCGAATCGATTTTTCATCCGGGATATAGACCCGGCTCTTGTCACCGCCGAGGTGTTTATCGATAGCGATAGCCGCGCGTCTTCCGGAAGCAATGGCCCGGATCACGAATGTCGGGCCGGTAGTGAAGTCGCCGCCGGCAAATACTCCCGGTACGTTGGTAGCCAGCGTATTGGTGTCTACCACCAGCGCACCCCAGAGTTCCCGCTCCAGCTGGCTGTCGGCCGAAAGAAAGGACATGTCGGCTGCCTGGCCGATGGAGATAAGGATATTGTCGGCTTCCACGAACCGGGTGTCTTCGAGATCACAGGTGGGGTTGAAGCAGCCCTCGTCATCGAAGACACAAACACAGTGGGTGAATTCGATTCCCGTAACCCGCCCGTCTTTCTGGGTGATCCTGCTCGGCGAAGCCTCCGCGTTAATGATGATACCCTCGTCAATGGCTTCTTCCACATCTTTTTCCCAGGCCGGCATCTCGTCTCTGAGTTCCAGACAGAATATTTGCGCGTCCTGGGCACCGGATCTGAGAGCGGTGCGGGCGACGTCCACCGCCACATTACCTCCGCCGATCACCACCGTTTTACCGCTCAGCGGTACCTCCTGACCCGTACGGACCTTGCTTAAAAACTCCAGGCCGTAGTAGAGACCCTCGATGTCTTCCTCTTCGCCGGGAATGCCGATGCGTTTACTGGCCTGGGCCCCGGCGGCAATAAACACGGCGCTGTAGCCTTCATTAAGCAGATCGCTAAATGTGTGTTTGGCATCGATGGGTGAGTTATAGCGGATTTCAACCCCGCAATTTTCAATGTATTGGATCTCCTCTTCAATCACCTGACGCGGCAAGCGGAACTCGGGGACGGCGATGCCGAGCATGCCGCCCGCCACGGACTGGGCTTCGAACACCGTGGTCTGGTAGCCCATTTGGGCGAGATAGTAAGCGCAGGTCAAACCGGCCGGACCGGCGCCGACGATGGCAACCTTTTCTTCTCGGGTCACCGGAAACGGCTCTCTTTCCGGGCCGATGTTGTCAAAATACCAATCTGAGGCTACGCGCTTGAGGGCCCGAATCGCAACGGGCTGGTCGAGTTCCCCGCGCCGGCATTTATATTCACAGGGATGGATACAGATACGGCCGCAGACAGCCGGAAACGGATTGCGTTCACGTATGATTTCAACGGATTTTGCGTAATCACCTTCGGCAATGGCGGCCACATAATTGGGAACATCAATGCCGGCCGGACAGGCATGCTGACAGGCGGATATCACCATGGAATCGCATACGGCGCCGGCACAACGATGCTCCTTGATGTGGTCTTCGTATTCTTTGAGAAAGTATTTCAGGGTGGACAGGGCCGGCTTGGGGCAGGCCTGCCCGAGACCGCACAGAGAGGCCTCACTCAAGGTTTCCCCCAGCTCGCGGATGGTGTCGATATCCGCCATGCGGCCTTCGCCGCGGGTGATGCGGGTGAGGATCTCCAACAGCTGGGTGGTGCCCAGACGGCAGGGCGCGCATTTTCCGCAGGACTCCGACTGGGTAAAACTCAAAAAGAAGCGCGCAATTTCCACCATGCAGTTGTTTTCATCCATCACCACCATACCGCCGGACCCCATGATGGCGCCGATTCGCTGGACGGTGTCGTAGTCAATGGATAAATTCAAAAACTGGGCGGGTACACAGCCGCCGGCGGGCCCTCCCATCTGGACCGCTTTAAACTGCCGGCCCTTGGGGATACCGCCGCCGATGTCAAAAATTACCTCCTTGACGGTGGAGCCGATGGGCACTTCCACCAGGCCGGTGTTGTTAACCTTGCCGGCCAGGGAAAAAATTTTGGTACCCTTGCTGTTCTCGGTTCCCACCTCTGCATACCAGTCCGATCCGTTTTTAATGATCAGCGGGACATTGGCCCAGGTTTCCACATTGTTGATATTGGTGGGTTTGCCGTCGATACCGGCCTGAGCCGGAAACGGCGGTCGGGCCCGGGGCATGCCGCGCTGGCCCTCAATAGAGGCCATCAGGGCGGTTTCTTCGCCACACACGAAGGCCCCGGCCCCCAGTCTCAGCGAAAGATCCAAGTTAAACCCGGTGCCGAGAATATTTTCCCCCAGAAGTCCCAGTTCGTTGGCCTGCTCGATGGCGATATTCAGGTGCTCGATGGCGATCGGATATTCCTCCCGAACATAGATAAAGCCGTACTCGCTGCCCATGGCGTAAGCACCGAGCAGCATACCTTCCACCACCGCGTGGGGATCGCCCTCTAAAATGGCCCGGTCCATAAAGGCCCCCGGATCCCCTTCATCGGCGTTGCACACGATGTATTTCGGCCGACCTTCAGCCTGGCGGGCGAATTTCCACTTCAGAGCGGTGGGAAAACCGGCGCCGCCCCGGCCCCTGAGTTTGGCCGCCTGCACCTCATCGATGACCTGTTCGGGGGCCATCTTCGACAGAGCTTTGATCAATGCCTGATAGCCACTGGCCGCGATGTAATGCTCGATATTGGTGGGATCGATCCGACCGCAGTTGGCCAAAACCCGGCGTTCCTGTTTGGCGTAAAACGGAATCTGGTTGCGGTAAAAAACCGGCTGGAAGGTTTTGGGGGCGCGATAGGCCAGCCTATCGATTAACTGGTTTTGTTTCAGAGTCTTAACGACGATATCGCCGGCATCGTTCGGTTCTACCTCCTGATATTGAACCCCCATGGGCTCAATGGCGATAACCGGGGCTTTGGCGCAGAATCCGTGGCAGCCGGTGGCCCGGATTTCAACCTGTTTCGAAAGTCCCTGGCTCTTTACCTCATCGGTCAGGGCTTCCAAAACTGCGGCGCCGCCGTATGCGCGGCAACCGGTCATGCAAACATGCACTTCGATAATGCCCTCTTCCTTGCGGGACAAAATCTTGTTGCGGAACCACTCCAGTTGTCCGATGGATGAAAGCTTCTCCATATTTTACCCACTTCCTTATTGGCCTGCGCTCTGACACCCCGTCGCGAGATGAGCGGGGCCAAAGAATGCCTTATTTTTTCCGATACTCCCCCAGGACGCTGGTCATCCTGGTCGGGGAAAGTTTGCCGAAATAATCGCGGTTGATCATCATGGTCGGCGCCAGAAAGCAGGCGCCCAGGCAGGCTACGGTTTCCAGCGTGAACTGGTAATCCGGGCTGGTCTCGCCTTCTTCCAGGCCCAGTTCCTTTTTCATCAGTCGCAGGATGCTGCGACTGCCCTTGACATGACAGGCCGTTCCCCGGCAAACCCGGCACACGTATTTGCCCTTGGGTTTCAATGAAAACCCCGAGTAAAATGTGATGACCCCCTGGACCTGTGATGGAAACAGATTCAGCGCTTCGGCGATCGGTTCGATGGTCTCCGGGGGAACATAGCCAAACGTCTCCTGCACATCCTGGAGCAAGGGGATCAGTTCCCATTTTCCGCTTTTGTGTCGGTCAATGATGGCATCGAGTTTTGTCAGGTCGATTTCAGGTGGTTGCATGCTGCATCCTCGGTGTTTGGTCTTTGCTATTTAGTGTTTGGTAGGTGGTGTCAGTATCAGCAGTTCCCCAAACACCAAACACTACACACTACACACTCAGTTTTATGCTTTCTTTATCTTCACCCTTATTGTCTTCCAACCCGGTGATCCGGGTTTGGTTATATCGGACAGCGCCAATAGATTCATGGCCTCATTACCGTTAAAACCTGTAGGTACAAAAATGTGATTTGCACCCAAACCCTTTTCTATTCGGGTCCCTCTCGTGACACTGCCAAATTTTGAGGTGACAATAACGATGTCATCATCCTTTAAATCGAGGCTTGCGCCGACCTGGGGAGAAACTTCCAATTGGCCGGCCAGATCAAATTCCTGAATTCGATCCGATGCCTGGGTCCTTGTGCCGCTTCCCAGATGGAATCGCAGCGATCCGATAATGGCGGTAAGCGGAAAGTCATTGTCAGCGCGTTCATCTTCGGTGGATACCACCGGATAAAATGAGATCAATCCCTCTGCGCCCGGGTCTTTAAAAATGGCTTTGTCGCTGATCGGTTTTAGCCAACCCTGATTTTGGTCATTCAGCGATGCATACATGGGCACGAGTTTGCGAATTTCGGCCCTGATTTTTTCAAGGGACCCATAAGGTTCGCTTTTGCTCAGTCCGGCGGCCAGAAGATCAAGGATTTCCCAATCCGGTCGCGCTTTTCCGGGAGGGGTTACCACCGGCAGAAAAGATTGAATTCGGCCCTCGAGGTTTGTGACGGAGCCCTGTTTTTCACTTAAGGGCGCTCCCGGCAGGACGACATCGGCAATTTGGGCCGTTTCACTGTTGAGGATGTCCTGCACGACCAGGAGCTCTAAATTTTCGAGGGCCTTTTTCACCCTGTCGGACTCGGGCAGCGCCCGCAGCGGATTTTCCCCCATAATATACAGGGCTTTCAAATTTCCTTTCTCAGCCGCCTCGATCAATCGCGCCATATTGAGTCCGGGGTCCGGTGAAATACTTGTTTTCCAGTTTTGTTCCCATTTTTTTCTGGCAGTATCATCATCAATGGGTTGGCGGCCGGGAAGAAGGTCGGGTGCGGTTCCCATATCTGTTGCGCCCAGCTGATTGTTTTCCCTGGCGAGAAAAAATATCCCTGTCCCGGGAGAACCCAGGCTTCCGGTCATCAGGGCCAGATTGAGAATGGCGCCCAAAGTATGCAGGGCGTATTTTTGCTGAATAATTCCGTGGCCGACGACGATGGCGATTTTTTTCCGTTTTATTAATTTTGCGGTCTTATTTATGGCTGCTGTTTCCAGGTTTGTCAGACGGCTGATCCTGTCCATGTCCAACGATGACAGACCATATCGAAAAAGGCTGAAGCCTTCTGTGTATTGATCTATAAATGAGGAATCGTAAGCCTTATCTTCATGAAGCAGGGCGGCAAGGCCGTTGATTAGTTCCAGGTCCGATTGCGGCTTGACGGTAAGCCAGACGGAAGCGAAGGCTGCCAGTTCGGTTTTTCGCGGGTCCACGACAATTAAGGGGATGCCTTTTTGAGCCGCTTTTTTAAGATAATAGCTGACCACCGGAACAGAATGATTCGGGTCGGCCCCCAGGACTAAAATAACTTCCGCTTTTTCAAGATCGGCAAGCCGATTTAGGCGATAGCCGCCGTCTGTCTTTTCATCCAAAACCTTCATCAGGGACTGCCCGAATATGTATCCGCCGTTGTCGATATTATTGGTGCCGATCATGGCACGGGCGATTTTTTGAAAGAGATAATTTTCTTCGTTGGTGCATTTGGATGAGCCTAAAAAGGCGATGCTCTGCGGACCATTTTCATTTTTAATTTCAATCAACCTTTCTGTGATTAAGCGCAGTGCGTCATCCCAGGCCATGGGAACCAGCTCGTCTTCTTTGCGGCCCATAGGACTGACCAACCGTTGGGGCGAGTTCAGAAAATCATGGGCAAAATGCCCCCGGACGCAAAGGGTCGCCCCGTTGACGCTTTCCGGCAACTGGGCGGGGTTGACATCGACGATGTGTTCACCCGTGGCACCCATGGCCAGGCGGCAGCCCACCGAACAGAACCCGCAGATGGAAACGGTTTCGCGCTCGGGGGTTCCCACGTAACGAGAGTTTTTGGCAGACAAGGCGCCGGTCGGGCACATGCTCACACAGGTTCCGCAAAACGTGCAGTTGGACTGCTCCAAACCCAATTCATGGGCGGTGGCGGGGCGCGATCCGAAACCGCGCAGGTTATAATCGATGGCACCGACAACCACCAGTTCATGATCGGCACGGATGCACTTGCCGCAAAGGATACACTTGCTCAGATCCCTTATTATAAAAGGGTTTGCTTCTTCAAAGGGCTTGTAATTGGGCATGTGGTAAAGATCAGTCTCGCCCACACCCAGCTGAGCAGCGACCCAGCGCAGCTGGCAGCGGTTTCCTTTACTGCAGACAATGCAGGATTCCGGATGTTCGGCGATCATCAGGCGCGCAATATTACGACGGTGTCGGATGATGCGTTCGGTTGCGGTTTGAATAACCATATCCGGAGTTGCGGGAGTGACACAGGAGGCCATGAGGCGTCCGGTTTTTTCATCTTCCACCAGACACATTCGGCAGGCACCGAATGGTTTCAGATCAGGATGGTAACAGAGCTTGGGAATTTTTATGCCGTTTTGCTCAGCAGCCTCCAGAATGCTTGTTTCGGCGGGACAGATGATTTTCTTGCCGTCGATGGTCAAGGCGATGGTTTCCAAGGGAAGGACTCCTTTGCGCAATAGGTTCGCCGGTTGGCCGGTTAGCCAGTTGGCCGGTTAGCCCGTTAGTCGGTTATATAAACGGGCGCACGGGCTCAACGGGCAAACGGGACAACCTCTATTTATTTCAGCTTCGCTGCATCAAGATACAGTTTGAGTTTTTCTTCGCCTCCGATCGTGATGATATGAACTCCCTGGCACAGATCCTTCAGGCCGGTGACGATATCGGAAAAAATCTCGATGCTGGCTTTTTGTTTGTCCGGCGCACGTGTCAGTTTCTGGATGATCCAGTCCGGAACCATGCCGGATTTAAGATGTCGATTAAGAAATCTAGCCATTCCCGCGGTTCGCAAAATCATGACCTCTGCGATTACCGGAACCCCGAACGTTTGGGCTTGCTTCAAAAATGTTGCAAATTGATCCACATCAAATACCGGCGTCGTTAGAAAGTAACCGGTGCCGAGTTTGGTCATTTCCTCCATTTCTTTCATTTCCAGATCGGGAACATTTTTCCCCCACGAGGATTCAACCCCTGAGCCCAGGAGAAATTCGGCTTTGGATTTCAACGAATCCCCCTCCACCGTCCGGCCCTCGCGGATGTGTTCCAGCACGGATTGCAATTTGCCGGCATCCACGTGAAAAAACATCATTTCCTGCAAACTGTCTCCGGTAATACGGTAATCTTCGGTAAAGACCAGCAGGTTATCAATCCCGGCGTCGTGGGCCTCCACCAGGTCATTTTGCAGCTGGAGGCGGTTCTTGTCGCGGGTCGTGGTCTGGTAAATCGGCTCAAGCTGGCTTTTGTTTAACAGTTCGCAGGTTCTGATGGTATCCCCGACGAAACCTTCCAGCTCCACCTCGGACAGCGAGACGCCGTCCACGCGTCCGCGCACATTGCTCAGACTGCGGACCAGATCTTCCGGTTCCTGATCAATGGGTGATTGGACTTCTGAAGTGACGACGAATTTCTTTTTTTTCAGGGCGTCTTTAAGCTTCATTTTTGCCTCCCGTAAACGAATGAAGAATGGCGAATGAAGAATGAAGAATTGTGGAATTCGCTACGCGTTGTCATTTGAAAAGGTTAAAATCGATAGAATGCCTTCAATAGTCATTCGACATTTACTAATATGGCAATAATTATTTAGACATGGTTTGCTATGATTTAAATGATGTCTTCACCGCAGAGCCTGCCGAGAACGCAGAGAATAGGCTTATCTTTATTATGCCCTCGCGGATTTTGCCTCTGCGTGCTCTGCGATCTCGAGCGCAGCGGGCGGTGAACTCGTGTTTAAACAAAAATGAACTCATTAGTAACTATCGCAGGCCTAAGAGTCGAGCGACCTCTTCTTTTAGCTGGGGCAGCGGAAACGGTTTTGAAAAACAGGCATCCGCTCCGTGCGCCTTCATTTTCTTAAATTTGTCCTCATCCAGATAGGCGGACAGGACGATAATTTTGGTGTCCCGGGTGTCCGGATTCTCCTTGATTTTCTTGCAAACCTCATAGCCTTTGATGTCG
>Ga0255054_10001685_pt1 | contig 12896 bp, 11 predicted proteins | sample JV7_2_23_MG_FD_188634 | JGI IMG/M metagenome (GOLD analysis project Ga0255054, IMG submission 188634) | Seawater microbial communities from Jervis Inlet, British Columbia, Canada - JV7_2_23 | ecosystem: Environmental > Aquatic > Marine > Inlet | place: Canada: British Columbia | collected...
AGTTAACACTTAGGCCCTAAGTCTAGAGTTCTTCAGATAGCTCCGCCGCCACTATATGTTGTGGCTTAGAGCATATTTCCGTCTCATTTTAAGATTATTCGCCTCTTTTGATTTCTTAATCGATCACAAGATATTAACATTTCTTAAAATATCATATGCTGGCATGAAATGTCAGGTTTTGAAAAGCCTGATTTTTACGGGATACGGCAAGATGTCGTAGAGTTAAAATTGATGTATGTAATCATGAACCAATAACATGCCCGCCCAGATTCCATTATTTTTTTTCAGGGTACAGTTATGTCTGCAAACAGTACAAAGATTTTGCCAGCTAAAATCCCAAATTTCTGGAATTGATACTCTTGATAAGAAGAGCTTATCCAGCCTTTTTTTGGCTGTAACGTTTCAAACACGCATCTAAACATTCCGGACAATTGGCTTCATCTATTTTATTTTGGGTGTAATATGTATTGAAATTTCTTATCCAGTCATCTCCGGTGCGCGGGCATTGATAGATATAATCGATGAACTGAACCAGTCGGTTGATGGCGATTTTATCCATTGAGTGTTCCATTCTACAGGCATTTTCTTCAGCTTTGCCCTCATCTAAGAGAAGCACGCATTGTAAAAAATCTTTTATTACATTATGCCGTCTTAATATTTCTTCAGCTACCTTTTTTCCTTCTTTTGTTAAGGTAATGAAGCTATACGGTTTATAGTTGATAAATTTTTTTTCTGAAAGCGTTCTCAAAGCCGAAGTAACGGTACCGCTAAGCACGCCGAGCTTTTCAGCTATATCTTTCACCCGCGCCACGGCATTTTCATTTTGCAAAACCAAAATGGTTTCCAAATAATCCTCTAGATTTTCAGAAAGTCCTTTCATATTACCTCGCTCTCTTTTTGAAGTTGTTCGCCAGAGTATTCGCGTCCACAATCTCATACAATTCATCAAATGTCAAACTTTTATTGATTTTTATATAAAAGTCGTTGACAAAAAGAAAAGTTTGATATACCAAACTATTTCGTTTAAAGAATGGCAGCAAGCGAGGATTAATGTATATAGCTGTTATTTATGTTTATTTAAAATGTTTTCAAACTACCAGTTTCATGAATTTTAACCCATGATTCAAGTTAATACTATAATATGAAAAAAGGAACTATGACCCAAATGAATAAACTGATCCACACACTTATTTTTTCATTCTCACTCTTTCTCTTAGTAACCTATTCGAGCGCTGCATTTAGCCAGGAAATCGCTGTCTATTCAGCCCGCAAAGAGCATCTCATCAAGCCGGTATTTGACCTTTATACAAAAGAGACTCACATTAAAATAAAATACCTCACCGATAAAGCCCCAGTGTTGCTTCAGCGCATCAAAGCTGAGGGTGAAAACACACCAGCAGACCTTTTGATTACCGTAGATGCTGGGAACTTGTGGCATGCTGCTAATCAGGGAATACTGCAACCAGTCAATTCAGATGTTTTAACAGCCAATATTCCTAGCTATTTGCGTGGCCCGGAAAATAAATGGTTTGGGCTGTCTTTAAGGGCAAGGACGATTGTTTACAGTACCGAAAGGGTAAAACCTGACAAACTGTCTACTTACGAGGACTTGGCTGAGGCTAAATGGAAAGAAAGGCTTGTTCTCAGGACCTCGAAGAAAGTGTACAATCAGTCATTAATCGCAATGTTGATCAAGGAGCATGGCGAAAAAGAGACAACCGTAATTGTTAAAGGCTGGGTGAGCAATCTTGCAGCACCTCCTTTTTCCAATGATACAAAGGTAATGGAAGCCATCATTGCCGGTCAGGGGGATGTGGGAATTGTGAATACCTATTATTTTGGTCGTCTTGTCAAAAAAGACCCAACCATACCAATTGCACTCTTTTGGCCAAACCAATCCTCGGGCGGTGTTCATGTTAATGTATCAGGGGCCGGTGTTGTCAATGCCTCTGAAAATAAGGCAGCGGCCATTGCTTTTCTGGAATGGCTGTCAACTGAGAAAGCTCAGCAGGTGTTTGCTGATCTAAACATGGAATATCCGGTCAACCCCGATGTTCCTATCAACCCTACCGTTGCTTCCTGGGGAACATTTAAGCAAAACAAAATCAATCTCAAGAACGCAGGTGAAAACCAGGCGGCAGCGATAATGCTGATGGATCGCAGCGGATATAAATAATTGTTTAAATAAAGAAATCAGGACCAAAATTATTAAGCACCCATACTATCATTTGCCAAAGGTTTATTCGGCAGGTGATGGCCTCTGCTTCTATAAGTGAAAATATGAATATATCTGCCTGCATGCCAAATAGAGCCTATCATTACTCATTACGCAATAAATCGCTCAATATGATACGCGCAGTAACTAGCCTAAGAGGTATTGCCTTTGTATTAGCATTGGGGGTAATCATACCTATCCTTTTAATATTTTCATCTTTTTTACAATCTGAACCGAAAATCTGGCAACATATCGTTGACACCCTTTTAGTCGATTTGCTGAAAAACACTTTAATGCTGTGCATCGGTGTATTGGCAGGAACGTTTGTTCTTGGTGTCGGTGCAGCATGGCTTACGGCTGTATGCGATTTTCCGGGTCGAAAGTTTTTCAACTGGGCATTGATACTTCCTCTTGCTGTACCTACATATGTTCTCGCGTTTGTGTTTATCGGGTTGCTCGATTTCTCTGGCCCGGTGCAAACACTGTTAAGAACAAATGTCGTTTCATCTTTAAAATGGTTTCCGAACATCCGATCATCCGGAGGTGTCATCGTCGTGATGTCTCTGGCACTGTACCCTTATGTTTATCTGCTAGCCCGAAACGCATTTAAAACGCAGGGCAAAAGAGTCCTGGAAGTATCCCAAGCATTAGGACATAGCCAGGCAAAAGCTTTTTTTAAAGCTGCATTGCCAATGGCAAGACCATGGATAGCAAGTGGATTGATGCTTGTATTGATGGAGACTTTAGCGGATTTCGGTGCCGTCTCTATCTTCAACTATGATACCTTTACAACTGGAATTTATAAGGCCTGGTTTGGTTTTTTCTCTTTATCTGCTGCCGGTCAACTTTCTTCTGTACTTTTAATTTTTGTATTTGTAGTGATCATCGTTGAACAACAGATGCGGACCAAAATACAGTTTAACCAAGTGGGCAAAATGACCACCGAGGCCAGTCGAATTAGACTTAATGGTTGGAAAAAATGGATTGCTTTCGGGTCCTTGAGTGCAATCCTGTTGATTGCTTTTTTCATTCCCTGCCTACAACTCTTGATCTGGTTTGTCAGGTCAATTTCAGTGGAGTTAGACAGCCGCTACATTGGACTACTTTTTAGATCCATATTTTTTTCTTCAATAGCAGCAGCAGTTATTACCGGACTTGGGTTGTTCATGGCCTATATCCAGCGACAATATTCTGATTTTACCACTAAATGGACAATACGCCTTTCGACGATGGGATACGCTTTGCCCGGAACCGTTCTAGCAGTTGGGGTCGTGATAATGGTAAGTTTTGCAGACAGACAAATCATTTGGGTAATAAAAGAAATCTCTGGGATCCAGCTCAATTCAATTCTTAATGGTACCATTGTAACGGTCATATTTGCTTATACGGTTCGCTTTTTAACAGCCGGATTTAATAGCATCAACAGTTCTATGTTTAGAATTACAAGGAGCCTGGATGAAGCTTCAACAATACTTGGGGTAACAGGCTTAAACCTGCTTCGAAGAGTCCACATCCCGATCTTAAAAAATGGGCTCTATACTGCTGCCATGCTTGTTTTTGTCGATGTGATGAAAGAGATGCCTATTACTTTGATGACGCGGCCTTTTGGATGGGATACGTTGGCGGTTAAGATTTTTGAACTGACTTCAGAGGGAGAGTGGCAAAGAGCCGCACTGCCGTCAATAACCCTGATTTTAGCAGGTCTTATTCCGCTTATCCTTCTTAATAGAAAATCAGAACGAACAACCATATAATCTCAGAAGATGGATAATTATGCAAAACTCTTTAGAAGTAAAAAATATATCTAAAACATATAACGGTAAATGCGTAATCAACTCGTTATCGTTTGAATTACAAAAAGGACACATTGGCTGCCTGCTGGGGGAGAGTGGTTGCGGGAAGACGACAGTTTTGCGATGCATTGCCGGATTCGAGCCGATACAATCAGGATTTATTTTTATTGAAGAATCACTCGTTTCCAGTTCCACTAATCGCATTCCAACTGAAAACAGGCGGCTGGGCATGGTTTTTCAGGACTATGCTCTTTTTCCTCACTTGACTGTCAGGAAAAATATCACTTTTGGACTTGAACGTATGCCAAAGCAAAAACAAAATCATCGTGTGATGGAAATGCTTGATTTGGTTGGGTTGTTAGGTGATGCTGAGAAGTATCCTCATGAATTATCCGGTGGCCAGCAGCAGCGTGTTGCCTTGGCAAGAGCACTGGCACCTAACCCCGATATCCTACTGATGGACGAGCCCTTTTCCAATCTTGATGTGTCCTTGCGAGAACGGCTTTCCATTGAGGTGCGAAGGATTCTAAATGAGTTGGGGATCAGTGTACTGCTTGTCACTCACAATCAAAATGAAGCTTTTGCAATGGCTGACACCATCGGTGTGATGAAAGATGGATACATAGAGCAATGGGACACAGCCTATAACCTGTATCATCGACCTAAAAGCCAATATGTGGCGGACTTTGTGGGGGAAGGCGTATTGGTAAAGGGTAAGGTAACGGCAGAAGATAAAGTTCAAACTCAGCTCGGCATCTTAAAAGGACGTTTTTCGTATCCCTGTCGAAACGGTTGTCCGGCCAATGTTCTAATTAGACCTGAGGATATCATTTGTGATGATGACAGCCCATATAAAGCTAAAATCTTAAGAAAAAATTTTCGTGGAGCCAACATACTCTATAACTTAAAGCTTCAAAACGATGAGAATGTACTGGCTTTAGTGTCAAGCCATCACAACCATTCAATTGGTCAGGAAATAGGCATCAGGCCACAGGTGGATGAAATCGTATTGTTCGAAGCAGGATAGAATTTATAAACATTATATTTATCTTACAGGAATCCATAAAATGATCGGACGTTTTTCCAACCTTGGAGTATACCAAGAACTTTTTAGATTAAGGGATTTTTATATATCATTCGCAGCCGCATTTTTAGCATTGCTAAGCTACATCATCGACTATGGGAATCAATCCGCAAGCTTTATTGGAAATGCATTGGCCTTAGTTTCAGTTGCAATCAACGGCTTCCCCATCATTTGGAGCGCTATTAAGGGACTTATTGAACGGGAGGTGAATGTCGATGAGCTTGTCAGCCTTGCCATTATTGCCAGTTTGATCCAGGGAGAGTTTCTATCTGCAGCAGTTGTAAGTTTTGTTATGACCATCGGGGGTTTAATTGAACAAGCGACCTCAGAATCAGCCCGGAAAGCAATTAAGTCTTTGATCAAAATTGCACCTCAAACCGCAACTGTGTTGATTGGTAAAGAAGAAAAAATAGTTCCTATCGATAAAGTATCAGTTGGGGATCATATTCTAATTAAACCGGGTGAGCGGATTCCGGTTGATGCCTGTATTATATCCGGCATTTCGGCAGTGGATGAGTCGGCAATGACGGGTGAGCCCTTACCTGTGGAAAAACAAGTTGGAGATCACATTCTTGCCGGTACGCTGAACCATAATGGTGTGATCAAGGTGCAAGCGACAAAAGTCGGCCACGATACGACATTGGGAAAGGTGATCAAATTAGTGAGTGAGGCCGAATTGCACCGTCCCGAAGCTGTTCGACTAATCGACCGGTATGCAACTTGGTTCACACCTGTAATCTTAACCTGTGCTGCTATAGCCTGGATACTTACCGGTGATATCAGTCGTGCGGTAGCCGTACTGATTGTTGGATGCCCGTGCGCTTTGATTTTGGCAGCCCCTACCGCGACAGTCGCGGCATTAGGGCGTGCGGCCAAAGCTGGAATTTTAGTTAAAGGTGGTCAGTATCTTGAAAGGGCCGCAGCAGTTAAAGCAGTATTCTTTGATAAAACCGGAACACTAACCTTGGGCGAGCCCAAGATTGAAGAAATCGCCTGTACCGAAGGCATTGAAAAACAAGAGGTGCTCTCCTGTGCTGCAAGTGCTGAACAGCACTGCACGCATCCATTGGCCAGAGCTATTTTGAAAGCAGCTCATTATGCCAAAGTCGTGGTGCGCGGAGCAGAAAATGCATTCCATGAAATTGGACTTGGGGTAAGAGCAATGGTAGATGGTACCTTGGTTGAAGTCAGCAGTGTTTCTGCCAGTGAAAAATCGGCTGCATTTTCCAGACACCTTCAAGAATGCATAGACACCTCTATTTCACGCGGCGTTACACCTCTTGTCGTTTATCGTGATCAGGCACCGGTGGGGTTACTCAATATTACGGATCAAGTTCGGCCTGTCGCAATTTCAACCATTAAACAATTTAATAATCTCGGAATTAATGAGATGGCCATTTTATCCGGTGACCATGATAAAGCAGTTAGACGAGTTGCTGATGTGGTCGGTATTGATAATGTTTATGCAAAACTAAAACCTCAAGATAAAGTGGATGTCATCAAAAAATATCAATCACAGAATTTGTCTGTAATGTTTGTTGGAGATGGGATTAACGATGCTCCGGCATTGGCTTCCTCTCAAATCGGTGTAGCCATGGGCGCTGCGGGGACTGATGTGGCTTTGGAGACTGCTGATATTGCCCTGATCCACGATGATATCTCCAAACTGCCTTGGCTAATCCGTCTGTCGCGACGTATGCTTAGCATCATCAAAATTAATATTGTATTCGGATTGGTATTTAACGCTATAGCCGTTCTTGTCAGCGGCATGGGATGGTTAACACCAATCATGGCAGCCATCGTGCATAATGTCGGGAGTGTACTGGTAGTCATTGCTTCAGCAAGCCTGGCGGTTTTTCCTGAAAATCATAATTCTCGTATTTAGCAATGAAATTAGTGCATGTTTTTCCGATCCTGTATTTAGGCTTACATTTTATTATTCCCGCTATAGCGTGCAGGTTGCTGCCTTGTGTATGAAAAATTGAAGCTCAAAATATTTAAAGTTTCGGTTTGAAAGCTTTAATATTATTGGCAAAATAATGACTTGCGGTACAGGCACTGAATCATGGCTTAGGACTGCAATATATCGTTTCTATATGTTATAGTGTGGTTAAGGCCGAGCGGAATTGTAGATTGTAACCCCAAAGTCATATGCTTTGTGGATTAGAATCACAACCATGTGAAGGACAAATGAGTGTAAGTTAAGGAGGAAATAGATGAAATCTATCGTACTATCCTTTATTCTTCTTCTTGGAATAAGCTTGCTGTTTTCAGCGTGTGGCTCCCAAGGTGATGAGAAATTATTGAATAACGTTGATGCCGTTCAAGCTATGGCAATCGCCAACGATTGGAATTGGTCCAAAAAGGAGATTGAAAGTTTCGTTACCTCTCAGGAGGTGGTGTTTAAATTCTCGAAAGAAAAAGAGAAAAGGATTCCTCTTCCAAATGATAAAATGCTGGTCGCTGTGGCTCCCTACATAAAACAGACTCATAAATGAACAGTTCATTACATGTCCTCCTGTCAGGCGGAATTGCCCGAGAAAGAGTTTTATGTAAAAGCTGTTGACCAAGATGGAAATGTCTTGGTCGATAAGACCATTGCCACCTTGCGAAATGGTTTTTTTGAACTCTGGCTTCCCAGAGACCGTGCGATCAGACTGAGAATAAAGGGCCTGAATCGAACGGCCAGAGGCACAATTGGAACGTTTGATCAAAGCAAAACCTGTGTAACCACGTTTCGATTGCGATAAAATAAGGTTACTATATATTGTACAGTTCTGGATCATCTCTGAATTGCAGATTTACTGCTATAAAACACACGTATCATTTCCAAATATTTCGTGTGATATCGTTTTTAAATAAAATGACAAAGGATTTAGACAATGAAACATAAACACTATTTATTGTTATTTCTTCTTGCAATGATACTCCCGGCCGCCGGCCATACCCAAGACAAGGTAACGGCTATTGATGCACTTGTCGTTGACCTCTGGCCTGATTATGATCGAACCTCTGTCCTGGTACTGTTGACTGGTACGCTATCCGCTGACACGAAGTTACCTGCAACTGTCATTCTTCCACTTCCGGAAACAGCCCAGTTGAATGCGGTTGCTCGCATAGACAGCAGTGACGGCATTATGAAAGATGATATCTTTTCCAGCTCTGCACCCGACGGGATCAGGTTCACTACCCCCGATTTACGTTTTAGGGTAGAGTACTATCTTCCTTATGCAGTCAATAACAACCGGCGCACCTTTAACTTTGCCTGGTTAGCTGACGTATCCGTTAATAGATTTAAATTAAGGGTACAGCAACCCATATCTGCAAGTTCCCTTGCCACTGAGCCTGCGACCATAAATGTGTTAAGAGGTGAGGATGGATTTACCTATTACACCTTCCCAGAACAAGCTGTCCCAGCTGGGCAGCCACTTTTAGTGCGCGTGGATTACACAATGACCACGGCTCAATTGTCAGTTGAAAGTTTGGCACCGCCCAGTACAAGCGTACAAAAACCTGGATTACCCTCCACGTCAAAAACTGGCGCAGGTATTAACTGGCCCATTGTAGCTGTTGTTGCGGGTGGTGTAATTATAGTAATTATCTTTGTTTGGCAGATTGCCACCCGTCGAGATGCGTCCAGCCGATCCGTAACCCAAGATGCAAAGGTCCAAAAACAGTCTCAGGCAAAATTTTGCAGTGATTGCGGCAACAAGATGGATAAAGATGATTGGTTTTGCCGTTATTGTGGAACGGCCCTGCAAGGTGAATGAACCCTAATGTTGCAGTAATCTAACATTTAGCTTTAAATATCCGGATTTCGTTTCATTCTACTTGCAAATGAACAAACCAACCGGCGAAAAACCCGGGGCAGATGAATACTTTTTATCCAATTTCAAACAACTGGCAGAAAAAAATAGGAGAGCTTCCATACCGAAGCATGTCCTCCCATTTCAAGTATTATGTATAAAAGCTCAATCACAAGGGACTCTTATGATTAATGAAAAACGGGATAGGGAAACGCGGCAGTTGCCATATAATTCAGGAATAAAGTAAACACAGCCAACGAAAAAAATACAAAAGATACTTGAACAAACCTAAAAAATCGTAAGCTTAGACAAATGACAGAAGAAATCCAAAAAGTCCGAAGGGCAAACCTTCAATCCATATTGTTAATTTTTCTGATTATTATCGGTGTTGGAATCATAGTCCTGCTTCAAACCAAAGATTCTTCTTTCAATCTATCAGGAAAGCCCCGGCTTGAAAAAGGTGTGCCTGCGCCAAATTTCACCTTGCCTCGCCTTGACGGCAAAATGGTCAGCTTGGCTGATTACAAGGGTAAAGTGATCCTCCTCAACATTTGGGCAACATGGTGTCCCCCTTGTGTGGAAGAGATGCCGTCCATGGAAAAGCTTTATCAAGAGCTGAAAGGTGAAGCTTTTGAAATCTTGGCGGTCAGTATTGACGTATTGGGGGCCAAAGCAGTGATCCCTTTTATGAAAAAACACAAGCTGAGTTTCCCTGCGCTTACCGACACTAAAGGAGTCATAAAAAGTCTCTATCAGACAACCGGTGTTCCTGAAAGCATTATCATTGATGAGGACGGGATTATTATAGAAAAAGTTATAGGCCCAAGGGACTGGGCTACCCCTGGCGTTATTCGGTATTTTCGAAATCTGATTCAGAGAAATTAGCGATCAATAATGAAACACGCTGGTTGCCGCTCAATTCAGGACAAATTTTATTGCTCATTTCAGGAAAATAACAAATATGACTAATTTAGATCAAGCGTCCAATGCAAACTGGACTATCATTTTTATATGCTGGATAATAGCCAGTGTCTCAACACTGGGGAGCTTGTTTTTTAGTGAAATAATGGAATTTCCTCCCTGTGCTTTGTGCTGGTATCAAAGAATATTCATGTTCCCCTTGGTTTTAATTTTTTTAACAGGGCTCTTTCCTTTTGATAAAAGCATTGTTAAGTATGCCCTTCCTTTAGCTATACTTAGATGGTGTTTCGCATTTTATCATTACCTTTTGTATTCCGGAATCATTCCTGAAAGCCTACAACCTTGCAGCCAGGGCGTTTCATGCTCAGAGACCTATCTGGACTTGTTTGGTTTTTTGACAATTCCAATGCTTTCATTGATATCATTTTCGACTATAGTAACATTACTATTTATATTAAAGAGGAGACTTTCTAAATGAGAAAACAAGATATAGTATTAGTATTAATTTCAATTGGTTTTCTTATTTTTTTGTATGTACTTGGAGCTTCTATTTACAAAAACCAGCAAGCAAAGAAATATGAATTTATGGCCCAAGAAAACGCTTCAACCTTTGTTAGAGAACATTCACAAACGCTTGGCAGTGATGATGCAAAAGTCTATCTTGTAGAATTTTCAGACCCTGCGTGTGAAACCTGTAGCGCTTTTCACCCATTCGTTAAGAAAATGATGGCAGTCAACCCGGGCAAAATCAAACTGGTCGTCAGATATGCCCCTTTTCATGATGGTGCAGATTATTTTGTCAAAATTCTTGAAGCGGCAAGAAAACAAGGAAAATATTGGGAGACATTGGAAGTTATGTATAAAACCCAACCCTACTGGGCAAGTCATCACAATCCACAACCTCAATTAATATGGAAGTTTCTTCCAAGTGCGGGGCTCGATTTAGAAAAAATTAGAAATGATATGAATGACCCTGAAATTGCAAAACTTATCAAACAAGATCTTGCAGATGCTAAAACTCTCAATGTTAGGAAAACACCCGGATTTTTTGTAAATGGAAAACCACTTACTATTTTTGGTTACAGACAATTACAAGAATTAGTAGAATCCGAAATTAAGGAATATTATTAATTATGGAGCAGGAATTATCATTACTAATTGTATTTGCAGCCGGGCTTCTGTCGTTCCTGTCTCCCTGCGTGCTGCCGCTTATCCCGGGATATATCGCATTTGTGTCCGGCCTTTCCATTGATGACATGACGGAAAGTGGATGGACAGACAAAAAAATGGCTTCAGCCATGCTCAACTCCGTCATGTTTGTGCGGGGTTTTTCTGTTGTTTTTGTGGTTTTGGGAGCATCGGCGACCTGGCTGGGCTGGTTTTTTGTTCAGAGGCTGCCGTTACTAATAAGTATCGCCGGTGTGGTCATAATAGTCTTCGGGCTTCAGCAGATCGGGCTGTTTAAATTCGGTTTCATGCGGACCACAAAGCAGATTGACCTGCCGGCGAAAAAGCTGGGTCTGTTTAAAGCTCCGCTGCTTGGAGCGGCATTTGCCTTTGGCTGGACACCGTGCGTTGGGCCGATTCTTGCCGCTATATTGACCTACGCGGCCACCATGGATACAGTGGGCAAGGGAGTGATGCTGTTGATCGTATATTCCGCTGGCCTTGGGATTCCTTTTTTATTAACCACGGTGGCCATGAAGGGATTTTTCAAGTTTTTTTCAAAAATTAAAAAACATATGAATCTCATTCAAAAAATCAGCGGCGCGATACTGGTGCTTTTAGGAATACTGATGATAACCGGAAAATTGACTTTAATAACGGCCAAACTGGGGTTTTTAAACGGATTGGTCTGGTAGTCAGAGATACAAACCATTTGGTGGCAAGAGAATTGAACCGTCGAACTCAAACCACGAAGTGTCTGAAAGGATCAAAAGCAGGTTGCGGGATCATCAATATTTAGGTCTTAATTTTTATAACATAAAGCAATATAATAGCATTCAATGGCTTTTATCCGTTTTATAAGGATCCTCATCGACCTTACTGAATTTTGTATTACTCATTAATAGAATTTTAGATTATCTCACGCTATGCACAAATTTTGAAAAAATTGTATAAACCGGCTATGCTAACACAATGACTAATTTTTGCATATATCATCTGGAAATCTGATATAAATCGCCTACCCAAAAAGTGTTGATATAAATGACAAGATGCTAAACTTTTGTGATATCCACAAAATTTCTTACGATATCTTTTTACAATAACGAACCTAAATTGTTTCTTTAAGCCACAACATCTTGAAAAATCAATTTTTCAGATATTAACCCTGCTGCGCGATAACTTCCTTGCATTCAAAATTGGGATTTAGGGTTTTTGTGATTTACAAAATAAATCTTGAAAATAATTGTTAAATTGGATAGTTGCGATTAAGGCCCTAAATCATTACTTTTTTACCAAGGAACCCAAATCCATATCTTTTGTTCCTTGCATGAACTCATCACCCAAAGAACTCCATCTTGCAAATCTATAGTCCACTAATGTATATATCCTTAAAATAATTAATCTGTTTATAAAGTAACACGTTTTTAAAGGAAGACTCTGGAAAGTGAGATGGGAGATAATTTCATTTTGACAGAGGCTCTTGTGGAAGACCATGTGACGCCTTCAGGGATAAAACAAAATTTCATCTTCTGCCGATTCATCAAGCGAGCATAAAAAAAACCTTGCTATTATTTCCAACAAATCCGGTAGAAAAAACTGATTGATATAATAGATCAAACGTCTAATAATTGCGTCAAATAATGCCTTAAAAGGGCATTTTGGGATAAAAAACATTCCTTTTTAAAAGCGCAGGCTGCTTGTAACTCAATCTTATTGCTAAGACCAATTTAAACAAAGTGTTAATACAGATTGAAGATGAAAGCAAAAAACATGGATTCTTCAGCGGTTTTTACCCTGAAGACACGTATTGTTCTTGGTGGAACATGTGTCTTTCTGGCGTTGCTCTTGATAGCCGGTGCCTGGACCATTCCGTTTCTTTTTGAATCTCCTTCCATACTTTACAAATTCGG
>Ga0255054_10001688_pt1 | contig 12884 bp, 11 predicted proteins | sample JV7_2_23_MG_FD_188634 | JGI IMG/M metagenome (GOLD analysis project Ga0255054, IMG submission 188634) | Seawater microbial communities from Jervis Inlet, British Columbia, Canada - JV7_2_23 | ecosystem: Environmental > Aquatic > Marine > Inlet | place: Canada: British Columbia | collected...
TATGGTAACGGCGATAGTCATGATCAAGGCGGAAACCAACCGCATTCCTGACCTCGCGAATCAGATCGCCGAAATGGATGGCGTTCAAGAGGTATTCTCCGTCGCGGGCCGGCACGACCTGGTTGCTATAGTCAAAGTCGCCCACAATGACGACCTGGCCGATGTCATCAGTAACAAGATGCGGCACCTGGATGGCATCGTCGAAACTGAGACCTTGATCGCCTTTCGTGCTTACGCGAAGAAGGATCTCGAGGCAGGCTTCGAACTTGGCCTCGACTAAGCCCAAAAGTACGATCGCGCGACTGGCAGGCACGTTGTCACGCATAGAGCGCGACGAGTTCAGCGCGACGTTGTTGTCGTTCCTGTTTATCTTCGTTCTGATGACTGCGTATTCGATACTCAAGCCCGTTCGGGATGGATTGGGTGCCGACTGGGGCGCGGTTGGTCTGAGTACAACATGGACGATTACGTTTATCGCCAGCGTTGCAGCGGTCAGCATTTACGGTGCGATTCTCTCGATAACACGTTTTCGATCTCTGGTGCCCGGTGTTTACACCTTTTTTGCGGCCACGTTTCTGGTTCTCTATGTAGCTAAAGAATTCTTTGCCGATCCTGTGTGGGTCAACAAGGGATTTTATGTGTGGGTCAGCGTTTTCAGTCTTTTTCATCTATCCGTGTTTTGGGGCTTCATGGCGGATCTGTTCAACAAGTCCCAGGCACCAAGGCTTTTCGGGATTATCGCGGCTGGAGCGAGCGTCGGGTCCATTGTCGGGCCGATGGTGACCATCTTCCTTGTAGACATCATCGGCACCAATTCAATGCTGCTGGTATCTGCCGATTTGCTGCTCGTAGCGATTCTGATCATCTTCGCGCTTGAGCGATTGAGAATCTCAAAACTGGGCAACGAGGAACAAGTTGCGCAGACGTCTCAATGGCAGGAATTCAGCAAGGATCCGTTTGCTGGTTTTCAGATTCTTTTTTCAAGCAAATACCTGCTCATCATCGGCGCGTTTATTATTTTGTACGCGACAATCAGCACGTTTGTCTATTTTGAATTGCAGGACCTGACAAAACACTACGACATTAATACACGAACCAAGATATGGTCCTCGATTGACTGGTTTACGAACGTACTGACGTTGTTAACGGCCGCTTTCGTGACAAGCCGAATTGTAACGAAGCTCGGCATGTCTACCGCGCTCGCTCTGATGCCGGCATTGATTACGGTTGGCATACTGGTGCTGGTCGCTGCACCAACACTCGTCGTGCTCGCAGTTTTTCAGGTGGCGCGTCGAGTCGGAAATTATGCGATTACTCGGCCTAGCCGTGAAATGTTATACACAATCGTGGATCGGGAAACCCGGTTTCGCACAAAGCCGGTGATAGATATTGCGTTCTATCGCGGCGGCGACATGATAACCGCCTGGTTATTTACGTTTCTAACGACGCGCCTCGAGCTCGGTCTTGCGGGCATCGCAATCATAACTAGCGTAGTCGCCGCAGCCTGGACCGCTGTTGCCCTGCGACTTGGTCGCGACTATGAGCAGCGTAAAAACCAGTCCAGTGGCGCTCAAATAGGGGAAACAAATGGGTTTGCGTAACACGAATGTCGACTATGGAACTCTTGCTCGGGTACTGCACTGGATTGCAGCGATCGGTATTTTCGCGCTGATCTACATGGGTCTGGAGCAGGCCGGCATGGACCGGGGTCCGGCAAAGGCCGAGCTCAGGGCGTTGCATGGATCCGTCGCCTTGATCGTCCTCTTGCTGATGATGGTACGCCTTGTCTGGCGCTGGATGAATGAGGTCCCGGCGCACCCTGAAGGTATGGCTGCATGGCAAAAACTCTCGGCCAGGCTGGTTCATTGGGGCATTTATCTCGCCGTTTTCGTGCAATTGTTGTCAGGCCCGCTGACGGTGGCATCTGGTGGTCGGCCAATTGCATTTTTCAATCTGTTTTCATTTTCCTTGCCGGTCGAAGAGAGTGAGGACAGTCATCATTTCTACGAGGGGGTTCACGAGTTCGCGTGGAAGATTGTCGCGGCATTGCTGGTCGTGCACATTCTCGGTGCACTCTACAATCATTTCGTTTTGAAGAATGATGTGGTCAGGCGAATGACGACTGGAGTCAAGTAGAAAGATTGGTCATGACTGATGCATATGTCTGTGATGCCGTAAGAACGCCGATCGGTCGTTATGGGGGAGCACTGTCCACGGTGCGCACCGACGACCTTGCAGCTGTCCCGATTACAGCGCTCGTCGAGCGCAATGCGAAGCTCGATCCAGGGGCAATCGAAGATCTGGTCTATGGCTGCGCCAACCAGGCTGGCGAAGACAATCGCAACGTGGCTCGTATGTCGGCATTGCTGGCAGGTCTGCCGGTTTCAGTTGCAGCGGGGACTGTGAATCGCCTGTGTGGTTCGGGAATGAACGCGATAGGTAATGTTGCAGACTCAATTCGTGTTGGCACATTGCAACTGGGCGTGGCCGGCGGCGTTGAATCAATGTCGCGTGCGCCTTTCGTCATGGGCAAACAAACCACCGCGTTCGGACGCAACACAGAACTTCACGACACAACTTTAGGTTGGCGCTTCGTCAACAAGAAACTCGAAGAGCAGTATGGCATCGATTCCATGGCCGAAACGGCCGAAAATGTTGCTAATGATTTCGCCATTTCTCGTGCTGACCAGGATCAGTTCGCGCTACGCAGCCAGAAAAAAACAGAAACTGCGCATGAGGTGGGCGCGTTCAATGACGAAATCGTTCCAGTAGGTGTGCCGCAGCGGCGGGGTGCCGCGATGGTTGTCGACACTGACGAGCACCCGCGTCACGGTTCGACGATCGAGGGATTGGCAAAGCTCAGGCCAATTGTTCGTAGCGATGGCACGATTACGGCCGGCAACGCCTCAGGGATAAACGATGGCGCATGTGCATTGCTCGTGGCTTCCGAGGCCGCCGCGAAAGACCAGGGCTTGGAGCCGCTGGCGCGCGTTGTCGCTTGGGCGGTGGCGGGCGTCGAACCGAGGATCATGGGGATCGGGCCTGCGCCGGCAACAAAGAAAGTGCTCGCCCTCGCGAGTTTGGCAATCGATCAGATGGACGTTATCGAGCTCAACGAGGCGTTTGCAGCGCAGGGTCTGGCAACACTCAGGCAGCTGGGTGTCGCCGACGACGCAGCGCACGTCAATCCGAACGGCGGCGCGATAGCACTCGGACATCCACTCGGGATGTCTGGCGCCAGGCTCGTGACGACCGCGGCTTACCAGTTGCGTCGCACGAATGGAAAGTATGCCCTGTGCACGATGTGCATCGGTGTAGGGCAGGGGATCGCGATGATCATCGAAAGGGTCTGATGAAGAAACCGGCGCCGAGTTACGAAACACAAGACCTCCGTGAGTTCGGCGAAGTTCTGCGTGGACGACGCACTATTAACCTCTTCCTGCAGACGCCGGTGCCCGATGCGCTGGTCAAAGATGCCATCGAGGCGGCAACCTGGGCACCGAATCATCATGTAACCGAGCCCTGGAAGTTCTACCTCTTTGGGAAGGATTCGATCAACGCCTGTCTGGATCTTGTGCGTGACATTGTCAGTGCAAGAAAGGGAGCAGAGGCGGGCGAGTTCAAGGCAAAACGCTGGTCTGAAAAGCCCGGGTGGGTACTTGTTACCTGTCGCAGATCAGATGACGAGTTGACCCAACAGGAGGACTACGCAGCCTGTAGCGCTGCGATACAGAATTTCCTGTTGTTTCTGTGGAAGGCAGGTGTCGGTTCGAAATGGACCACCGGAGACATTACCCGGGATCCTCGATTCTTTGACATCGTCGGTTCTGACGCGAACGAAGAACTCGTCGTTGGCCTGATCTGGTACGGCTATCCGAAATTAACTCCGACCCAGTCCCGAAGAAGCCTCGACCAGGTTCTGAATAAATTGCGGTAGGAGTCAGTTGTAGCAGTTCCGATCAGTCCCGCGCCAGTTCATCCGGGTGGTGCACGATATTCGGCGCGATCCATGGTCTTGCGATAAAAACAATCACAGTCAGCGTTCCTACCGTACCCATAATGACCACTGTGTTGCGGATCGATCCATCGTAGATAAGCGCGGCGAACAGAGCGCCGGATGCACCGATAACGTTCTGCAGGGTCCCGATGATCGACGATGCGACACCTGCAATTTTCGGCATCGGATCGAGCGCAAGCACCATCCCGTTCGGCATAACTATGGCGACCGAAAACATGAACAGGCACATGCAGCTCCAAAGCCAGATGAACGGTGCCTGATCCAGCGCCGCTATAAATAGCAGCTGCACACCGCTGATGCCGTATAGCGCCACGCCCAGGGCAATGAGCTGCATTGCGTCAAGCCTGGTTACGAGCAGGCGATTTATCGCGGAGCCCACCAATATTGATATACCTGCAGTTGCGAAGATCAGACCGAATTCAGTGATCGTATACCCGTAAATCTCAACAACCAGCGCGGCCGATAATGCAATCATCGACATGAATCCAGCGGGTGGCAGAATGACCAGCAGCAATCCGAACACACTTTGCCGATGGGAAAAGAACTCCGTGATGCTCGACAGCAATTGCCGAACCGGGTGCTGACCGACTACCGGCGTATGCGTTTCGGCAATGTTGCCGCGAATCGCCATGACGATCAGGTAGCCGCAAACAGCGATGATGATAAATGGTGCTCGCCAACCCCATTGCGCCACCAGCAGCGCACCGATGCTCGGCGCAATCACCGGTGCCGCGGTAAAGATCATCGTCATTAGCGACATCAGTTTTGCGGCTTCCTTGCCGCTCGCAATATCGCGGACGATCGCACGCGAGAGGACGATTGCAGATGCGGCACCGAAACCCTGAAAGAATCTGGCGCTAAGCATGAGTTGAATATCATTTGCGAACGCGGCGATCGTCGCGGCAATCGCGAACAGACTCATGCCGACATAAAGCACAGGAAGACGACCGACGCGGTCAGAAATCAGACCGGCAGGTATTTGCCCGAAGGCCATGCCTGCCATGAATATGCCAACGATTTGCTGCCCCTCCGACAGACTTGTTGCGAGCGCTTCGACCATGGCGGGCACAGCCGGCAGACTCACGTCGACGGTGAACGCGGCAACGGCCGTCAACAGGCCGAGCGTAACGATGAAGCTACGCTTCTGGAAAGGAAGAGGGGAATTCACGATCAGGTCAGGTTGACATCCCGACCTGCAATTAACAAGCCCGTCAGCGGGCGTATGCCAAGCCAGTAACTGAGTTCACGCGGGTGACCGACATCCCAGATTGCGATATCGGCGCGCTTGCCTTGCTCGAGCGTACCACGATCAGCATCAAGCCCAAGCGCGAGCGCTGCTTCACGCGTTGCGCCGGCAAGACATTCTTCAGGTGTCAGCCCAAAAAGTCGGCACGCGAGTGCCATCGCTTCGCGAACGGAGCACAACGGCGAAGTGCCAGGATTGCAGTCTGTCGCGATTGCAATCGGCACGCTGTTGCGTCGAAGCGCTTCAACCGGCGGGGGCTGCGTCTCATTCAGTGTCAGGTAGGCGCCGGGGAGCAAAACTGCGGCAATTCCAGCCTTGCCCAAGGCCTCAACGCCGTGCTCAGACGTGTACTCGAGATGATCTGCCGACAGAGCTTTGAATTGCGCCGCGAGCGCGGCACCGTTGCCGTCGCTCAGTTGATCGGCATGCAACTTGACGGGCAAGCCACAGGACTGCGCGCAACTAAATACTTTCGCGATTTGTTTCGCATCGAATGCGAATTCTTCGCAATAAGCGTCAACAGCATCCGCAAGCTTTTGTTCGGCGGCGATCGGGATCAGTCGTTCGCAGATTAGGTCGACATAAGCGTCGGGGTCATTCGTGAATTCAGGTGGCACTGCATGTGCGGCGAGCAACGTCGTGCAAACCGTAAGCTCGCTCGATTCGCCGAGGCGGCGCGCTACGTCGAGCATCTTCAGCTCGTTATCTACGTCTAGCCCGTACCCCGATTTGATTTCAACTGTGGCGACACCGTCAGCGGCAAGCAAGTGCAGTCGATTGCTGGCAGATTCAAACAACTCATCGGCGGAGGCTTCGCGAGTTGCTCCTACTGTCGACAGGATACCGCCACCGGATCTTGCGATGTCCTCATAACTCATGCCCTGCAGTCGCTGTTCGAACTCCGCGGATCGATCGCCGCCGAATACCAGGTGCGTGTGACAGTCGATCAGAGCGGGTGTTATCCATTGACCTGCGAGCGATCGCGTTCGCTTCGCACCCTTTTCAGGCAATTCCGCCCGCGGGCCAAGCCAGGCCACCGAGCCATCGGCAATGGCGATCGCACCGTCTTCGATCGTGCCGTAATCAGCCGCGCCTCGCTGCATCGTCGCGATGCGGGCGTCGGTTAGCAGCAGGTCCCAGTCCGCCATTTCTTCCTCCGCGACTTTGCATTCGACGTTATCATGGTCTAGCCTGTATATACAACTTGGTGAGACTCCAATGAACGCGTCGGAGCCGTGCAGTGACAGTCGTCGCAAAACCAATGTATCAGCAGTTGAAGGACCTGATCATCGGGCGCATCTCGAGCGGCGACCTTCGTCCTGCGGATCGCGTGCCGTCCGAGAACGAACTTGTCGAGGCGATGAGTGTTTCGCGCATGACGGCGAATCGCGCCCTGCGGGAACTAACCGATGAAGGCTACGTCGAGCGTGTTGCGGGTCGCGGTACCTTCGTTTCTGACTTTCGTGCGAGATCACACGTACTCGAAGTGCACAATATTGCCGACGAAATAAAGCGTCGCGGCCATTCTCATACCTGTGAGGTGATTCGGCAATCCCGGCAACACGCCCGCGGCGAAGTCGCCAGGGCATTGCATGTAGACCAGGGCGTCGACGTGTTCCACGTGCTGCTGATCCACTCGGAAAACGGTACTCCGATCCAGATTGAGGACAGGCATATCGTCGCGGATTTCGCACCCGACTGCCTTGAGCAGGATTTTTGCCGCGTGACGCCGAGTGCCTACCTGACCGCAATTTCACCGCTGCAGGAGGCCGAGCAGGTCGTGCGAGCTTCGCTGACAAATGCGGCGGTCCGTCAGCGCCTGCAAATGGCCGAAGACGAGCCGAGCCTGGTTGTCGTTCGTCGCACCTGGTCGCACGGTCGTCCGGTTACTTTCGCTCGGTTGCACCATCCCGGCAGCCGTTACGAATTGACAGGACACTACTCACCCCCCGGAACTCCCAAATCGACGACTGACAACGTCGTAGAACTGGAGAAGCTGCAGCAATGAACACCAAGCGAACGATCAAGGCACCAACTGGCACAACCCTGCAAGCGAAAAGCTGGCTGACCGAAGCGCCGTTGCGCATGCTCATGAACAATCTCGATCCCGACGTCGCAGAGCGGCCGGAGGACCTGGTCGTCTATGGTGGCATCGGCAAGGCAGCGCGTAACTGGGAAGCGTTCGACGTAATTGTCAGCACGTTGAGAGAACTCGAAGAAGACGAGACCTTGCTGGTTCAGTCGGGTAAGCCGGTCGGTGTGTTTCGTACACACGTCGATGCACCGCGAGTCCTTATCGCGAATTCGAATCTTGTACCGGCCTGGGCGAACTGGGAGCACTTTCGTGAGCTGGATAAGAAGGGGCTGATGATGTTCGGTCAGATGACGGCGGGGTCGTGGATCTATATCGGCAGTCAGGGAATCGTGCAGGGCACCTACGAGACTTTCGCCGAAATGGGCCGACAACATTACGACGGGGATCTTGCAGGACGCTGGATTCTGACGGCCGGGCTCGGCGGCATGGGCGGCGCGCAGCCGCTTGCGGCGACAATGGCAGGTGCATCGATGCTGGCGATCGAGTGTCAGACGGATCGTATCGACAAGCGACTTGAGACCGGCTACCTGGATACTCGTGTGGAATCCCTTGACGACGCGCTCGCACTTATCGACAAATCAGTCGCGGACCGGCAGGCGATCAGCGTCGGATTGCTTGGCAACGCCGCCGAAATTTTGCCGGAATTGCTCAAGCGCGGAGTTCGGCCGGATGCGGTAACCGATCAGACGTCGGCTCATGACCCCGCCAACGGTTATCTGCCGATCGGCTGGACTGTAGAGCAATGGCTGGAGGGTCGTGTCAATGATCCCGACGGGGTTGCGGCGGCCGCGAGAGCGTCAATGGCGGTCCACGTGCGCGCGATGCTGGAGTTCAACAAAGCGGGTATCCCGACCTTCGACTATGGCAACAACATTCGCCAGGAAGCGCTCAATGAGGGCGTCCATGACGCGTTCGATTTCCCGGGTTTCGTGCCGGCCTATGTGCGGCCACTGTTTTGCCGCGGTATTGGACCGTTTCGCTGGGCCGCGCTGTCAGGCGATCCTGAAGACATATACAGAACCGATTCTAAAGTGAAGGAGTTGATTCCGGGAGACGCGCAGCTTCACACTTGGTTGGATGCAGCGCGTGAACGCATCCATTTTCAGGGATTGCCGTCGCGTATCTGCTGGGTGGGCCTCGGCGAGCGCCATAAACTAGGGCTCGCGTTCAATAAGATGGTGCGTGACGGAGAGCTCAAAGCCCCAGTGGTAATCGGGCGCGACCACCTCGACAGTGGTTCGGTTGCGAGCCCGAATCGTGAAACCGAAGCGATGCGTGATGGGTCCGATGCGGTTTCCGACTGGCCGCTGCTAAATGCACTTCTAAGCACGGCAAGCGGTGCGACCTGGGTATCGTTGCACCACGGTGGCGGTGTTGGCATGGGTTACTCACAGCACGCCGGGCTGGTCATCGTCTGTGACGGTAGTGAGGCTGCTGACAAGCGCATCGGACGCGTACTTTGGAACGATCCGGCGTCGGGCGTCATGCGACATGCTGACGCTGGATACGAGGACGCGATCGACTGTGCGCGAGAGCACGGACTGCAGTTGCCGATGCTGGATATCGGAGAATCAGCGTGATGCTAACAATAGACAAGCAAATGATCGGCCTTGCGGAACTGCGTGACGCGTGGCAAAGCCCGGTCAAGGCGAGTCTCGGTGACGATGCGCGGCGCTGTATCGCCGAGTCAAAAGAACTGATTGCCGACGTTGTTGCCGGCGGTGAACAGGTCTATGGAGTCAACACGGGCTTCGGGCAACTCGCACAGGTGCGGATCAGCGACGATGAACTTGCGCACCTTCAGGAGAACCTGGTGCGTTCGCACGCTGTCGGTGTGGGCGATGACCTGGGCGACGACATCGTTCGACTCGTGATGCTTATGAAAGTGATCTCCCTGGCGGAAGGTTTTTCCGGCGTGCGGCTCGAACTGGTCGAAGCGCTTTGTGCGCTGATCAATAACAATATCTATCCGCGCATTCCGTCACAGGGATCAGTCGGCGCATCTGGTGATCTTGCGCCGTTGGCACACATGGCCGGCGTCCTGATTGGCGCAGGCGAGGCCAGGGTCAATGGCACGATCGTGCCGGCGGAGCTGGCCTTGCAGCAGGCCGGGCTGAAGCCGATCACGCTTGCGCCAAAGGAAGGACTTGCGCTTCTGAATGGCACGCAGGTCTCGACAGCGTTGGCGCTGGCAGCCATATTTCGAACCGAACATGTGCTGGCTGCTGTTCTTGCGGCCGGGGCGATGTCCTCGGACGCCATCAAGGGCAGCGATACGCCGTTTGACAAGCGAATTCAGAGTGTCCGCGGCCACGGCGGACAAATCGCAGTGGCCGGAGTACTTCGGCAACTTATGCGCGGTAGTGACATCCGCGCATCCCACCTTGCCTGCGACCGCGTGCAGGATCCATATTCGATTCGTTGCCAGCCCCAGGTCATTGGAGCATGCCTCGATGTGTTGCGACATGTTTGTACGGTGGTTGAAACTGAAGCGAATGCCGTGACCGATAATCCGCTGGTGTTCGCCGCATCGCGGACGGTTCTGTCAGGTGGGAATTTCCATGCTGAGCCGGTAGCGCTTGCAGCCGATTACCTGGCACTGGCAATTGCCGAAATCGGTTCGCTGTCGGAACGGCGCATCGCCCTGCTTATCGATTCTCATTTGAGCGGCCTGCCAGCATTTCTCGTCGAAGAAGGTGGGCTCAACAGCGGCTTCATGATGGCCCAGGTTACGGCTGCGGCATTGACGTCCGAGAACAAGGCACACGCACATCCAGCCAGCGTCGACAGTATCCCGACCTCGGCAAATCAGGAAGACCATGTCAGCATGGCGACGTTCGCGGCGCGCCGGCTGCATGGCATGATTGACAATGTCTCGAATATTGTTGCGATCGAGTTGCTCGCGGCCGCGCAAGGCGTCGAATTTCATCATCCACGGAAAAGTTCGCCGGCGATCGAACGGGTGATCAGCAATCTGCGTGAGGTGTCACCAACCTACACAGAAGATCGCTCGTTGTCAGCGGATATCGCAAGGGTCGCAGCGCTGATAGACAAGGGCGTGTTCTGCGAGCATTCGGCGTCGATTCTACCCAGTCTCAGCAAGTAGAAGACCGCTGCAGACAACGCGGTTATAATGTCGCGATGAACACGAAAGTGCGGCACAAGATCGCGGCACTCGCGTCTCTGAGTGCAATTCTTGGTGCTTGCTCATCGATGGAATGGTCGGCAAGCAGAATCGATAGTGAAGCTGACAAAGCTCTCCTGGTATTCCAGGAAGAAGTTAACGGCGCCGCGGTATTTCTGGATCAGGCAGAAGGTTATCTTGTTTTTCCACGTGCGATCAGAGCGGGCCTGGGTGTGGGCGCGGAGACCGGGGAAGGTGCATTGCGAGTCGGTGGTAAGACACTCGATTACTTTCGCATCACGAGTGGCTCGATCGGCTTTCAGGTTGGTGCACAGGCCAGGTCGATTGTCATCGCCTTCATGACGGAGAGTGCACTGCAGCAATTCAAAAGTTCAAATGGCTGGAGAGTCGGGGTCGATGGCTCTGTTGCAATGATCGACATCGGTGTAGGTATGACGATCGATTCGCAAAACGTTCGCGACCCTGTCGTCGGTTTTATATTCGGCTCGGCAGGTTTGATGTACAACCTTACGCTCGAGGGCACCCGGTTTACGATCATTCAAAGGTAGTTCTGATTGCTCGTTAAAGCACAGAGTTGGTTTCGCCGCTGGTTCACAAAGGTCTGGAAAGTCCGTGGTGGCGGTCTCTATGCTTGTGGCTATGCGATTACTTTCGTCGCTCTCGAAGTAACGACAGTCGTTGGCGAACTTGCCGAAAGTACGAGTATTGGCAACTTCCTGTCCGAGCAACTCGTTGAATTTATCTTCCGATTTGTCGGTGATTCGATGGTTAATCTGCTGATGGCACTAATGTGGCCCGTCTACATCGTGCAGTGGCAGCCGCCATTCGGCGCGATTGGCCTCGGTCTGGCGTATATCGCCTTTGCGAAGTACCTGAAAAAGCCGATAAGCGATTGGCTGCTCCCCGAAACGGAAAACGAACCGTAGCAACCCGCTCCGACGAGCCGTTGCCCCGTCACACGTAGCTACACGGCCTGCGACCTCGGTGCACGGGCTCGCAGCTGGCATCATTTTTTTTCGGTATGGCTCGCTGCGCTGCGCTTTACTACCGAAAAAAAAGATCCCACCCACGGCCCTCCCGGAGATCGTAGAGGCCCGGTATCGGGTGTGTGCTCGAGCGTCGTGCGTAGCGCCGCGACGCAGGACGCCAAAGCAAGCGGAGGACGATCTGAGCGAGCCAGGGACGGCGAGCGAAGTTAAGCGAGCACACATACCCGGTAGCGGGCCTGTGTGAGGCGGTAACAGTCCGTCGAAGAGGGTTGCTACGATTTTCAGGTGGTTTCGACTATCTTGCCTTGTCGTTTCGCGTTTTCATCGAAGCCGTGTTGCCAGTCGGAGCGATGCGTCGCCGGTGCAATCTGCACCGCCGTGACTTTGTACTCGGGGCAACTTGTTGCCCAGTCGCTGTGTTCGGTAGTCACGACGTTGGCGCCCGTTTCGGGGTTGTGAAACGTTGTATAGACGACACCGGGCTGCACCCGGTCGGTGATGGTCGCTACCAGTGAGATGTCGCCTTTGCGGCTCGAGAGCGAAACAAGGTCGCCTTCCTTGATGCCGCGCATCTCCGCGTCACTCGGATGGACTTCAAGCAGGTCAGCGTCGTACCAGACCATGTTGTCGGTACGGCGCGTCTGTGCGCCAACATTGTACTGCGACAGGATGCGCCCGGTCGTCAGTAGTAACGGGAACTTGCGGTTGCTGCGCTCTTCAGTTGGTACGTATTCAGTTTCGACAAACAGGCCTTTGCCGCGCACGATATTATCGACGTGCATGATCGGTGTGCCCATCGGCGCGCTGTCATTGCATGGCCACTGCACGCTGCCTACGTCATCGAGAAACGCGAAACTGACGTTCGCAAATGCTGGCGTGAGTTCGGCAATCTCATCCATGATTTGCGCAGCGTTGTCGTAGTTCATCGGATAGCCGAGCGCCTGTGCCAGTTCCTGAGTGATTTGCCATTCGTCTTTGCCCTGCTGTGTCTTCATCACCGGACGTACACGATTGATGCGCCGTTCGGCATTGATGAACGTGCCATCTTTCTCCAGAAATGAAGTGCCGGGCAGGAAGACGTGAGCAAACTTTGCCGTCTCGTTCAGGAACAGGTCCTGTACGACGACGCATTCCATGTTGCCGAGTGCTGCCTCGACGTGATGCGTGTCCGGGTCGGACTGCGCAACGTCCTCGCCCTGGATGTACATGCCCTTGTAGCGTCCGGCGCAGGCCTCATCGAACATATTGGGAATGCGGAAGCCGGGCTCCGGATCAATTGTGACACCCCAATGTCGCTCGAATGAGCCACGGATCTCGTCGTCCTGGACCGGGCGATATCCGGGCAGTTCGTGCGGGAACGAGCCCATATCGCAGGAGCCCTGCACGTTGTT
>Ga0255054_10001694_pt1 | contig 12859 bp, 10 predicted proteins | sample JV7_2_23_MG_FD_188634 | JGI IMG/M metagenome (GOLD analysis project Ga0255054, IMG submission 188634) | Seawater microbial communities from Jervis Inlet, British Columbia, Canada - JV7_2_23 | ecosystem: Environmental > Aquatic > Marine > Inlet | place: Canada: British Columbia | collected...
ACCTAGACCTGTGCCCCCAGTGGTTATAATGATATCAAGTTTTTGTTTATCAGATAATCTCATGACTTCTTTAGAAATTGTTTCTTTTTCATCCGGGAGAATTATAAATTCCTCGAGGACAATTGGATACTTTTTCAATCTGTTCCTAATTATCTCTCCGCTTTTATCCTTTCTCTCACCCTTAAATGTTGAATCGCTGATGACCAAAACTCCTGTTTTTAAAGGTTTTGGAAACTTATCTTGAAAGTCACTCTTGCCGCCTTTCTTTTCAAGAAGGACAATTTTTTCAATGACCAATCCTTTATCCAAGGGCTTTAGCATGTCGTAAACGGTCAAGGCAGCCACTGCAACAGCTGTTAAAGCTTCCATCTCCACTCCAGTCTTCCAGATAGATCTGACTTCAGACCTTATGGCTATCTCATTTTTTTTCATCTTATAATCTATGCCCACAAAATCAACGGGAAGGGGATGACAAAAAGGAATAAGCTCTGATGTTTTTTTTGTAGCCATAACAGCAGCAGCCCTAGCTATTTCTAAAACGTTCCCTTTAGGAACTTGCCCTTTCCTTAATGCTTCCACAGTACTTTCAGCCATTTTTACTCGCGCTTCGGCTCTAGCTTCTCTTAGAGTTTCAAATTTGCTGCTTATGTCGATCATCTTCAACCTCCAAGACTGCGGATATAAATATCACCTGCAGCATGATCTTTAGACATGGATGAAGGTTTCATTTTAACTGCCTCTTTGAAAGCCTCTCTAATCATTTTTTCTTTTTCTCTAAGAGAGAGATCATCCCTCAATAAAGGCAAGAGCTCAACTTTGGTCTTCGAAAAAAGACAGGGTCTCAGCTCACCGCTTGCTGAAAGCCTGAGCCTTGAACATGAAGAGCAAAAAGATCTAGTCACCGGAGCAATAATTCCGATTTTCCCCTCTAAACCATTCCTGCCTCTCAAAGCAAATTCCTGGGCTACTCCAGAAGAAAGAAGAGGATGAATATCAAATTTTTTCTTGATTATGTCTTTTATTTTTTCATAAGGAAAAAAGTAATCCTCTCTCCATCCTGGGCCACAGAGGGGCATGAATTCAATAAATCTTACTTCTACAGAATTTTTCAAAAAGTATTGTATAAATTCTGTGATTTCAGTTTCGTTTATCCCTCTTAAAACAACCATGTTAACTTTGATCATAAAACCTTCTTCTAAGGCCCTCTGGATGCCCTCCAGGACCGTAAAAAATCTATGGCGGCCTGTTATTCTATAATACAGATCTTCAGACAAGGTATCTAAGCTTATATTAATCCTTCTGATGCCTATTTCTTTTAATCTCTTCAAATGAGGAAGAAGCAAGGTTCCGTTTGTGGTTAAAACAATTTCCTTTAATTCCTCAATTTCATGAAGGGAACTTATGAATTCAATGATATCTTTGCGAAGGAATAATTCACCTCCTGTGAGCCTGACCTTATCTATGCCAAGCGTAGAGGCCACCTTAACCACCTGTAAGAGCTCCCGGTAAGAACAAATCTCTGATCGATCCAGGTAATTAATTTTATGGGGAGGATGGCAATATACACATTTTAAATCGCACCGATCTGTTACTGAAAGGCGCAAGTAATCTATATTCCGGCCAAAGCAATCAATCAGCTTATTCTTTCTTTCTCTTTTTATCTCTTCAACCATATTTTCAACGCCTCCTCATAATCTTTGGGGCTATTAACATTGAAAAAGGAAAACTCTTTCGGATCAAACTTTTCAACCTCTTCTTGCGAGATATATTTTACTTTAAAAAAATTCAAAATATCTAGCAACTTTAGATTTTTGAATTCAATCTGCCGCCTTATTGTTTCCAGACAATTGAGCGAATAAACAGCAAACAACGTTTCTATTCCCTTGGAAGATAAGGGAACAACTATATCATTTTCTCCAATCTGTTTTATCATATAATCAATCAATTGCAAATTAATAAACGGCATATCACACGCGATTAAAAAGCTATGGATATTAGAGGAAACAGCAAGACCCGAATACAATCCCCCCAAAGGACCCGAGTCAGGAATAATATCTGTCACAACTTTAACATCTATATTTTTAAAGTAGTTTTGAGAGTTTGCTACTATAATTATTTCATCAAAAATTCTGCCAAGGGTATCGCTTTGCTCTTCGATAATCGTCCTTTCTCCGATTCTCAGGTAGGCTTTTTCTCGTCCCATTCTTGCATTCTTTCCTCCAGCCAAAATGATACAAGAAATTTGTCGTTGAGTCTCTAACATTTTTTCATTCTGTAAAGTTTAGCTGTAATTCTTCAAATCTATTCTGTAAAAAAAGAAAGCAAATTCTCGACTTCCTCTTTTTCAGTAGCTATGAAATCTTCGGTCAATTCTGCAACATTCCTGTAGAAATCATATCTGGCTGCTTCTATCACTTTTTGGCAGAAACCAGGTATCCAGACTTTAAGATGTTCATCGATAAATTTCTTTTCAAGCTCAATCGTCTTAAACAACAAAGAACCATTTTTTTGATCGTCCCAAAGCTCTGCTTCTTTTTTTACAAGTTTCTGCATGAACTCCAATTCTATGCTGATATGGTCAGGAATGCCTCCATAATCCTTTCTAAAAGAGAGGCCAGCAGATTCGATAATTCTTTTTACTTCAACTGTAGCAGTACCCCAAATTTGTCTAATTTCTCCTCTCTTAAAATTATAAAGAGATTCAAAGGGAGAAACGTGATCTTTGGGACCAATAAAGAGACGGGTATATTCTACAGCCAAGTTCTCGCATATTTTTGGCACAGATTGAGTCCAGAATTTCTCATCCCGCATTCCTTCCTTTATAAAAAAGAGGCGAGAATTACCACTATTTAATTTCTCTATGAAACTCTCGTCCGGCTCCTGAGAATAGATTAAGGATAAAAGTCCATAAACGTCGCTTCTTTGAAACGCCTTCTGAGAAGACTGCTGTCTATCCGTTTTTTTCTTTTTAAGCATATTCTTTCCATTTTACTCTCCAACCTCCTTTAAGGCAGGAGACCAAAACTTTCTTCATTCCAGCAACAAACTTATGCCTTTCTCACTGTAACTACTGTATCCATCCACCGCTGTTGACCGCTTATGGGATCGGGAGAGTTAGGAATAATCCAGTTGGGGTGAACTCCTTTTTCCTTCCACCATTTAAAATCACAATCCGGCTCGCAGACATGCTCAGCAGTTTTTTCGCCTGAAGCATACTCTCCAAAAGCCCAATGACCAAGGTGATGGGAAATAGCAATAACTCCAGGAATAATGCCTTCAGTCAATTTGGCTGCTGTCGTAATTTCTCCCACATCGGATTTTATCTTAATCCTATCACCATCCTTTATACCTATCTTTGCCGCTGTCTTGGAGTTAATCCAAGCAGGGTTATCATGATAAATCTCGGTAAGCCATTTACAGTTTTGGGTTCGAGAATGAGTTTGAACAGCAACTTTAAAGGTCGTCAAAATTAGCTCACCTGCTTTCATCTTCTGGTGTTCAGGGATAGGAATATAAGTCGGCATTGGACTAAAGCCTTTCTTCTTTAAGAGGTTGGAGTAAATTTCAAATTTACCTGATTTGTTGACTTTATCTGGATGAAATCCTTTAAAAACTTTATTCCCGATTTTCTGGCCAACATATTTCTTGTAAGCATCTTTAGTCGATGCATAATCTTCTCCTTCTTTTCCTTTCCAGACAACTCCTGTTGCTTCATCGACGATTGTATCCTTTAGGTTTTCTGGTTTTATTTCCTTGGCGAAGGAACGGTACAAGGGTTTAGCCTTAGGGTCGACCCAGGCTCCGTGTTTTTTCATGTATTCAAAGCCACCGGCTTCTTTGACTCCAGGAGTCTTCTCGCAGGCGTCTCGGACAAACTCCTCCGCCGAGTTAAAACCCAAATCCAGCCCCAATCTTTTTGCTATCTGGCAACAAACATCTTTAAAATCTCTAGCCTGTCCCAGAGGGGGAACAGCAGGTTGGCGGATGTAAAATTCAGGAATCTGGTCGTAGGAAACCATATCTTCCCAATCCCATCTTTCAAGATAGGTCGCATCCGGAAGAATCAAATCAGCCAGATCCGCAGTTTCAGAAACTGCAACATCAACTGCCACAAGATAAGGAATCAATTTTTCATCTTTCAAAATATCGATATTCTCCTTACAATCCCCATTGACATAGGCAGGATTGTAGCAGTAAGCCATGTAGATTTTGGGTCTTCCATGGGAGCCTTCTTTAATCATTTTCAGAACATAATGACTCATGTGATGGGTCGGATAAGCAGCTTGACCGGGTAATCCGTCCAGTATCTTTAACTTTTTTGTCTTCGTCTTTGGTTTTTTGAAAGAGTTTTTCCAACTCGCTCCAACAGCCTTACATGTTCCACCTTTTACATCGATATAGCCACATATAGCATCCAACATTTTTATAGCCCTTTCATTTTCATTTCCGTTGTAATGGGCAACCGCGCCTCTGTAAGAAATGGTTGTCCCCGGCTTAGCTCTGGCAAATTCAAGGGCTAGTGATTTGATTTTTTCAGCCGGAACCCCACTTATACCTTCTGCCCACTTTGGAGTATAGGCTTTTAAATGCTTTTTTAGCTGGCTAGGAGTGACGTTTGTCCAGGTATTGATGAATTCCTTATCGTACAACTCCTTATTCATAATCACATTACACATCGCAAGGGCTACAGCACCATCTGTCCCAGGTTTAACAGGAATCCATTCAGTTGATTTAGCAGCTGTATTAGAGAGCCGCACATCAAAGGTGACCATTTTTACTCCTCGATCGACCACCGCCTTGATGACTCTTTGGGCAAAAGGGATATGGGAAGTATGGGCTTCAAGCACATTACAGCCAAAATTGAGAATCATGTTTGTATGGGTGGCATCGTTTACATCGTAGTGTTTCCCCCAAACGAGCTCTTGGGCACTCCATTTGCCACCTTCGCAGATAGAAGTGTGATTGCCGATGGTACCGGTTCCCAGAGCAGTAAAAAAATGATCTTTGATTATTTTGCTCGAGCTCGCTTTCATGCGGCCATAGTGAAACATGATCTCCTCAGGATGACCGCTATCCAAAACCTCCTTTAACTTAGCAGTTAATTCATTAAGAGCCTCTTCCCAGGAAATTCTTTTCCACATTCCTTCACCTCGCTTTTCAACTCGCTTCAGGGGATAGAGAAGGCGGTCAGGGTTATAGACTTGGTTGATCCCTGCTTGACCCCGGGAGCATAATTTCCCGTTGGTTCGAGGAAGTTTTGGATTTCCTTCTATTTTGACCAGTCGACAATCTTCGACATAACAAATGATGCCATCGCGGGAGACGCATTGCCAGCAGGCAGAAGGGATTGCCTTCCTCTTTTTCCCTGTTTCAGGGGAAAAATCGCCTATTTTGATCTCACCTTTTAATTTTTCTGAACGCGATAAAGAATTCAGGGATAAAAGACTCCCGCTAATCATTCCTAGTTTTATAAAATTTCTTCTATTTAATCTCATCGATCCACTTGCCTCCTTTCTCATAAATCCCTTCTTTGAACGAGATATAAAAAACATGGGGATTTGTTCCCTCTTCTGGAAAGAGGACTTGAGTTTTGTGTTCTTTTAGTAGTTGAGAAACTTTGCTCTTAGGATCATTCATATCTCCAAATATCCGTGCTTCAGCGGGGCATGTATTTACACAGGATGGGGTAACCCCATTATCAATTCGATGAAAACAGAAAACGCATTTCCCGATGGTTTTATTATCTGTATCAGCTCCTGCCCATCTAATAGGATCCACATAACGAGCTTTATAGGGGCAGGCTTCTACACAGGCATGACAACCGATACACCTCTCATAATCCACCAAAACAAGCCCATCTGGCCTCTGAAATGTAGCTTTTTTTTCATATTCCACTGCTTTTCCATTATGTTTATAGGTCTCCTTCACAGGATCAACGGGGCAGGCTTCAACACATGGAGGGTTAGCACAGTGATTACATAAGATAGGTTGAAAAAATCTTTTTGCTTTAGGAAAAGTCCCTCTGTCCTTTTCTTTTACAACCGCCCGGAAAACACCGAGGGGGACTTGAAATTCACTTTTGCAAGCCACAGTGCAAGCACGACAGCCGTAACATTTTCGTATATCGACAACCATAATATATCGGGCTAAGCCATTTTCTTCTGCACCGAGTCCTGGAATTTTTGGACTCATTGCTAAGCCAAAAGAAGAAGCAACAGCAGCAGTACTTGCCTGCTTTAAAAATTGGCGTCGAGAGTTATTCGCTTCTTTATTTCCTTTTTTCATAAACATTTACCTCCTTTTTAAATTAAAATTCTATTTGAAATCGACCAAATATCTCATAAATTCCTTTCGGCACTGCACCATAGAAATCTCCTAACCGAGCATAGGAAAGGCCCATATCGAAAACAAGATATTTGTCTATGAACAGCGAAAATTCTCCTCCTACTTCATATCCCATGGATTTTGACTGATTCCTTTCTTTATCAGAAAAAAATATTCCTCCAGTTACTTTGAAATCCAGATTTTTTAAAATCTTAGGAAACTTTAACTGCGCCTGAGAGGTGAAAAGTCCTGCTCCACTATTCCCTATTTCTAAACCAAAATCATTCACATCAGACGGTCCTTGAGGAGTGAAAATATGAGTGTAAGCCCAATAACCTCCTGAGCCCAGTATTCCCATCGGAGTTAAGAAAGATCTGCTTCCTGTGCCTCCCTCACTTCCTGTCGTGTATATACAGAGGAGAGAGAGGCCTGTTTTGTTAAAAGAGAATTTCCCCTCTCCTTTGAAAGCAAATCCAGTGTGGGAGATGTCATCATATTTGCCGTTGTTGATCATAAAGAAAGCGTTTAAATCTGCTTTTCCAAGATTGAAGGAAGAAGTTAGAGCATACCATCCTTCTTTTATCTTACTCCCCAGGAGACCTGGTAAACCAAAAACGCTACTTTTGTTGAAAAAATAGACATGGGCTCCAAATTTTGAGTGAAGAAAATCCAGAATATAGAATTCTCCCTCTCTGTCAACTCCTGAGCTTAAGGTATCCACCAGCCTTAAATATGCTAGTCGGTAGGTATTTTCCTTACACTTTCCCTCTAAAGAAATCCCTCCGACATTAAAATCCCAATCAGCACTGAAAAGCGTGTCTCCAACTTTATCAGAAACAGGAAGAATTCCAGCACTCAATCTTTGGTCTTTTGCAAGAAAAGCATAAACGTAACCATACCGAATGCCTCGAGCGCTCAACCGATTGAAAACAACAGCTTCTCTTACTCCCTCACGTGGATCAGATAAATCTGGTCCTACTCCCCATCCCCCTCTGAATTCCAGTTGGACAAATCCGCCTACCTTCTGAGTAGGTTGAACATCCAAGGAGAGACGAAAACGCTGTCGGAAAAAATCATAATTGCTATGCTCGGAAAAAGAGGAACCACCAGAACCTGGCAGATTGCTGGCGTTATACATAATTCTGTACTGAATGGATAAATCGAACTTATGTAGTTCTTTTAAGGAAAGGGCTTGAATACTATTTAAGGTTGAGAAATATAAAGCAAAAAGAAGAATAAAATAAAAGATTTTTCTCATAAATTTCTCCTTAACTTCTCAACCAAAGTTTAGTACTTCAACTCGAAGGTTAAAAGTGCTATAACATCGGAGCTTCTGTCGTCAGCATAGCTTTTGAATCTGATGTTGGGCATAACATGCACCAATTTATGGGGGATATAATCCAAGCCAATGATAATGTAGGTTATTTCATCATTATCTATGCCTGTGACATCAATAAAAGGATTAAAAAAATCATAGCGGGCAAATATCTTAATCTCCTTAGCAACCTTGTAATTTCCGAATAGAGAATAGCCACCTCTTTTAAGGGAATTTTGGTTATCTTTGTACTGGAATATCTCACTGCCGAGCGCGAGGTTGCCTTTTTTATAAAGCAGATCACCTCTATAGGTATAATTGGTTGAATCTACATTTTGTTTTTCCACATCTATATAGCCAGCAATTGTAAGTCCTTCGATAGGTAGCAGTTGGAGTTGAGCTGCAAATTTTTTATATTTATCTCTCTCAGGATGGGAATAGCCGGCACCGTTAGAAACCATAAGATGATAACGAAGCTGCTTTACAATTTTCCCTTTCAAGGCAAAACCTAAATCAGCACTGGCAAAATCGACGCTTTCACCTGTTTGGTCTTTATAAACATCCATCAATGTTTTTTCCACTCCCCGGTAGCCCCATACTGCTTCAGCTATTTCCTTGATAGGGGTGAATGTCATCCCAATATAAAGCTTGGATTCTGGTATTAAATTTCCCCATTCAAGATAAACATGTTTTAAAAAAGGCCTGGATTTATCATCGACTTTTCGGTCGGCGTCGGTTCTGAAACGAAACTTGAATTTTTCACTTATCTTATGTTCTAAAGTGAAGTAAGCTCTTCGGAATTTAAAGTCATTCCAACCTTTCCCTTTATCTTCGGCCATAGGACCACTGGAACTGAGCAAATAGTTATAGTCAAAGTAAGCTTTTCCTTTGATAGAAAATCCTTTCAAAGGATTTTTTTCTTGTCCCAAAACAAGAGATAGATTGAATAAAAATAAAATTAAACCGAAAGAAAATATGCGAAATAAAAATTTCATCGTTTCTCCTTTTCTAGCAGATAGAGTTTGCAATTTTCTTCTACGCAACGACTTTTTTATTTGGCTGATATCACTTGTATATGATATTAGGCTCATTATAATAACATCCAACTTGTACATACAAGCAAAAAATGTGCCAAAGGAATAGATATGGATTAACTTATTGGAAAGAAATTAGTTATAAGATGAGAACCTCTTTACAAAGATGAATAAACAAGCGATTTTTCGCCGAAACAAGCGATTTTTCGTTAAAGTTTGTATTTCTCTATTTTGCTCCTCAAAGTAGAAAGCTTCAATTTGAGGAATCTCGCTGCTTTAGCCTTATTCCCCCCGCTCATTTCTAAAGCACTCTTAATAAGATTGATTTCTGTACGTTTCATCACTTCATCATAGCAACTTCCATCCAAGCATTCTTCCTGGGGACAGATCTCTTCCCAAATTATTTCGGAAGGAAGCTGGGAAGTAGTAATATTTCCATCAGGTGCTGTCGAAGCTAATCTTTCTATCAGGTTTTCTAATTCTCTCACATTTCCGGGCCAGCCATAATTCAAAAGATAATCCATTACTTGATTTGGCATTTGCATGGGTATATTTGATGAATATTTCTCAACAAAAGCATCAATTAATAAAGGAATATCTTCTTTTCTTTCTTTCAAAGGAGGCAAATGGATGGGCACCACATTTAAACGGTAATAAAAATCTTCTCTGAATTCTCCTTTTTTGATTTTTTCTAAAAGATTCTCTTTTGACGCAGCAATAACGCGGACATCTACTTTAATCGTTTCAATTCCACCCACCCGTTCAAATTCAAATTGCTGCAGAACTCTCAAAAGTTTAACCTGAAGTTCTAAGGGAATATCATCCACATCATCCAAAAGGATAGTCCCTCGGTCAGCTAATTCAAATCTTCCTTTTTTATCAGTGATGGCCCCAGTGAAAGCTCCTTTTTTATGCCCAAAAAGCTCGCTTTCTAATATATCCTTAGAGAAAAGAGCACAGCTAACTTTTATATAAGGGTTATCTTGTCTTAGCCCTGTATAATGAATAGCATCCGCCACCATTTCTTTTCCTGTGCCCGTTTCTCCTGTAATGAGGACAGTGGAGTCCGAATTGGCAACCATCGATGACAGATCATAAACCTGTTGCATGGATTTACTTTTTCCGATGAGTTTATGAAAACTATGTCTTTCTTTTAATTGTTCCTTAAGCTCAATATTTTCTCTTTTTAAAGATTGGACCTCTACAATTCTTTCTATGGCTAAGACAAGCTCCTCGTTAGAAAAAGGCTTGGTTATGTAATCATAAGCGCCTTGTCTCATAGCTTCGACTGCGGTTTGAATTGTTCCAAAGGCAGTCATGATAATTACCGTGCAGTCAGGCTGCCTTTCTTTGATTTTTTTTAACAGCTCAATGCCATTCATCTCAGGCATTTTATAATCCACCAAGGCCACTTCAAATTCCTCTTTCTCTAAAAGATCCAAAGCCAGGATAGGACTTTTACTTAAAGAAACATCGAAGCCTTCCTCTTTCAAATCATCCCCGATCGAAATTCTTAAAATGTCTTCGTCTTCGACAACCAAAATTTTCATTTTTTATGCTCTATTTAAATTTAAAGGTAGGGTGAAAATAAATTTTGTACCTCTGTTTACTTCACTTTCTACTGAAATATCTCCGCCATGTTCCTTGATTATGTTGTAAGAAACCGAAAGACCCAATCCTGTGCCTTTTCCTGGTTCTTTGGTGGTAAAGAAAGGATCAAAAATTTTATCGATGTTCTCGCAGGAGATACCTACACCATTATCTTCGATTGCAATACAGGCTAATGAGTTATCAGAGAAGGAGGAAATAGAAAGTTTCCCTCCATGAGGCATTGCATCTGCAGCGTTTAAAACAAGATTAATAATGACCTGCTCAATGTGCTGACCGTCTCCAATACAGTTTTTTAACTTCTCATCAAAATTTATTTCGACCTCAACACCACTCTTTTCGAGTTTGTACTCCACTAAAGAAAGGGCTCTGTTGATTATTTCCGGCAAGTTAAAAGGCTTAAAATGGTAGTCATCTCGTCGAGAGAAATTGAGAAGTCCTATCACCACCTTCTCAATTCTTTGGATAGCATTCATCATCAGGCCAAAGTACCTGTTTATCTGGGGTTTTTGAGGATTCTTTTTAATGCGAATCAGACAATTCTTCAATCCAGCTAAAGGGCTGCTTATTTCGTGGGTTAAGCCTGAAGCAAGGGTCCCCACAGAAGCTAATTTCTCTGTCTGGATAAGACCTTTTTGGGCTTTTTTTAAATCTAAATGAGCCGTTTGAAGACGGAATGCCATTTCATTGAATTTATTTGCTAGAATGTTTATTTCATCCTTTGTCTTGATTCTTAGAGGCTTAATTTCTTCATTCAGGTTGATAGTCTCAAAGGCTTTTGTAATCTTGGAGATGGGATATGTAATCCAATAGGCAAAAATGACTGCTCCGATAATGCCAACCACTAAAAAGAGTAAAACCATTCCTGTTAAAATGATAACGACTTTATTAGTCGTTGCAACCAGGTTTTTCTCTGCTATCCCCAAACGGAGAAAGCCGATTTTTCCCTCTAGAATCGGCACAATAATATCCTGATAACGATTATTATGTTCATCTGAGATTATCTGAAAATGATAGGATTCCCCTTTATTAAGCTCGTTGGCATTTAGTAGCTCCATAGGGAAATCAAAACCAAACGTATGAACTACGACATTATTTTGATTATCTGTAATAAAACCATATGAAACATCTGTATTACTTTGCCTAATCTGGTCAAGAAGGACCTGAAGAGAAATTAAATCCTCATACAACAATAGCTTGGTGCTTCTTTCAGCTAGGCTTTGAGCTAAAAACAAGCTCCTCTTATCAACTTCTTTCTGGAGAGCCTTATAGGTACTCTGGCGGTTAAAAAAAATGTTCAGAGAACCAAATATGGCAACAACAATGATGATGGCCCCGATGAATTTAGTGCGTAGTTTAAGACGTGGGACTTGGGATTTCATTACATCATTCTTGGAAAAATGCTCTCATTTTCCGGATAGATTCATACTCACTATCCTTACCTAAAACAAATCTATCTATATCAAGATGAGATAATATCTCTTTGCCTTGAGGGTCAGTATTCATGTTGATAAAAACGGATTGAAGTTTTCTTTTGAGATCAGGTTCAATGTTTGGATGAATAACCACAGGAGGCATTCCGAAGGGCTCAGACTTTTTTATGACTTTCAAGCTAGCTACTTCTTGAGGTTTATTCCCTTTAAAATAATCAAAAATGAGACTGTCCACACTCGCTGCATCTACAATTTTGTTTTCTACAGCCTGGATAGAATAATCATGAGCATAAGTGTAAATCACACGAGAAAAAAACATTTTTTCCGAAAGATTAATTCCCTTCACAAGATACCTGGGATAAAGACATCCTGTATTGGATAAAGGATCAGTAAAAGCAAAGTCGTGTCCTTTTAAATCCTCAAATTTTGCGAGACCTGAGTCATTCCGGACAATTACATAGGCATGGTAATTTGATTTTCCTTTTATCTGAGGAACAACCAGAATTTCTGCGTCGAACTCCTCTCTTGCTTCAACATAGGCTCCTGAGCAGATAAAAGCAAAATCCAGTTCCTGCAGGCGCAATAATTCGTTTACCTCTTGATAAGATTTTCTCTGTTTAAATATTATCTTTCTTCCTATCTTATGATGGATATAGTTAAAAATTTCATTATAATGAAAAAAATTTTCCTCAGGGGATATCATAGCTGCAACAGCAACTCTTAAAGGCCCTTCCGTTTCGCCAGGGAGAGATTGGATCTCTTCTCTTTTGGATAAGTCAACTTTGATTTTCTTCTCATCGCTATTTTTTTGGCAAGAGGAATTAATCAGAATAAATAAAAAAAAGAGTAAAGAAAAATATTTCATTTTAGTTACGGATTGAATACTCATCTTACTACAAATAAATTTTACTAAATGGAGAGGGAGGTAGTCAATCTTGAAGAAGGATTGATAATCTTCAAAACCTACAAAAAAGAGATAATCGTGAGTTAAAGATAAAAGAAAGAAAAGAAGAAAGATTATTTCCAGAAAATGATGATTAAAACACCAAAAATTAAAGAAAGGCTGGTTTGGACTAAACCTTGCTTCATGATTTCAAACTTGGGGCGAAGCACAATAATACTCCAAAGTGTATGAATTACCATGG
>Ga0255054_10001697_pt1 | contig 12852 bp, 14 predicted proteins | sample JV7_2_23_MG_FD_188634 | JGI IMG/M metagenome (GOLD analysis project Ga0255054, IMG submission 188634) | Seawater microbial communities from Jervis Inlet, British Columbia, Canada - JV7_2_23 | ecosystem: Environmental > Aquatic > Marine > Inlet | place: Canada: British Columbia | collected...
AGCTCCGCCAGGTAGGCGACCGACCAGATGGCGGTTTCCAGATCAGAATCGGCGGCCGCCGCCAGGAGGTTGGGGGTGCTCTCCGGGTCTCCGATCAGACCGAGCGCGAAGGCGGTTTCGCGCCGTACCGGGGGTCCAGCCTCGAGAAGGAAAGTCCGCAGCAAGGGCACGCCTCGGCGATCACCGATCCGGCCGAGAGAAGTGGCCAGGGATGCCTTCAACTCTGGGTTCTCGAAGCGGATGGATCCGACCGTAAAGGAATCGTAGTACCGGCGGTCCGCCATCAGCAGCAACAGCCCCTCTTCGCGCAGATCGGGAGCTTCGGGAAGCGACGATGTGGACTGCGGTGACCTGGGCTCGTGGCTGGCACAACCGATCAAGATCATCAGCAATGCCAAACTGCTCCTTCGATGCATCATCGGTGTCATCGTATGCGCCTACCCACTGGTACAGCAAGCCGAGCCACCCTCGCGGGTGGTGCTCTCCAGCCGGTCTATCTGTTAAAGTTTCCCCGCGGTAGAGGACGTCGGCCCGGACACCTCCAAAAAGACTTCCGCTCGCCACGTCTCCAGCACCAGCCTCGACGTCTACGTCGCTTGCTACGGAGTTATCGAGGCTTCTTCCCGCTGGAATAGGGACCCGATCAGCGTCGGTCGCGAAGAATTGCGTGGGGTTGGTCCAGATACCTGGAATTATGACTTCTGCTGAGCAAACTACGATCGCGGTTCGATCCGTCGGGCTGGGCAAACGCTTTGGCCGGCAATGGGCCTTGGCCCACTGCGACCTACAGGTTGACGCCGGACAGGCGGTGCTGCTGGCAGGGGCCAACGGCTCTGGCAAGACCACTCTGCTGCGGCTTATCGCCGGTCTGTACAAGCCGACCCAAGGCCAGCTGACCATCTTTGGGAACGACCCGAATCGGGAACGTATGACGTGTCGGCAGACGCTCACCCTGGTGGGTCATGATCACTACCTCTACAGCCAGCTCACGGCCCTCGAGACCGTCCAGGTCTGGGCCCGTTTGAGTGGCTGCGAGCACTCGGATGATCAGCTGCTGGACCTGCTCGAAGAGGTCGATCTGCGCCACTGGAGAAACAAACGGGTCGGTGGCTTCTCCGCCGGTATGAAGAAGCGCCTGACCCTGCTGCGAACCAGACTGGAGGAACCTCGGCTGATTCTTCTGGATGAGCCCTTCTCAGCCCTGGACACCGACGGGCAGAAACTCATCGAGGACTGGGTGCAGCGTTTCAAGAGCGCTGGCAAGACCCTAGTCGTTGCATCGCACAATCTGCCTCGCGCAGCCCGTCTTTGCGAGCGCGCGGTGTTCCTGAAGGAAGGCCAGATCATCTGGCAGGGCAAGGCTACCGACATGATCCAGCAGCTGAGGCTGACATCGTGAAGATCCTGCGTCAGACCTGGGCCGTAGTAAGGAAGGACCTGCTTCTCGAATGGCGGGGCCGGTCACGAATCCTCTCGGTCCTACTGTTTGGTGTCGTGACCTTGCTGTTGTTCTCATTCGCGGTCGGACCCGACAGCGTCATGTTGCGGACCGCGGCGGGAGGATTCCTCGTCCTGGCGCTCCTGTTGAGCTCCACCCTGAGCCTGTCGGAGAGCTTTCGGGTCGAGCAGGAGCTGCGAGCCATCGAAGGATTGCTATTGCTTCCAGTGGATCCGGTTGCACTGTACTATGGTAAGTGCCTCAGCAACACCTTCTTCCTGATGCTCCTGGCGCCCGTGCTGACACCTGTGACCCTGATTCTCTATTCCGTCGAGCTGGATTTTGCAGGATTCCTGACTCTGTTCGGGCTGTGGACGCTGGCCGCCGCGGGACTCTCGGCACCCGGAACATTGTACGCGGCCATGACCAGCCGCCTGCAGAGCCAGGATGTACTGCTGCCGCTGCTGCTTTTCCCGCTGGTGATTCCTGTGCTCATGGGCTCGGTCAAATCCGTGACTCTGCTTCTGACCGGCGACCCCATGTCGCAGATTCAATCCTGGACCCTGCTGCTGGCGAGTTTTGCGATCATCTATTGGAGCCTTTGCGGCTTGCTGTTCCCCCATGCAATCGAGGAGGGCTCATGAGCCAACGTATGACGAAGATTCACCTCTTTGGACTGGTCGGTCTGCTCCTGCTGCTTGTCGGCAGCTACCTGGGGCTGTTCGTGGCACCCCCGGATCGCTACATGGGCGATGTCCAGCGGATCATGTATGTCCATCTGCCCAGCGCCTGGAACGGGATGCTCTGCTACCTGTTCGCCTTCGGTTTTGCCATCGCATCGATCTGGCAACACAAGCCGAAGTGGGATGCCCTGACGGTCGGTGCGATCGAGGTCGGCGCCGTCCTCAACGCCCTGCTGTTGATCCAGGGGAGCATCTGGGCCCGCCCGACCTGGGGAGTGTGGTGGGATTGGGATGTACGACTCACCACCTCACTCATCATGTTCTTGCTGTTTGCCGGCGTCCTGGCTTTGCGATCCTTTGTCGAGGACCCCAACCAAAGGGCTACGTGGACAGCCATTGCCACCATCGTGGCCTTTATCGATGTGCCGCTGGTCTATTTCTGCGTCCGCTGGTGGCGAAGTCTCCATCAGGTGCAGTCGACGCCTGACACTGTCAGCTCGGCGATGGTCATGCCCCTGCGCCTGAACTCCATCGCCATCTTTCTGCTCGTAATCTGGATGGTGGCGCAACGAGCCCGATTGGAGATGATCCGCCACCAAAAGGAGCAGGTGGACGAACCCGCCAGGATGGCTACCGTAGGAGGGCTTGAAAATGTCTGAAGGCGTTATAATTGGTGGCTGGAACTACGTTGTAGCGGCCTACGCGATTACCGGGCTGGGCTTGGTCGCCTATACCTGGGGCCTCATCACCCGCCTCCGGAGATCCCACAACAAAGAAGAGGACCGATAGATGAGCAAGGAAAGAACTCGCCGACTTGTATTGGCCATCACTGCAGTCGCGATCAGCGCCGGCGTTCTGGCCTTCCTGGCATTTGGCGGCATCGGTGAGAACCTCGTCTACTACTGGAGCCCCACCGAGCTCCAGGGGGCGGGGGACGAAGCGATCGGTGCCACCATCAGGCTCGGTGGGCTGGTCGAGCCGGGAACTGTAGAGCGCGCCGCGGACGGCTTGACTCTCAAGTTTGCTGTCACCGACGGTGCAGCTTCGGTTCCGATCGTCACCAATAACGTGCCACCAGCGATGTTTCGCGAGGGTGTGGGAGTCGTGGTCGAAGGCACGATCCGCAAAGATGGCAGTTTCGAAACCAACCGGCTGCTCGTCAAGCACGACAACCAGTATCGAGCTCCGGGTGACGGTGACGAGATGGAGATGGAAGCGCTCATGGAGAGCATGCAATTCGACCGTAGCCAGAAGGCCCAGAACGGGAGTGAGGACGGATGACCACGAGCCAGATCGGACTCGGGCTCGTTCTGATGGCACTCCTCACTTGTGCCGCTGGAACTCCTATCGGGTTCGTTGCCGGAGCTACACGCTCGGCGACCGGTCTGCAATGGACCCGCCGGCTGGCCTATGCGTTTGCATTCTTTATGCTGCTGGCCAATCTGGTCATGCAGTACGCGCTCATCACCCACGACTTCTCAGTTTCTTATGTTGCCAACGTGGGTTCTTTGGCCACTCCTCTTCACATCACCATTGTCTCGTTGTGGTCTTCGCTCGAAGGCTCGATTCTTTTCTGGGGTCTCGTGCTGGGGATCTTTGTCACAGCGGTGACCTACTTGCAACGTCAGGGTCATGAGGATTACCTGGCCTACACCCTGGGCACCATGTTGCTGGTCGGTCTGTTCTTCTCCTTCATGATTGCCGGACCCGCCAATCCATTCCGCTCTACCCCGCTACCGATTCCCGCCGACGGTCCAGGTCCCAACCCACTGCTGCAGAATCACATCTTGATGATCGTGCACCCGCCCCTGCTCTATCTGGGCTATGTGGGGATGACCGCGCCCTTCGCCATGACGGTGGCCGCTTTGCTGCGTGGCCAGCTGGGGTCCACCTGGCTGCGACCGCTGCGCAACTGGCTTCTCCTCCCCACCAGCTTTCTGACCATGGGCATCATGCTCGGTGGCTGGTGGTCGTACGAGGTCCTGGGTTGGGGTGGCTATTGGGCATGGGATCCGGTCGAGAATGCCTCGTTTCTTCCCTGGTTGACAGCTATCGCGGCCTTGCATTCCGCCATCGTGCAACAGAGGCGGGGTTCACTGAAAGCCTGGACTTCTATTCTCATCATGGTCACGTTCCTGCTTACCATTCTCGGCACCTTTCTGACCCGATCGGGAGTGGTGAACTCGGTTCATTCCTTTACCCAGAGTCCCATCGGACCCATGTTCCTGGGGTTTCTCGGATTCTGTCTGGTGGGCGTGGTCGTGCTGCTGAGCCTGCGCATCGACACGCTGGTCTCCGAGCCCGCAGAAGATTCGGTCATGGCCCGGGAGGGGGCTTTTCTGCTCAACAATCTGTTGCTGGTGACCTTCACCTTCACCGTGCTGATCGGGACTCTGTTCCCCATCATCGCCGAAGCAGTCCGTGGGGTGAAGGTGAGCGTGGGCGAGCCCTATTTCAATCGCATGGCGGTGCCCATCTGTCTCGGCTTGCTCTTTCTCATGGGAGTGGGACCCGCCCTTCCCTGGGGTCGATCCGACCGGCGGTCCCTGCGGCGCGCGCTTCTCGTGCCACTACCGGCAGCGCTGGCCGCCATGGCAATCACTGCCCTGCTGGGCGGCCGCCATCCGAACGTTCTGCTGACCGGAGCCTTGGCGGGCTATGCGCTCTGGGTGACTCTCGATCAGGTACTGCGACCGGCGCGAGTTCGTGCCCGCAAGGGTGAATCGGTGCCCCAGGCCATCGACCGCTCGTTTCGGCGGGCTCCCCGGAGGGTGGGGGGTTACCTGGTTCATTTCGGGGTCATCGTCACCTTTGTCGCCATCGCCATCTCGGCCAACTATCAGGTCAACTTCGAGACGACGATGGCTCCTGGGCAGACTGCCAGCGTCGGTGACTATCAGCTCACATTCGATCGAGTCAGGGTCGTGAATGAGCCCCACATGGTCTCGCAGAGAGCGACAGTGGCGATCGCCCGTGGTGGTAAACCCAAGGGAAGTCTCGAGCCGGCACTCAACCACTACCCCACCCAGCGCGAGCCCATCGGGACTCCTGCCGTCCGCTCGACTCTGACCCACGACCTCTACCTGACGGTGATGAATGTCGATGAGGAAGGCCGGTTGGGTCTGCGGGCCATCGTCACCCCGGCGGTCTCGTGGATCTGGATCGGCGTCTTCATCATGGCTGTCGGGACTGGGATCTGTCTGGTGCCGCCGAAGAAGGTCAGGGTAGCCGAGAGCGCCCCGGCCATGGAGGCTGCGACTTCATGAATCGTCTCGTCCTGATCTTCGGACTGCTGATCATCGCGCCCCTGCTGATCTTCCTGGCGCTGTCGTTTGGCAAGGATCCCCGGGCGCTGGACTCGCCCCTGGTAGGCAAGCCCGCTCCCAACTTTGTCCTGATGGGGATAGACGGCGAACTCGTCCGACTCGAGGAGTTTCGCGGGCAGCCAGTCTTCTTGAACTTCTGGGCGACCTGGTGCCAGCCCTGTATTGTCGAGCATCCGGTGCTCCGAGCCGGGGCGAAGCGATACGAGGGCAGGGTCCAGTTCCTCGGGGTCGTCTACCACGACGAGGTCGAGAAGATCCAGGCCTTCCTCGACAGCCGCGGCGAGTGGGGTCCCACCCTTCTCGATGAGGACGGTAGCGTGGCGGTCGCCTACGGTGTCTACGGCGCGCCCGAGACTTTCTTTATCGATCGCGACGGGATCATCGTCGAAAAGTTCACGGGGCCTCTCTATCCAGAGTTCTTGCGGCGCAAACTCGACAGTCTCCTTTGAGCTCCCTCATTCCCATGTTTCGAATCTCATTTTCCCTTGTGCTCATGAGCACAGCTCTGCTGGCTCTCGCCATCGGTCCAGCGATCGGCCAGGAGCGAACTGGCGTCGATAATCTGGCCGTCATCGGCCAGCCCCAGGGTACGCCCCTGAGTGGCCCCGCGCTCGACCGACGCACCGAGGAGCTCACGAGCGTGATGCGCTGCCCGGTCTGCCAGGGCTTGTCCATCGCCGATTCGGGCACCATGATCGCATTGGCCATGAAGGAGGAGGTCAGGCAGTTCCTCGCCAAAGGGTACACCGACGACCAGATCCTGCTCTACTTCGAAGCCTCCTATGGCGAGTTCGTCCGCCTGGAGCCCAAAGCTCAAGGGTTCAATCTCGTCGTGTGGATCGCCCCGGTGGGCGCCCTGCTGGTCGGTCTGGCACTGGTGATTCACCGTCTGCGATCGAAACCCCGGACCACGGCCGTTGCCGACTCCGGCGAGGCGGACCTTGAAGAGTACCGCGAGCGCGTGCGGCGTGAGGTGGGCTCATGAATGAGACTACCTGGCTACCCGGCATCGTCGTCCTCGTGGCCGGCCTGATAGTCGGACTGACCGTGGTCGTCCGTCTCCGCGGCGCAGGCACCAAGAAAGCCAAGAAGGAAACGCCCGATCTCGATCTGAAGATCCGGGATCTCGAGGCCCGCCGAGACGATCTCTATCGCCGGCTGCGAGCTGCGGACGAGGACCATTTGGGCCCACAGGAGCGCTCGGCCCTAGAAGGTGCGGCGGCCCGCACCCTGCGAGAGCTCGATCAGCTCAGCGGCCAGCTGCCCAAAGCTGTGGCCAAGAAGAGGGCCCAGGCGCGAGAGGTGGCAGCCGATCCAGAGCCGGCAGCCACGCCGACACGAGGGAGGCGTCCCCTCTTGACCGGTTTTGCTTTCGGTGCTGCCATGGTGGCCGTGATCAGCCTGCTGGTCTACTGGGCCGTCCGGGACGCCCAGCCAACAGGTCAGACTGTCCCACCACCCACCGAGATGGGCGGCACGATGGAGCCGCCGCATGAAGGACAGATCCAGGTACCGGCTGAAGTGGCCGGCCAGATCGCTGATCTCCAGAACCGTCTGGTGAACGATCCCGAGGACTGGATGGCCAGGAAGCAGCTGGCCCTTTCCTATGTCGCGGCCGGCGAGTTCTTTGAAGCCTTCAATCAGGCCAGTCAGGTCCTGCAGCAGTTTCCCGAGGACCCCGACGGGCTCCTGGTCCACGGCATCGTGCGCCTGACCATGGGTCAGGCCGATCAGGCCGTCGATCTTTTCGATCGCGTCCTCGCCCAGTATCCCGATCATCGCCAGGCCCTGGTCTACCGAGGTCTGGCGCTTTACCAGAGCGGGAGCGTAGAGCAGGCGTTGGACACATGGGACATGGGCCTGCAGATGGCGGGTGGCAGCGACGCCGAGCTCGAGGAGCTGATCGAGATGGCCCGCTCGGGCGCCTCCCAGCCGGCGGGAATGGTACCTCCGGCCCCCCCACCCATCGGTGAGACTGCCCCACAAGAGGCAGTTGCCGCGGCGCCTGCCCAGTTGGACCCCGACAGTTTTTCGGTACAGATCGAGATCGCAGCTGGCGCCCAGGTCGCACCCCAGGCCACTTTGTTCGTCTTCCTGCGACCGGCCGCAGGTGGGCCACCCGTAGCGGCCCGCCGAATCACGGTGCCGAAATTTCCGCTCCAGATCACCCTGTCGACCGACGACAGCATGATGGGGGATGAGTTGCCCGACTCGGGAGTCCTCGTCGCCCGTCTCGATCTCGACGGCAGCGTCACTACCACCGATGCCTCGGACCTCGCGGCAGAGACCACCGCCACCAAAGGCGAGCTCACCCGCCTCACCCTCGGCCACACCCCTTGACGCGGCCGGCCTTGGTGCCGGCCGTTCCGAAGGGATAAGAAGGTGGACCGTTTGAGTGCCCCTGGAGGGGACGGGTCGGTTGGATGCGAGAAAAGCATCTGGGATGACCTGCCCGGCGAACGTCTCGAGCTTGTAGGGGCGGGCCTCTGTGCCCGCCCGTCGTCCTTCGTGCATTACAGGTCAGTGCGCAGATGTCATCCGGCACGCCGGAGTGCGCAGGGGAGCACCACCCCGTCATAGTCCTCCAAGCGCGACCCGTCCCCTCTAGGGACATTGGAAACGGTCCATTCCGGATCATCCGTTCACCAGAGAGGATTACCATCGGCCAGCGCAGGGGCCGGGCGAACCAACGGAAAGATCCAGGCAAGAACAGGCAGTAAGAGTGGCCTAGATGCCGACGGCGAGTCGGTCGGCGAGGATGTCGGGCAGGCCGGCGCTGCGAATGCGCTCTTGAGCCTGCTCGATGGGGTATTCCAGACGACGCAAATGAACTTGCTCGGCATCGGTGTCGTAGATCATGTAGGCCGCCCGTGGATCCCGATCCCGGGGCTGCCCCACCGAGCCGGGGTTCAACATATAACGGACGTCTTCTTCGAGCGCCAGCGTCAGCTCGTCACCTTCCAGGACCGCTACCTCGATCTGACCGTCCGTCTGCCGGTAGGCAAACCGTGACGGGATGTGGGTGTGACCGAAAAAGGTCACCTGATCCTCCACCGAATGGAGGCTCTCGATGGCATCGACTGCTGCCAGGAGATACTCGTCCTCGTCCAGCAGCGATCCGTGACAGATGACCAGGTCCTCTTCGATGCGAACCGGGCCCTGGGGCAGCTCGCGGACAAATTCCAGGTTGTCCTCCGTCAGCTCGTCGGTCGTCCAACGGGCAGCCTGCAGGGCCGTGGGGTTGAAGTTGAGGCCTGTGTCGATGCCCGCCACCACCTTGTCGTGATTGCCACGAATGGCGTGGTATGGGGCATCCAACCGCCCCAGCTCGTCGACGATTTCGTTAGGGGTGGCGCCATATCCGACCAGGTCACCCAGCACCAGGACTTCGTCAAAACCCTGGGATCGGGCATCTGTCAACACAGTCCGCAGGGCGTCCGAGTTGCCATGCATGTCGGCGATGATCAGATACCGCATCTCTTCTCTTCCAACCGGTCACGAATCAGAGCGGCCACGTCGGCCGCCGATTGCGCCGACGATACCTCGATACGCAGGCCCGAGTCACGGTAGTCGCGCAGTCGCCGCTTGTAGAGAGCGCGCGCCTGAGACTCGTTTTCGAAGAGCGGTCGTCGCTCCCGGTCCTCCTCGCGCAACCGGCGGAGAAGCTCGTCGAAGGGCACATCGAGCCAGACCGTCGTCCCATGTTCCGCCAACCATTTCTTGTTCGCCGGCACAGAAAGGACTCCTCCACCCATCGCTACAACGGCTGGCCGGCTGGCACCCGACTCACGCAGCATCGAAGATTCCAGCTCCCTGAAACCGGCCTCCCCGCGGGAGCGGAAGATCTCGACGATCGTCATCTGCTCGCGCTCCTCGATGAGCTCGTCCATTTCCAGAAAAGGCCTCCCTAGAAGGGCTGCCAAGAATCTCCCGATCGTGGACTTGCCGGCTCCCATGAAGCCGGTCAGATAGACGTTCATTTACCTGCTTTCAATCGTTCCTCGATTTTCGCCTCTCGCTGCGGATAGCACGGACGAGGAGCAGAACAAACCCACCCCAGACAAAGGTGCAGACGACAATCATAAAAGCGACGGCGGATCCGCTCATGGGTCCAATCCTCCCTCCTCGGCAACAGGGCGCCTACCAAGCCACCTCTGCAGCGCCAGAAGAGCCACCAGGGCGACGGTCCACTGTACGATTACCGTACCGACCGACTCTGGCAAGAACGGGTTGAGCCAACTTTCCGGGTTCCAGCCCCGAGCCTCCCACAGCCACCAGATCATCAGGATGACGGCTTCGATGGGCACCACCACCGCCACCAGGAAAGTCCACCAGCGACCGATTGGCAGGTCGCAACCCTCGCCGTTGACGACCTCTCGCCGTAGCTTCTCAACCCCGAATTTTCGCGCCCCCAACGCATAGAACAGGCCGGAGAGCATCAGCCCCACTCCCCATACCCAGTCCTGGTTGTGGAGAAACGCCAACGAGAGGGCAGATGGGGTGCCCAGGGCCAAGCCCACCAGGCCCACGATGCTGACCGCTTGTCGTCGGCCGAGACCGGCATCCATCAGGATCCGGGCCACCAGCTCGACCATCGAGATCAGACTGGTGAGGGCCGCAAAAGAGAGGGCCAGGAAGAAGAAGACCATGAACACCTGGCCCCCGGGCATCTGATCGAACAGCTGGGGCATCCAGATGAATGTCAGCCCCTCGTTGCCGGCGCCGACGATCTCACTCTTGGCTCCCGGATTGATCGCAAACACGGTGCATAGGACCATGATGCCGGCCAGTAGGGAAACACTGTTATTACCAAATCCGATCAGAAAGGCGTTCAAGGGAACGTCTTCCTTCGACTTCATGTAGATGGCATAGGTCAGGATCAGTCCCCAACCCGCCCCGGTATCCCAGGCGTTCTGCGTCAGGGCCTGAAGCCAAATCCTGACATCACCCAGGGCTGCCCAGTCCGGCTTGAACAGGAATTCGAGCCCTGCCACCGCTCCAGGCAGGGTCACAGCCCGGATCGCCAGAATCACGACCAGAACGAACAACGTGGGGATCAGGACCTTGGCCACCCGCTCGATCCCCTGGACCCCGAACCAGACCACTCCGATGGCCAGGGACAGCGCCACAGCATGAGTCAGCCACGCCGAGCCCGAACCCGCAAAACCGGCCCAGAAGGCATCGGACTCGCTGCCCCGGAGTTGACCAACTACCGCTGCACCCAGGTATCGAAGACACCAGCCGGCAACAACCGAGTAGTAGAACATGATCGCTGCTGCACAGAACGCCACCCAGCCACCCAGCCAAGCGCTTTTTCGACCTGCCAGCAGGCTGAAGGCTCCCACCGTGCCTTTGCGGGCCCGCTTACCGAAGGAGAACTCGACGATCATCAGGGGCACCGACCAGAGCAGTAGAAATGTCGCCCAGGCAACCAGGAAGCTGCCCCCCCCGTTGCTGGCAACAATGCGGGGAAATCGCCATATGTTGCCGGTGCCAACTGCCATACCCAGCGTCGCCAGCACCAATCCCCACCTCGAGCCGAACTGTTCTTGACTGCTCATCATCACCCCCCGGTCGCCGACAATGGGATCACCTAAACGCTCGACGCCGCCGACTGCGATCGGTTGGCCTCTGATTCCAGCAAGCGTTCCATGAACCGGGTGGAGAGGTTCCCGGCTCGGAAACGCGAATCACGGAGAATTCGTTGATGAAGCGGGATCGAGGTGCCGACGCCTTCCACGACAAAGAAGTCCAGGGCCCTCTCCATGCGGGCAATGGCCTCTTGTCTGTTCTGCCCGAAGGCGATCAGCTTGGCCAGCAGCGAATCGTAGTACGGCGGGATGAAATAGTCCTCGTACGCGTGGGTGTCGACGCGGATGCCTGGTCCACCCGGCGGATGGAAGGTGGTGATCGCTCCTGGCGACGGCGTGAAGCGGTCGGGGTCTTCAGCGTTGATTCGACACTCGATGGCATGGCCGCGGGCGGTGAGGCCGTTGGGTACTGTCAGCCGATCCCCTGCTGCCACTTCCAGCTGCATCTTGACCAGATCGAGGCCGGTCACGATCTCGGTGACCGGATGCTCCACCTGAATACGAGTGTTCATTTCCATGAAATAGAACCGACCGTCGTGATCGAGAAGGAATTCCACCGTTCCGGCGTTGACATAACTGGCGGCGGTGGCCAGGTCGACGGCCGCACGACCCATCTCCTCGCGCAACGCCGGCGTCAGCGCTGTGGAGGGTGCTTCCTCGACCAGCTTCTGATGGCGCCGCTGAATCGAGCACTCCCTCTCGCCGAGATGGACGACATTGCCGAACTGATCGCCAAAGATCTGGAACTCGATGTGTCGGGGCTCGACCAGAAACCGCTCCAGGTAGATAGAGCCGTCGCCGAACGCTTTCAAGGCCTCCTCGCTGGCGGTGCTGAATTGAGTCTCCAGCGACTCGCGGTCCTGGACGATTCGCATCCCCCGTCCACCGCCACCGGCCGACGCCTTGAGGATCACGGGATAACCCACCTTCTCGGCAACGCTCTGCGCCTCGGAAAAGTCGGCTAGCGGCTCCTGACTTCCAGGCAGGACCGGCACTCCCACCTCAGCGGCTGCTCGGCGCGCTTTCGACTTGTCCCCCATCATGCGGATGCTCTCCGGCGACGGGCCAATCCAAGCCAGGTTGCATTCGCCCAATACTTCGGCAAAGGCGGCGTTCTCGGCCAGAAATCCGTAGCCCGGATGGACGGCATCGGCACCGGTCACCTCGGCCGCTGCGATGATGCTGGAAACGTTCAGATAGCTCTGGTTGGAAGGGGGTGGACCGATACAGATGGCCTCATCGGCATAGGTCACATGGAGCGAATCATCATCGGCGGTGCTGTGCACTGCCACCGTCTCGATATTGAGCTCGCGGCACGCTTGGACGATCCGCAGAGCGATCTCTCCGCGGTTGGCGATGAGGACCTTCTTGAACATTTCGAGGTAGACCGACGGCCGCGGCTACTCCTGGCGGACCGCGAACAGGGGCTCGCCGTACTCTACCGGCTGGGCATTCTTGGGGAAGACCTTCTCGATCACACCGTCCTCGTCGGACTCGATCTCGTTCATCAGTTTCATGGCCTCGACGATGCACAGGACTTGACCCCTTTTTACCCGATCTCCGACCCTGATATAGGGATCCGCATCGGGGCTCGGAGAGATATAGAAGGTGCCCACAATGGGTGACCGCAACAGATGCAGGCCCTCTAGATCGGCAGCTTCTTCGGGGCTGGCCTCGGCAGGGGTCTCGGCAACGGCCGGAGCGGTCCCACCAGCAGGCGCCGCCGGAGTCGTCGACACAGGAGCACCGTCGATCGACGCCGGGACCTTGCCGTCGGTGGAGGTGTCGACCGTGGGTGCCGGCCTGCCTTCGAT
>Ga0255054_10001698_pt1 | contig 12849 bp, 9 predicted proteins | sample JV7_2_23_MG_FD_188634 | JGI IMG/M metagenome (GOLD analysis project Ga0255054, IMG submission 188634) | Seawater microbial communities from Jervis Inlet, British Columbia, Canada - JV7_2_23 | ecosystem: Environmental > Aquatic > Marine > Inlet | place: Canada: British Columbia | collected...
TGCATCACGATCAAAGAAGTCATGTCCCGCGAGGTGATCACCATCCATCCCGAGCAGACCATCGTCGCCGCCGCCCAACTCATGCTCGAACACCGCATGTCGGGCATACCCGTGGTGGGCCCTCAGGCCCAGCTTCTGGGAATCATCACGGAGACGGACATCTTCAAGGTCCTGGTCGATCTCTCCGGCGTCTCCTCGGGGAAGACCACCTTCGCGTTTCAGCTCGAAGATCGCGCCGGCTCCATCAAGGAGGTGGCGGATGTGATACGAAAGCATGGCGGTCTGGTGGCCAGCATCTTGACCTCCCATACCCTGGCAGCTCCCCAATTCCGCCGTGTGTACATCCGTATCGGCGACCTGCAATCGGAGAAGCTGCGATCCTTGCAGGAGGAACTCCGAGAGCAGTCCGAGCTTCTGTACGTGATCGAGGATGATGTGGTGGCCTCTCCTCCCACCACGGCCAACGCTTGAGCCGCTCTCCGGCCTACGGAGGCCTCCACCTCTACTACGGAGCAGCCGCCACGGTTTTCGCCGCTCTCGAGAGCATCGAGGCCGGCGGCACTCCCGTGGAGGTGCCTCTGCGTTAGCCCGCAGTTCTCACCCGCTCGCTGCTGCGGCCGGCGAGAAATGCAGGCTAAAGGCGCAGCCGGATCAGCGTCAGGAGTACAGGTCCTCCGCCACCTGGTTCAAGCCCAGCTCTAGCAGCTTCTCCTTGGACGGTTTCCCCGTCTCCCAATCCCAGGAGCGGTACTCGTAGTATTCCCTGAGCATCTTGTCCATGTCCGGGACCAGGTCGGCGCTGGTGCCCTCGTCGAGGGGCCGCATGCAGATCTCGGGAAGCCGATCCTGCTCCCGGGTCAGACCGAGCTTCGAGCTGATCGCACGCTTGAGGTTCAGGGACCGGTCTCCGGCGACCAGAAGGCTATCCGGCGTGCACGTCCATCCGGTGATGGCGCTCAGCATCTCGGAAATCATGGTCGGGGTGAGCGGCGCGAATTTGCACAGTGTGAGCGCATCGAACATGTCTCTGAAGCTCTGGTATTTTGCCGCGGATCTACTCTTGCCATCCGAAGAATGCCGGTCGCCGGGCAGGATCGAATACTCCGCCACGAGATTCCCGAGATCGACGTCGTAATAGTTGCCCTTCAGATGACACGCGCCGCGCGGGCCCGTGGCGTAGGACAGCGCCAGTCCGTGGAAGGCCCGTCCCTCGTGCATGGGCATCTCGAGCCCCTTGACCTGGGCCGCCTCGCCCTCGTCCCGGCCGTAGTGCCGGGCCATCGCCAGCGTGCCCCGGCCGAGGATCTCACCGAAGCCCTCCTGGTTCACGATCATGTCCACCAGCTTCAAGATGGCCTTGCTGTCCCCCCAGAGGAGCTCCATACCGACGTCGTCCTTGGTCAGGACGCCATGCTCGTAGAGGTAGAATGCGTAGGCGATGCTGACCCCCGCCGAGATGGTGTCCAGGCCGTGGACATTGCAGAGATGGTTGGCCTCGACGATGGAGTCCAGGTCGGTGTTCAGACAGAGGGGCCCGAAAGCGGCCGCCGTCTCGTATTCCGGCCCGTCCACGTCCAGATCCGTGTCGAAACCCTTGACGAGCCGGCCGCAGCCGACGGGACAGCCCCGGCAGGCGTGATTCTTGATGGTGTAGTTCTGGCGGAATGCCTCGCCGGTCAACTTCTCGACCGGAAACACGCTCTTGGTGAAGTACTTCACCGGCACGTCCCCGAGCATCATCCCCATGTCCATGTACATCAGCGTGCCGTACTCGCGAAAGGCGACGGAGACCATGTTGGCGTCGATTGCCGTGCTGGCCTGCTTGACCAATGCTCGGATCTTGGCGGGATCGGCGAGCTTCGGCTTCGAATCACCGGCCGCGGCTACGGCTTTCAAGTTCTTCGACCCCATCAGCGCGCCCATGCCGCAGCGCCCGGCGCTACGTCCCTTGTCGTTCATGATGGAGGCGTATCGGGTCTGCTTCTCGCCGCCCCGGGCGATGCAGGCCACGCTGAGATTGTCTCCGCCCAACTCATCCTTGATGAGTTTCTGCGTCTCGTAGCTGTCCTTGCCCCATAGCTGGGAGGCGTCCCGGATCTCGGCTTCACCGTTCTCCAGGTGCAGGTAGACCGGCTTCTCCGAGCGGCCGGTGATGATCACGCCGTCGAAGCCCGAGCCCTTCAGCCGGACGGGAAACCTCCCGCCACTCGTGGCCTCACCCCAGTAACCGGTCAGCGGCGAAACCCCGCAGGCCGCATACCGGCTCACCATGGGAATCGAGGAGCCGGTAAACGGCCCGGTGGAGAACACCAGAGAGTTCTCCGGACTCAAGGGGTCGAGGTCCTTGGAGACGCGCTCATAGACCAGTGCGGCTGCCAGCGTGGCGCCGCCGATGTACTTCTCGAGATACTCCTCGGAAAGCGGAAGGTCCTTGGTGGTTCCGGCCGAGAGATCGACATCCAGAAACCGGCCGTGATATCCGTACATGACCTCGTACTCCTCTATCCCTAGAAATCGATGTCCTTGCCCTCGTAGGCGTACCGGAAGATCTTCTCGCACTGGGCGGGCGTGACAGGTCGCGGACTCAAGAAGGAGCTGATGTCGCCAGCCGCGTACTCCACCAACTTGCCGAGTTTGGCTTCGAAATCCGCCTCCGAGATTCCCAGGCCCTTGATCGTCAGTGGCACACCCAACTCGTTCAGGAACGCCCGGACCTTGGCCACCAGGTTTGCGAGCCTCTCCTCCGGGCCCTCCCCTCCCACGTCCAGGGCATGGCAGATCTTCAGATACTTCTCGGTCACCGGGCTGCAGTACTGCAAGCTCTGAGGAATGAAGAAGCCGACGGTCAGTCCATGGTGCAGCTCGAATGCCGCACCCAAGGAGTGGCCGAAGGCGTGAGTCAGATGAGCTCCGCTCATGCCGAAGGCCACGCCGGCGATGCTGGAGGCCAGGAGCATCCGATGGCGCGCCTCGCGGTCCCGGCCCTCTCGATACGCCTGAGGAAGCCATCGGAAGACCATCTCGATGGCCTTCAGGGCCAGTGGCTCGGTGAACTCATAGCCTGCGGGCATCGTCACCGCATCCATGGCGTGGGCCAGGACGTCCAGACCGGTCCCAGCGGTCAACTCCGGGGGCATGGTATAGGTGAACTCCGGGGACAGGATGGCCACGTCGGGCAACAGTTCATCATGGGACAGGGGGATCTTGCGATGGACCGCCGTATCGTGCACCACCGCTGCACCGGTGCATTCCGAGCCCGTGCCGCTCGTCGTCGGCACCGCCGCGAGGATGGCCTTCTTCCGCAGCTCCAACTTGTCCAGGGGGGACACCATACACACGTTGGAGATATCCGGTCTCTCGTACAGGATCCAGGCCACCTTCGCACTGTCGATCACCGACCCACCGCCCACGGCCATGATCAGGTCAGGCTCGAACGCCTTCATTGCCTCACCGCATTCCTCGACGTTCTCGATGGGCGCCTCGGGCAGGCATTTTGGCCACGTCTCGCACGTGAACCCGCCGTTCTCGAGAAACGGCGTGATCTTTCTTGCGAAGCGCTGACTGAACTGATCAGTGACGACGAAAGCCCTCTTCTTCGGGCATCTGGCCGACAGGGTATCCATGGTCGACGGCCCAATCGCCACACCGGACGGAAAGACGTTCGCCCCGACGAACATCTTGGGGACGTTGAAGATGGTGGTCAGGCCCTTGATGGAGGTGGAGAGGGCCAGCGGGGCGAGCGATCTGAGCATCGGATCCTCGAACCAGTAAGGCATGGCATTCACCTCGTTCCTCTGTTTCGCCGCCAGGAATCAACGTTGGAAAACGTGGAAGGGAGCATTATAGCCGAAGCGGACGCGCTGTTTTCGATAGAGACGGTTTCCGAAAAGTTCCCGGGGGATTCCAGCGCGGGGTAGACCGGTCGCCTGCCCTGGGCTAGCAACTGTGGAGAGGTCCTCGAGGAGCTTCGAAGCCTCCATCCCATGAGGCGAAAGTGGCCGGTGACTCGGACGCCACCCACCAGCCACCGTGCAGTACAGGGCTAGGAGCAGCGCAGGTAATGAACCATCGAGCAAGCGAGCCGAAGGCTCTGGGAGGGAGCGGGAGATGAGCGCCGATTTGAAGGGGCCTCAGGAGCTTCGGAGCGAGGTCATTGACGGGCAACTCTGCGCGCTCTGTGGCGCCTGCGTGGGCGTGTGTCCCTACCTGGTCTCCCACCAGGGCAGGATCGTCGTCATGGACGAGTGCAACCTTTCCGAGGGACGGTGCTACGCCGTCTGCCCCCGCACCTCCGTGGACTTCGACGAGCTCAACCGGGTGGTCTTCGGCGTGCCCCGCCCCGACGGTGAACTGGGAGTGGTCCAGGAGATCCTGATGGCTCGGGCCGGGGAAGGTGCCGCCAGGAAGCGGGGGCAGTACGGAGGGACCGTCAGCGCCCTCATGTCGTTCGCACTGCGCGAGGGCCTGATCGACAGCGCGGTGCTCACCTCCAGCAATGAGGCCCTGCTGCCCGCTGGAAACGCGGTGCGGGACGAATCGGGAGTGCTGGACTGCGCGGGCTCGAATTTCGTCGCCGCTCCGACGTTGGCGGAATTCAACCGGGAAGCAGCCACGGATGCGCAGCGCATCGGGGTGGTGGCCACCTCCTGCCAGGTGCTCGCCCTGGCCAAGATGAGGGCATCGCCGCTGGAGCAAGGCAACCACATCGAGAAGCTGAAGTTGGTGGTGGGCCTGTTCTGCACCTGGGCACTTCGGTACGAGGATTTCGTCGAGTTCCTGCGGGAGAAGACGGATCTCGCCGAGATCACCAAGGTCGACATTCCGCCGCCCCCCGCCGAGGTGTTCGAGGTGTACTCCAACTCCTCCTGCGTCAAGTTGCCTCTCGATGAGGTCCGCAGCTTCATCCGCTCCACCTGCGATCTCTGCACGGACATGACGGCGGAGCTGGCCGACGTCTCGGTGGGCGCCGCGGAGGGAGTGCTGGGCTGGAACACGCTCATCGTCAGAAGCGAGACGGGTGCGGAGTTGGTGAAGAAGGCCGCCCAGGGCGGGGTCATCGAGACCGCTGCGCTGCCCGAGGAGAATCTGCAGCATCTCAAGGAGGCCGCGCGGGGCAAGAGGAAGCGGGCGCTCCGTAACATCGTTGACAGGACCGGCAGCAGCGAGGATCTGCTCTACTTGAAGCTGAGCGAGGAGGCGCTGGAGAGGCTTCTGGCTTGAGGGCGACGCCCTCGCCGAGTCGAAGCCAGAGGTCTGATAAGGGGACGCGAAAATGGTGAGTATCGCGACGGGCAAGCCGGGTACGCGCGAGCTGTTCATGGGAAACGAGGCCATCGCGCGGGGAGCGCTGGAGGCGGGCGTGGGATTCGCGGCTGCCTATCCCGGGACCCCGTCGTCGGAGGTGATCGGCACGCTGGCGGAGGTGGCCAAGGAGGGAGACATCTACGCGGAGTGGTCGGTGAACGAGAAGGTGGCGATGGAGGTCGCCGCGGCCGCCTCCTTCGCCGGGGTGCGAGCCATCGTGGCCATGAAGCAGAACGGGGTCAATGTGGCCTCGGACTTCCTGATGAACCTGAACCTCACCGGGACCAGGGCGGGGCTAGTGCTTGCGGCCTGCGACGATCCTTCGGCGCTCTCCAGCACCAACGAGCAGGATTCCCGGCCCTTCGCCAAGTGGGCCGACCTGCCGCTGCTGGAACCCGGGACTTTCCAGGAAGCGAAGGACATGACGCGGTGGGCGTTCGAGCTCTCGGAGGAGATCAACAACGCCTGCATGCTGAGGACGGTCACCCGGATCTCGCACGCCCGAGGGGATATCGAACTGGGGGAGCGAATTCCGCCCAGCAAAGAGGCGAGGTTCACGGCCACCTCCCCGGTGGATTTCACCCCCTATCCGGTTCCCTTCAAGCACCATCAGATGATCGCGAAGCTGGAGAAGGTCCGGGAGTTGTTCGAGTCCTCTCCCTTCAACCGCTACGTCGGTCCGGAGCGGCCGGAGCTCCTGGTGGTCACCTGCGGCGCCTGCTGGTTCTACTCACTCGAGGCGGTGAAGGCGCTCCACGCAGGCGACCGCGTGGGCATTCTCAAGCTGGGCACGACCTGGCCACTGCCCGAGAAGTTCGTGCAGGAGCACCTGGCGCGCACGGAGAGAGTGCTGGTGGTGGAAGAGGTGGCCCCGTTCCTCGAGGGTAACCTGAAGGAGCTGGTCGGGGGTCACCTGGCTGACACGGGACCGCTCACCTTCTACGGCAAGCGAAGCGGGCACATCCCCGACTCCGGCGAGCTCAATCCGGACCTGGTCACCAAGGCGCTGGGCTCCGTCCTCGATCTGGAGCTGGAGGGAGTTTCTCCGGAGTACGTCCAGAAGGCCCAGCAGTTGACGGCAAGCCACACCCACATGCGGGCGATCGGCTTCTGCGCAGGCTGCCCCCACCGCGCGAGCTTCTGGTCGCTCAAGAACGCCCTCAAGCTGGATGGAAGAGGTGGCTTCGTAACCGGCGACATCGGCTGCTACACCATGGCCCTGGGGCCGACCGGTTACTTCCAGGTCAAGACCGTGCAGGCGATGGGGTCGGGCGTGGGTCTGGCCTGCGGGTTCGGCAACCTGGCGCGGACGGGGTTCGAGCAGCCAGTGGTCTCGGTGTGCGGCGACTCGACCTTCTTCCACGCAGCCATTCCCGCGCTGCTCAACGGGATCTACAACCACTCCAACTTCACCCTGCTGATCCTGGACAACTCGGCGACCGCGATGACGGGATTCCAGCCTCACCCGGGAATCGGAAAGACTGCCACGGGAGAGACGACACCCGCCGTGGACATCGAAGGGCTCTGCCGAGCGATGGGAGTCCGCGTGGAGGTAACCGACCCCTTCGATCTGGAGGGAACCACGGAGAAGCTCCTGGACCTGCTGCGCGACGACGGGGGAGTGCGGGTCCTGATCTCGAAGAGGACCTGCGCGCTGGTGAGAGCCAGACAGGAGGAGGCGGAGTACAGAGTCCACGTTGACCCGGAGAAGTGTCGGGGAGACAGCTGCGGCTGCGCCCGCCTCTGCACGCGGGTGTTCCAGTGCCCCGGCCTGATCTGGGACACCGAGACGGACACGGCGAAGATCGACGAGGTGATCTGCAGCGGCTGCGGGGTCTGTGCCGACATCTGCCCCGCAGGGGCCATCATCAACGAGGCGGTTTGAACATGACGCAGAAGGATCCGCTGAACGTGATCGTCACCGGGGTTGGTGGTCAGGGAAACGTGCTGATCTCGCAGCTGATCGGCAAGGCACTGGTCAAGCAAGGCCATCACGTAACCATCGGCGAGACGTACGGCGCCTCGCAGCGCGGGGGAGCGGTGATGAGCCACCTCCGGATCTCGCGGCAGGAGCAGTACGGGCCCCTGATTCCCGAGGGCCAGGCTGACGTCATCCTGGGGTTGGAGCCGGTGGAGACCATGCGGGTGCTGGCGCAGTACGGTCATCCGGAGGTGATCGTGATCGCCAACTCGAGGCCGGTCTACACCATGGCCGTGACCACGGGGGCTGCCGAATACCCCGGCACCCAGGAGGTCACGAGGACACTGGAAGAGCTGTCCAGTGCGGCCTGGGTGATCAATGCGACCGAGATCGCCCTGGAGATGGGTGCCTCCATCCTTACCAACATCATCATGGTCGGGGCGCTGGTCGGGAGCCGGGCGCTGCCTCTGGGGCCCGAGGGACTCGAAGCCGCCCTGCGCGACAGCATGCCGAGCGACAAGCTCGAGGTGAATCTGACGGCCGCCCGAAGGGGCCTGGAAGAAGCGAGGGCCAGGGTCGCGAGCTGACTCCATCCAATGGCTGATGCCGGTCGGCCCACATCGCCCGGCATCGGACAGTCCAGGAGCTCCCAATGGAAAACCTGATCGATCTTCTCGGCGACATCGTGAGTGCGGAGCACGTGCTGAGCGGCGATGCGATTGGCGAAGAGTACACCCACGACGAGGCGCTCACCGTCGACCCCCACGATCCCGAGGTGGTGGTGAGGCCGGCGACTACCGAGCAGGTCTCGCGGGTGCTGCGGCTGGCCAACGAGGCTGGCATCCCCGTCACCGCCAGGGGCAACGGCACCGGTCTCTCCGGGGCCTGCATTCCGAGCCGTGGTGGGATCCTACTCTCCTTCGAGCGCATGAACCGGGTTCTGGAGATCGACACGGAGAACCACGTGGCGGTGGTAGAGCCGGGCGTGACCCTCGCCGAGCTCGACGAAGCCACCAGCGAGCAGGGACTGATCTACCCGATCTTCCCCGGCGAGAGCAGCGCCACGCTGGGCGGCAACGTGGCCACCAATGCCGGCGGTATGCGGGCCGTCAAGTACGGGGTGACGCGACACCACGTCCTGGGGCTCGAGGCCGTGCTGCCCGACGGCCAGATCATCCAGACCGGCGGGAAGCTGGTCAAGGTATCGACCGGCTACGACCTGACACAGCTCATCATCGGCTCCGAGGGAACGCTGGCGCTCGTCACCCGGATCATCCTCAAGCTGTTGCCCCGCCTGCAGCACCGATCCACCCTGCTGATTGCCTTCGAGTCAGTGGACAAGGTCACACACGCCATTCCGAAGCTGGTGGCAACGGGCATCGGTCCGCTCATGGTCGAGTACATCGACAAGCTCAGCATGGCGGGGATCACCCGGCACCAGGGCATCGAGCTGGGTATCGCCGAGTCGGTGCAGGAGAAGGCGCTGGCCTACGTCCTGATGATCGTGGAGGGGCGCTCCGCCCAGCGCGTCGACGAGGACACGGAGGACCTCGGGCAGCTCTGTCTGGATCTGGGCGCCCTGGAGGTCTTCGTGATGCCGCCGGCCGCGGCCAGCCAGCTCGTCGAAGGCAGGGAGAGGAGCTTCTGGGTGGGCAAGGAAACCGGCCTCAACGACATCATCGACGTGGTGGTCCCGCGCGCCGAGGTCACCGAGTACATGGAGAAGGTGCGAGCGATCGGGGAGAAGCACTCCACGCTGATCACCGGCTGCGGCCACGCCGGCGACGGCAACCTGCACCTGGGCGTGTTTCAGCCCGATCCCGAGCTGCGCTCGACGATCGTCAAGGAGCTGTTGGCGGCGGGCATGGATGCGGGCGGCGAGATTTCAGCCGAGCACGGTGTGGGGGCCGCGAAGAAATCCTACTACCTGGAGCTGGGGGATCCCGTCAAGATCGAGCTGATGAAGCGCATCAAGCACGCCTTCGACCCCAAGGGCATCTTGAATCCAGGTACGCTGTACGACTAGCCTGCTTTTTCTCACCAACTCGCTACTGCGGCCGCCGATGGCGGCCGCGAAGCGATTCAGGCAGTCCCCTCGTCCGCTGCGTCCCAGGGCATGCTCGCCGAGATCCAGTGGGTGATCTCTTCCTCCTGGTCGTTGCGGTGGAGATGCCGCGGCGGCTGGGCGAAGGTCTCGTAGGGCCGACAGCGTATGACGACCCGATCTTCCTTCTTCGCCATCGCTTCCACCACGGGACGTGCCTTTTCGTCCAGCGGGGTCCCCGACATGCGACCGCCTATCCCCATCATCACGTCTACGACGAGCTTTGGATCGTCGTCCAGCCGTGCATCGCAATAGACCTGCAGGAAGGCGAACGGCCAGTGCTCGTCGAGAATGCAGAGACTGGCCTTCTCGTCGCGCTCCACGACCTTCGCCTTCGCCCGCCCTCGCATCGTCGAGATGAGCAGCTCGTCCGTATCGGTCGGAACGTAGTAGACGACCGACATGGCCGGCCCGTCGGCCCGTCGCGTATACCCGTAGATACAGGTCCGATGCGACCGCACGAACTCCCTCCGTTCGGACGGCAACATGTCGCGGTCCGTCGGCGCAGTAAACGGCTCGGCCGCCAGGGGCAATAGCTTCATTTCTGGTTCCCTCCCAGGAGCGAAGATCATACTCCCTTTCACTCGAGCTGGAAGCGGTTCGGCTCGCCATCCTGACCGGGCGTAACCAGGCCGCGGAGTCCGACCCCCTCGCTCTCGATCAGCCGCGCAAAGGCGGCTCGAGTCTGCTCGCCGTGGGCGACCGTACGTCGTCCGTCGTCGAGCCGGACGATGAGCCGGCCGGTCTGGGGACGGTTCTCGCGATCGAACGTCACCGTATAGGTCTCGATCCTGCCCGGTCCCTCCGGCGCGTCGGCGAGCTCCGGCCCCGAGAATTCCTCGGCCGGGAGCTGGATGCGCGGCGTCTCGCCATCCGCCGCCGCGATCCGCGCCGGGTCGGTCGAGAAGACGCTGACGGCGTGCTTGGCGGCGCTCATCCCCAGCCCGGACACGCAGCCGACTCTGCCCGCGCCCTCGCGTAGACGCTCGACCATGGTCGCAATGGAGTGCATGCAGTAGCTGTTCCCCGGCCCGCCCGCGCAGGGGAGCCCGCCGGTCACGGTGAGGGGACGTGGATCGTCGCTCTCGAGGCCCAGGGCATCCATGGCCAGCTCCACGGCGCTGGGGAAGCAGCTGTAGATGTCGAAGAGATCCACATCGGCGACATCGATTCCCGCGTGATCCAACGCCGCCCGCCCGGCCGCCGCGCAGCCCGCGCTCCGGCTGAACTGCCGCCGCTCCGTCAAGGTCCAGGGATCGAGGGAGCTGGCCCCGGCCAGGAAGGCCACCCGGCGCGCCGGGGGAATACCGCGCCGTTCGCACTCCGCGTCACTCATCAGGACGAGTGCGGCGCCCATGTCGACCGCGATGATCGCGTTCATCAGCTTCGGGTAGGGAAAGCAGATCCACCGATTCGAAGGGCTCACCGTCGTGAACTCCTCGGGCCTGCGCTCGACGGGAAACCACGCGTGGGGGTTCTTCGCGGCCACAGCCGAGAGGCGCGCCATCATGCGGCCGAGGACCGCCTGGTGCTCCTTGATCGAGCGCCCCGCGTGCGCGCGAATCGCGTTCTCGAAGAGCGGGAAGATGTCGATGGGCCGCGCAAAGCCGTGCCGCAACTCGAGGGGCGACGTCATCGGCGGCTGCCCGCGCAGCACCACGTCGATCGGGGTATCGGGCTGCGGCGACCAGTGATCGAGAGAGATCCCCTCCCGCTCGGCTCGCTGGCGAGCGTGGATCGCCTCGGCCCCGGCGAGAATCGCCACACGCGCCTCCCCGCGCCCGATGGCGCTGGCAGCGTGGCTCACGAGCTCCACGGGCGAATTCCCTCCCGGCTTGGGCTCGTGGCGCAGCGGGGGACTCGTCCCCAGGAGCTCGGCCAGCCGCCCGGGCGTGTCCTCGTAGGGCCAGGCCAGTGGGGGAATCGCTCCGAGGTAGTCCGCCTTCTCGCACAGGCCCGGATCTCCCGCGTCGCGCGCAGCTCGCCGCACCGCATCCGCCATCAACTGCACCGGCTCGATCGGATGGAACGGGCCGTCCAGCTCTGGGCGCCGCCGAAGCTGCGCGACGCCGACGATCACGGGGACTCTCCCAGCCTGCATTTCGATTCTCCGCGAACGGGCTCAGCGACCCTTGAACACCGGCTTGCGCTTCTCGATGAAGGCGCGCGGCCCCTCGACGGCGTCCTCGGAGGAGAAGACGCAAGCCGCGTACTCGTTCTCGATCTGCAGCGCTTCGTCCAGCGGCAGGCCGCTCGTGCGCAGGACGCTCGCCTTGCAGGACTGCACTGCGAGCGGCCCGTTCTCGGCGATCAGGCGCGCCAGCTCCTCGGCGCGCGGGAGCAGTTGGTCCGGCGCCACGATCTCGTTGATCAGGCCGATCCGGTAGGCCTCCTCGGCTGGCATCGACCTCCCCGTGAGCAGGATCTCCATCGCCTTGCAGTGCGGGATCTGACGCGCCAGACGGACGGTCGAGCCGCCGGCCGGAAACAGACCCCGCATGACCTCCGAGAGGCCGAACTCCGCGTGGGGCACCGCCAGCCGCAGATCGGTCACTTGGATGATCTCCGTCCCCCCTGCGAGCGCGAAGCCGTTGATGGCAGCGATCACCGGCTTGTACAGCTCGAAGCCGCGAAGAAGCGCGGTCTGTATGACCGAGGCGTCCGCGAGCAGCCGCTCGTCCCAGTCGTCGTCGGGCTGGCGCGCGCCCGTCATCAGCGGGATCAGGCGCGCCAGGTCCGCACCGGCACAGAAGGCGCGCTCCCCGGCACCGGTCAGGATCGCCACCCGCGCTTCACCGTCGTCACGGAAGTCCGTCCACGCTTCAGCGAGCTGGACGAGCATCTCCGGGGTGAGCGCGTTGCGCTTCTCGGGCCGGTTCATGGTGAGGTAGGCGATTCCGTCCCGCTTTTCGTAGATCAGATGGGGCATGGGGCTCCTCTGCTTCGGATTGCGATGGCGCGCTGGGCGTCGCCCGAATTCGGTGAGTTCGTCTGGTCAGGTGATGGTCGCCTATGGGGTCAACACCACCTTGATGGCTTCCTCTTCCTGTAGCTGGGTCTCGTAGGCTTCGGCGGCATTTTCCAGAGAAAAGGTGTGGCTGACGAGCGGCTTGCGATCGATCTTCCCCGAGCCGATCAGCCGTGATGCCTGAGCGAGCTCTTCGGGGCTCCAGGCCCACGAGCCGAACAGCCGTACGCCCTTGCGAACCACCAGGTTCCACTCGATCTCCGGCGGCTTTTCGAATACGGCGACGATGATGACCTTGCCGTCTTCCTTGACGATGGATACCGCCTGCGCCAGGACGCTGGTCCCTTCGAAGCTCTTGGTGACGCCGGCGCAGTCGTAGACCGCATCCACCTTTCCAGCCAGCGGGACGTCCAGGCCGAGGAGTCCGGAGCCCAGCATCGTCAGCACCAGATCGATCTTCGAAGCGTTGATCGTCAGATCCGCTCCGAGCTCGGTCGCCATCGCAAGCCGCTTGTCCGAAAGGTCCACGACGATGGTCTTTGCCGATGACTG
>Ga0255054_10001699_pt1 | contig 12849 bp, 8 predicted proteins | sample JV7_2_23_MG_FD_188634 | JGI IMG/M metagenome (GOLD analysis project Ga0255054, IMG submission 188634) | Seawater microbial communities from Jervis Inlet, British Columbia, Canada - JV7_2_23 | ecosystem: Environmental > Aquatic > Marine > Inlet | place: Canada: British Columbia | collected...
CAGGGTAGGTTCCGGCGTGTGGTCATTGGAAAAGGCATCAGGACCAATGAAGGATTCCCAGTAAAACTCCCACTCACCATCCAGCTTCAGGTACCATTGATCATTCAATTCATAATTTCGTAGGTCTAAAATTCCTTTTTCAGGCAGTGTCCAATTTTGGCAATTTACTGCTACCACTAACTGGCTAAGTAACACCAGTAATATGCTATACCTGTACCCCTGCATTTATGCTGTAAGACCTCCAGATTTAGTTGGGTAAACGTAAAAAATATATATAGGATACATTTCCTATGTTGAGATATATCACCAGGGTTGAGTTATATCACCAATAAATCAATCGGAAAACTGGCCTTATTTTTTTGACTTTACGTTTACTTGATGTACATTTGCACACTGAAAATATTCAAGATTGCGGGGTGGAGCAGTTGGTAGCTCGTTGGGCTCATAACCCAAAGGTCGTAAGTTCGAGTCTTACCCCCGCTACTAGAGAAAGCCTTGCGCATCCGCGCAGGGCTTTTTCCATTTATGGCCTCAAGCTTGCTTGAAAGGCCATGAAGGGGAAAAGGACTAGGTGAACAAAGTGAGCCAAGGCTTACTTTGATAAAGTACCCCCAAATGGCACTCGCGAGGCTGTTGGCAGAGCAACACTACCCCCACTACTACAATCCCTCTGAAGTATTTGATTTCAGAGGGATTTTATATATTCAGAGGGATTTACTGCAAACTGTTTCCTGAAATTCTTCGCAAAATTCGATTGATTATTGATCCCCACTTCATACATCACCTGTGCGACATTTGTGTGACCTTTATTAAACATTGATGCAGCCTTATTGAGTCTGATTATCCTTAAAAGTTCAGCTGGTTTATACCCGGTCAGGACTTCTGTCTTTCTATACAATTGAGTTCTGCTGATATTTAGTTTTACTGCCAGATCATCGACTTTCAATTCCGAAACATGACAATTTTCTTTCAAATAAGTGGTAATATCTTTTAGTAACTGGTCTTTAACCAAGGGGATATTCGATCCATCTGTATGAGTTGAAAAATATTTCCTAAATTTTTCTCTGGCCGATGCGGATCTTTTGATTAGATTTTTGGCTTTCAGAAGCAGCTCTTTTTTATCGAACGGCTTTGTGATATAGTCATCAGCTCCGGATTCGAGTCCGTCAATTTTACTCTCTCTACCGGCTTTGGCTGTAAGCATGATCACAGGTATATGTCTGGTTACCTGATTTCCCCGGATTCTTTTGAGCATTTCTATACCATTCATTTCCGGCATCATTACATCGCTGAGGATCAGATCCGGTATCTCAGAGATAGCAGCATCCAGACCTTCCTTCCCATTGAATGTAGAGACGATCCTGGCCGTGTTCATAAGGTTTCTTGAAATGTAGGCATTTAGGTCTGTATTATCTTCAACTACCAGAATCGTTGAGCCTGGGGCTTCTCTAATAACTGGAGGAGTTGACGATAGACTGTGAGTTTCATTTAAATTCTCCTGTTCTGAAACAGTGTCTTCCATGTCATAATACGCTCTTGCAACAGGTATTTTGATGATAAATTCTGAGCCTTTTTTGCTACTTATCAGTTCAAGAGTTCCATTATGAATCTCAAGTAGTTTTTTAACAAAGTAAAGACCAATGCCGGTACTTTCTTTGGTTGATTGTTCAGCTTTCTCTATCCTGTAAAACCGATTGAATATCTTTTCCTTTTCTTCTTTAGGAATTCCGGGACCATTGTCCTTAACGGAAAATACGGCTATTGTCCTTTCGTTTTCACTAAGGACCTCTCCTGAAAGAACTATTTTACTTTCAGTATATTTAATCGCATTGGTCAGTAAATTGGAAAGTATTTTTTCCACTTTATCCGCATCGTACCAGGTTTCGTTGGTTATTGCACTGAAGGAGTAGCTGAAGTGAAGATCGTTTTTTCGGGCTAATGACGTGAACGATTGATAGATACTGGTAAGGAATTCACTTAAATTATGTTCCTCAATTACCAGCTTTTCCCTTTGGGTCTCCAGCTTGGAAATGTCAAGTAATTGGTCGATCAGTTCTCGGATCCGGTTTGTGTTTTTTATTACAGTATCAAAGCTTTCTCTTGCCTCTTTATTCATAAGAGGAGTATTTTCTGCAATTATTTCCTCCATAAGACAAGTGATCAGGGTAAGTGGAGTCCTGAATTCGTGCGAAAGGTTTGTAACGAATTCGGTTTTGATCTTATCTGCTTCAGTGATCTGAATAAGCTCTGTTTTTCTCAGATAGCTTGAAATAAGAACTCCAACGGCTTCAATGGTTTTGACGTCTATTTCGTTCAGGTCTATTATAATTGTATTGTCAACTCTGTTGATCCCTGATATAATAAATAGCTTGTTTGTTTCATTATAGCGTACAGCATAAAAGATAAAACTTGCAAGATCAAATCGTTCCCTTAGAGCATTGATCATGGTATTATCAGAATTCTCGCTATTTGCAAGAATGTAGTCTTTAATGGGAGGAAGGTCCTTAAGTTGCAGCTTTTCAATACGGCCCACCGAGTTACTTTTCGCATATAGGTCATTTAATCCTGGCAAAAGAGTAAATTCTCCTTCAGATTCTGGTTCCGGAAGATAAATGTAGGTTGCACTCATATTCAAATGAGAACTTATCAATCTGGCACATGTATAAAGGAAGTCCTCATTGGTCTCTGATATGGCAATGGAATGCTGAAGTTCGATCAAAAGGTCAATTGTCCGCTGCTGCTTGACTAATTTGGAATTCATGGCTGTGACCTGCATATCAAATCTGGTAAGCTCTTTTAAAAGTTCTTTATTAACACCCGAAAGGTATTTGATACGCTTATTCAGATTATCATCCATTTGTAAAAAATGTTTACAGAGGTTCACTAAAGAGGCATAATACACCAGTCCAGTCAAGGGGCATTATGCTGCCCCTGACTTTTGCAATTTCCACTCCAGAGTAAATACCAAGTAGAGGAATGTTACCTATTGCTTCCTGAACTTCTTCAGCTTCTTCCTTTTCCGACCCGAATATTTTTCTAATTCTTCCGGCACATGATATATATAAGGCAAACAAGGGTCTGCGGCCACCTATAGAGTTTACTAATTCTATACCCCTCTCCTTCACAATGCCTGATTCAATGCATCTTCGCATAAACTGGAACTCATTACCCGCCAAAAGGTCTCCTTCTACAAGGGCAAGTCCTTTTGTTTCATCATCCACACCCATGACCATACGATTAACATAGTATTCTTCCTTAAAGGGGCCATACTTTTCTCCCTTATTCATGCCAAGAGTGATGAAGAACATAGCAGACCTCCAGTCAACTTTCTCTGGATTTCCCAGATATTCACTCACCACTTGAGTTGCAGGTTTGTCATCGATTTCAAGTATGAGGTTGTGGCTGATCTTTGTGATCGTATGATAATCAGAGGCGGGCTTGCACCCATGCATTATTGTTGTATCCATCCTGATATTACCCGAGACAAGCAAGGTCATGATGCTGTTGGAACAAATTTGCTTTTCATTCCATAATTTACAGCTTGTCCAGCTATGGGTTGAAATTCCAACACCTGCAACAGGAGGCCATTGATTTATCTCTGTTTCAATTCCTTTTAGGATTGGAGCAGCCTGATAAAAAGGAATTCCGTCTTTAATATCAGGGCGTACAGAATCATAGAAGAGAAGTAAATTCGGATTGTCCGCTTTCAGCATTTTTTTCAATTTGGCCCCGGCTTTTCTTCCACATATCTCTTCACCCTCAATGAGACCAGGGGTAATGTCTGTTCTGAATTTTATTCCAGGTGCAGAGATCACCATAATGGCGGCACATATCCCTTCATTAATAACTGATTCATTTGTTATTACACCCATCGAGCTTCCTCCGGCAATAACTGTTTTATTTCCCAATACGGACTTCACAGCTTCCATGAACCTGTCGTGGTCATGTTCTTTGGAACAGAAAACAAAGGCAAAATCGGCCTGACTGACCTTTGCTTTTGCCAGGGCTTCCATAGCAATGGTTTTTCCTGCCTGTGCAGTATCAATAAGGGAAGAGCTTGCAACACCTACTTTAATACTCATTAGGAATGTCTTTATGTTAAAATTACAATGAATTAGTATTAAAGTCAAGCGAAATGAGACAAGGACCCCGACTCATTTCGCTGATTTTTAGGATATTATTTGAGAGGTAGTGTTAGCTGCTATTTATTCCTATTAGATATTTTATTACCATTCAATAACAACTGCCGAATGAACAGCTGTCAGTTCATAAAGTCCGACTATCTCCTTTATCATGGCATCAATCTCGGGACCGTCAAATTACATCTTTACTACTGACGCTACATTATGGTCATCGGAATGCCTGATTGGAGAAACGATGAAATGACGGGTAATATATCCATCTTCAGTTTTCAGGTCCTCACAAACAATAGATCTTTGCCTTGCGTCAGCCTGAAATTCCAGCCTGGCTTTCTGGAAGTAATTTTGGCCAAATTGATTAATTTTTCCCTTGTCTTCTACTTTGAATCGGAAGGAGAAGAACATAACTGTATCATTTGTCATCGCCCTTTGGTGCGGGAGGATTACTCGTGTTCCAGATGTCCTTTTTAATTAGCCATTTACCATTATGCTTTTCCCATATAACAATATACTTGCCCTGGTCTATTATCACATTTTCGCCAGCAAATAATTTATACTTGCCTTGTTCAATAGCAACGTTGCCGTACATTTCGGCAATGTCTGTTTTAAAAACCAGGTCAGAGACACCCATCCCCTGCGTTGCATTCCACACAGCTCTAATAGCTTCAGGCCCAAGTACAGGCTCAGAATTTGGAGGCATAAGAATGGCCTCATCAGTATACTTATCTGAAATGGCATCCATGTTGTTACTAAGAAATGCGCTTCTGAACTTATCGTTCTCTTTCTGAATTTCAGAGCTGACTTCTTGTTGAGCACTAGCGCTTATGCTCAGACTAAATATGACGCATAATAGTATCGCCATACCTTTTGTTTGTTCTTTTGTCCTTTTCATTTTTTTCGTTTTTGGTAGTAAAGTGTTACCTGAGAAGGTCTCAGAATGCTTAGATTCTAAACTTGAGACAAAATTATAGGTTAACTTTATTTGGGTCTAACAAAAACGTTCCAGAATTGAACGTGTTTGTTCCTAGGGAAAGATTACAATACCAAAAGTAGTGGATAGGTATGTTTTTCACTCTTCAATTCTATCATCCATACTAATTCCTTGCTGTTCAACAACCTTATAGAAATGATCTGCAGGTATGTCTGTATATGTTTCAACAATTCCGCTTGGCCACCTTATTATAAGGCTGTCGGCTTGTTCAGCAGTACCAAGTCCGAAATGCAAGCGGGGACCATTACAGGCATGGATACCATTTTCCTGGCTTAACTCTCGCATCATCCATACAGGTTTGTTTCCAATTTTTGCTTTCACTTTTATCCTTGCACCTAAAGCTGAGCGGTTTGATTTAGTACCTTCACAAGAAATATTCAGCCAGTTGTTTTCGCTTCCTTCGTTAAGATAAGCATAAACCAAATATGGAAGTGCGACGTTTCCATGACCAACAATGATATCTAGATCTCCATCATTATCAAAATCGTTCATCACATGTGGTTCACCACCGTCATTAATGATGTCCCGGTTTTTTACTCTATTAAATGTTCCGTCTCCTTTGTTTAGATACATCATATTTTGGAACCAGGAGCAACGAGGATTAGTAGCATTTCCATCAGGGACGACACTTACAAAGAGATCCAGGTAACCGTCATTATTCAGATCTCCCCAGGAGGAGTTGTAAGACCATTTATTACTCGCGGTCTCAGGGTCCAGAAAGATCTTTGTAAATTGAAGCTTGCCTTCGTTACGAAACAGTATATCTCTTTTGTCTGCCATGGAAAGTACATATACATCCATGTCTCCATCATTGTCGTAATCTCCCCAACTGCTTCCGGGACTCTGCATAACTTCATTTACAAGTGCAGTATTTGATTCTAGAGCACTGAATGTCCCGTTATTGTTATTTAAATACAATGTATTGGGAATTAAAGGGTCGCAGGCGTCAAATAAACAAAGATTCGCCTCAAGCACATCCATATCACCGTCATTGTCAGCATCAGCCATGGAAAAGGACTGACTTCCACCCACCCCTTTTTTGTTAAAATCTCCTGCCTCGATCTCCCGGAAAGATCCATTCCCAAGGTTCTGATATGCATAGTTTCCCTCGAAATAGATATTTGTCAGCAGGTCCAGATAACCGTCATTGTTCACATCTATCCAAACAGCATTAACCTCATTTCGGTCTGTTACATTCTTACCATAATAAAAAGATCCTGAGCCATCGTTTAGGAATATTTCACCGTCATTATACAAATCCGGATCTCCATCATTATCCAGGTCAGCCCAGTTACTACCTGAATTGTGCTCATATATCTTCGAAGTAACGATTGATTCTGTTGTTTTATTGAAGTTGCCATTCCCGTCATTCCGGAAAAGTAGATTGGATCGGTTTAACCCACCACGTGCTCCTGTAGAGTTCCCTATATACAGATCAAGCAATCCATCCATGTCATAATCAACAACATAAATTCCTCTGCCACGAATAACTTCATTAACCAGAGAGCCAGTATCAATACGGGAAAAATATGGTACTTGACTACTTACGTTACTACATGAAAAAAGAAGTAGGAGCGTAGAAATTATTATCAAATAACGATTGATTAGTTTAAGCATAGTGTTCCCAATTATAATTAGTATTATATCTATGCATAAAGCTATTGTGCACGGGAGATTAAAAATTGTAAAAACACGACAATATTAATCTTCTGAAACACCCATATAGATCCTGTTGTCACATTTTTCAAGCTCTCCTCTTTTAACCAAGTTACCAGGTGTAAATCCACACATCTTTCTTATATCCCTGATGAAATGTGATTGATCGTAATATCCCGACAAATAGCTTAACTCAGTAAGGGATTCATTTTGATTCAATTGTAGAAGTGTCAGCGCATGACTTGGCCTGGCTATTTGCATATATTCCTTTGGAGGCATTCCAATTTCATCTTTGAACTTTCGTTGCAGTGTCCTGGGGGAAATATGAAACTCAACACAAAGCTCTCCGATACTGAGCATACCTTTTTTTAACCTTATTAAATTAAGAATTTTGTTTATGTAAGGTATCGTAGTGTTATCGCCGCCAAGATATCTTCCCAAAAATGTTTCCAGTCTTGTTCTCATTTCCAGAAAGTGTGAAGCAGTGCTTAACTCATGCCATATCTCTTCGGTATAAACTTTAAAGAGATTATTGGCATCAATTGCGTGCCTGTGTATTTCTGAATGAGATAGTTTGAATAACTTTGTTATACCATTGGGCTTGAAAACTATTGCAAATCCTTTTGTCAATTTCTTACCGGAAATATGAGAAAACACTTTCTGATCGTATTCATGCAAGCCCATAAAATGAATGAGTGGGTGTTTGAGTGAATATAAACCCGGAGATGAAAAAATAAAATTTCCTGAATTCAGATGAAAATATAGCTCCTGATTTATCGCTGGTACAATTTTATACAGACCACCTATATAACCCTCTACGTATTTATAATACTCAATGAAGGGCTCAAATGCAGGTGAGGGCGATAGTATATCGACTTTGAGATTCATAAACTTGTCGTGCAATAAAATAAAGATAATAAATTGATCAATCCATGTCAACCCCAATGCTCACATAATCAACCACTTTTGCAATATCCTGCACCAAATAGAGGTTAGATATTTCAAACCTCTTATCTACTAAAGAGGACTCCTCATCAGAATTGATGGGGAGCCCTTTTTTTATTTGAAAATGAATGCTTTAAGCTAAAAGGAAGTTGGTTATTATATTGAGATATTTTGCATATGTGAACTTGACCATGAAATATAATTTCCTTTCGACGTTTTTAGGTCAGTATTGCCACCATATATTACATTTAAATTTTCAGATTTTTCATCAGTGATTTTTTGCCAGTATTTCAAATTGGTAAAATAACTGTCATTCATGGTCATCCCGGATTTGATTTCAATCGGAACCGGACCTTCAGGCTTGTCTATAATTAAGTCGATTTCCTGTTTTGTTTTATTTTGCCAGAAATAAAACCTGGGATTTACGCCGTGATGGAGCCTGTTTTTTATGAGTTCAGTAATGATCAGGTTCTCGAAAAGTGCTCCTTTAGAATGATATGTTTTTACTTGATCGGCAGAGTTTATGCCTAGTAATGAGCATGCCAGACCTGTATCATAGAAATATAACTTTGGTGATTTGATTATCCTCTTATTGAAGTTCTTGTAATAGGGTTGTAAAAAGAAAATAATATAGCTTGCTTCAAGAATGGATAGCCATGATTTTGCAGTATTTGGTGAAATCCCGGCATCTGTTGCCAGAGAATTTAAGTTGACAATCTGTCCTGCCCTACCTGCACAGAGTTGAAGAAAATTTGAAAAGCTGTTCAGGTTCTCAATATTTTTGATCTGTCTGACATCTCTCTCAATATATGTGCTGATGTATGAAGGGTAGAAAAAACCTGGTTCAATATCCCGGTCGTAGATGCCTGGATACATCCCTTTAAAGATTAATTGTTCGTATGAGTCAGGGACTAGCCCTTCATTCTTCAGCTCTGTCATGCTAAATGGCAGCAGTTTTAAAATCGCTGCCCGACCTGCCAGGCTTTGTGAAATGTTTTCAAGTAAGAGAAAGTTTTGTGATCCGGATAAAACGAAATGGATTTCCTTGTTTTCATCGATAATACCCTGTATATATGAAAAAAGCTCTGGAGTTCGTTGAATTTCATCCAGAACTGCCCCTCTGGGAAAATTGTTTAGAAATCCCCGAGGGTCATTAATTGCAGCATTTCTTATATCTATATCTTCGAGACTAACATATGGTATGTCTTTGTATATCGATCTAAGAAGAGTGGTTTTACCACTTTGTCGGGGGCCAGTTAAAGTAATTACCGGAAATTGCTTCCTTAACTTGATGATAATTGCTGCTGTTTCTCTGGGTATCATGTCGTAAAGATATACGATATTGGACAAATATGCAATTAGAATGATAATATGTCCAGTATTACATAAACTTATTCCTGTGCAATCTGATCTTGATTAAATAGGAATTGTACAACACTCGCCAAATCCTTCACGAAATCGAAGTTAGATATTTCACCTGTCCCCGCTACAAAGGAAACCTCTTAACATACTGATGTTGAGGGGTTTTTGTTTTTGTGGGTAACAAAAAACACGAATTTATAAGAAAATAATACCTTTGATAAGAGTAATATGAAGCCCTCTTTAGGTCAAAAATGAAACATAGAGTAGCACGCTGGACAGAGGTAATTCAATCAGTAGACAAGGGAATGCTATTTTACAGCGGAGATGCAGGACATTTTATTCATCACGACGATCCTGAATTAGTTATTTCAAGCATTAGGATTGTTTTACAGGATTATGAAATTCTGAGAACGTTGAATGAAGAATGAAACACTTCGCTGGACGCAAAAAGGATCCCGACAATAAAATAAATCATATGTTCCTACCCCAAATTAAACCCGCAATACGGCAACTCTTCCGATTGAAAAGTCACACGGTAATCGGAATGGCAGGATTAGCGATTGGACTCACCGGTGTAATTGTAATTGCCGCATGGGCAATCCAGGAATTGAATTATGATCGGTTTCATAAAGATCCGGATTTGATTTTCATGGCCACAACTAATATGAAAACGAACGATGGGAGTACAATCATTCTGGCAGAAACCCCTTCAGCACTGGCTGCTGAACTCAAATCCAGCATTCCTGAAATAGAACAAAGCAGTCATTTCACCTATATTTACGGAAAAAGGGAAATAGAGTACATGAACAATAAGTTCGTGAAGACGGGTGTCGCAGCAGATCCGAAGATGCTTGAGCTGTTGAATTTCCCCTTATTGAAAGGAAATGTAGCGGACCTGGAACAGCCAAATTCAATTTATCTGACGGAAGAGTTTGCCGGAAGTCTGTTTGGAGATGAAGATCCCATTGAGAAAAACATCAAGTACCAGGATGAAATATTGACAGTGAAAGGTATCATTAAAAACCTTCCTGAAAACTCAAGCTTAAAATTTAATTTTATTGTTTCCTATCAGACGGAAGCTGAAAAGGAGCTGACCTGGTCTCAATTTTCGGATGCCACTTTTATTAGGATTGCTAAGAAATCAGACTTTGAAAAAATTGATTTGCTGGCTCGAGATCTTTGGACCTCGAATGTAAAATATGATCAATTTAGTCTTGGTTTTTTACCCATCAAAGATTTCCGGTACAACAGAACGTTTGATGCATTTAATTCCGAACATGGAAATAAGCTGAAATTATATTTATTTATGGGCATTGCATTGTTAATTTTAATTTTAGCATCGTTGAACTATGCCAATCTGGTTACGGCCCAATCCGTCAAAAGAACTAACGAAGTAAACATCAAGAAAATTAATGGTGCTGGTTTTAATAATATTCTTCAGGAATTCCTTGTCGAATCTGCTTTAAACTTCGTGGTTACAGTGACAGCAGTCATTATATTCTCAGCAGTATTCATTCGTTTGGTTCAATACGTTCTTGATATTCATATTTTAAGACAATACCTTATAACTGCATTCATTCTGGGCTCCCTTGTCGCGACAATGATCGTAGGATTGATTTCCGGCTTGTATCCGGCAGTTATTACAGGCTTAAAAATCCCGACTATTTCAGGCCAAAGCAACAATTCCTCTTTTCGTCAGGGGAATATAAGAAATGCTTTTATTCTGAGTCAGTTTATATTATCCATATCCCTAACAATTGTTTGTCTGGTCATTATTCGTCAAACAAAATTTCTGAATAGCTATGAATTAGGTTATGCTCCTCAGAACATCGTTCAGGTTTATATCCCTCCTGAAGGCACAAAACATCTTGAAACGATCCGAACAAACCTCCTGTCTCTACCTGACATAGAGGAGGTTTCATTTTCAAGAGCATCGATCATTAATTTAGGCACTTTCTTTGCCACAGATAAATGGAAATGGGAAGGAGTATCGGAAGAAAATACAACTTCGGTTCATGAATTGCCTGTTGATTTTGCATACCTGGATGTTTTTGGAATTAACATGCTGGAGGGACAAAACTTTTCTTCTTCAGACAATAATCAAAATAAGGTTATTATCAACCAGGAATTCGCGAAACTGCTTGGAAAGGGTAGTCCGATTGGTGAAATACTCAAGCAGGAAAACAGTTATGAAATAATCGGAGTTGTGCAAAATTTTCATTTTCAGAGCCTTTCGAACTCTGTGCAGCCCCTGGTATTCACTTATAGCAACTCTCAAAACAGAATGTTTGTAAAAGTATCTTCCAATATTAATGATGCTTTTAGGGAAATAGAAAAAGAGTATAATCAGTTTTATAAAGTACCAATTAGTTACAGTTTTGCGGAAGATGAACTCAATCAGTTGTATGAAAATGAACACAAAATTTCACTGGGTATTATCGCATTCTCAATAATATCCATCTTCCTTTCCTGCATTGGCTTAATAGGTATGGTATCCTTTCATAACGAAATTAAAATGAAAGAGATAGGTGTTAGAAAAGTCTGTGGAGCAAATATTTATGAGATAGTCATTTTGCTGAATAAGCAGATTATCAGGTGGTTTACCTTAAGTTTTATCCTCAGCTGTATAATTTCATGGTACCTTTCTTCACGGTGGCTTGAAAATTTTGCTTATAAAACACCCTTATCATGGTGGATATTTTTATCTGGAGGTATAATTGTCCTAATTATTGTTGTAGTGTCAATAACCCACCTGTCCCTTAAAGCTGCTAAAACAGATCCCGTGATATCATTGAAATATCAATAACTGCGTTTATATACAATAGCGGCAGCGGAACCGTTTAGAAATTCGCTATTGATTTGCTTTTAGTTGTTATCAAATCTGGGTTATTTCCAATTTTCATCAAATCCTTCAACAATTCAAGGTTAGATATTTGAATCGTATAGTCTACTACGAGAAGCCCGGTGAACTATCGTCCACCGGGTTTTTTATTTCAGGGCGTTAAGTCTGCTTATACGCTCTGGAGTAAAAAAGCACTGAGGGAGCGCAGCGACTCAAGGTTTCTTTTAGTAAAGCACTCCCCCCCCGGACTCGTGAAGCCGAAGGCTGAACAACACTACCCCCGCTACTAGAGAAAGAGGCCGTCTCATAATGCAACATGAGACGACCTCTATTCGTTAGTAATACAATATGTAGAACAAAACATCTATTTACTCTGTTGCGCAGAGTCTATCTCCCCTTATCCCACCGTCAATTTTTCTTGCCTTGAACATTCGATATGGTAGAGGTGTTTTTATACAATTATCAATCATTGGGTATGTACACCAGATGTGAAGATGGTGAACTAATATAAACTAACGTAAATTAAATGAAAAAACTATTTATTCCAATCGCGTTAATCGCCTTTTTTGTAGTCAGTTGTAACACTTCGACTAAGAAAGAAGAACAAGGTACCAGCCCTGTCGAAAAAACAGAATCAGAAGATTTACCTGATTGGCAATATGTTGGATATAAGATTGTGCATCATATGTCTGTGCAATTAAAACATATTGATGAATTTGGCTTTAATAAATTCCAACACACTGCAATTGCCAACCATACATTTTTTGTTATTACTCCAGCATTAGATCACTTCTATTCCAAAGCAGTTGCAGACTTAAGTAATGGACCAGTAGTGGTTAATATAGGTGCTAGAGATGATCGTTATGCGAGTCTTGAAGTATTCGATATGGAACATCATGCAATTTATGCTGAAG
>Ga0255054_10001700_pt1 | contig 12848 bp, 14 predicted proteins | sample JV7_2_23_MG_FD_188634 | JGI IMG/M metagenome (GOLD analysis project Ga0255054, IMG submission 188634) | Seawater microbial communities from Jervis Inlet, British Columbia, Canada - JV7_2_23 | ecosystem: Environmental > Aquatic > Marine > Inlet | place: Canada: British Columbia | collected...
GAGTAAGACTTTCTCTATTAGACCCAAATGATAGTGAATGGGTAATAGTTCATAAGACGACTGCGGTAAACGCACTAGATAAGGCAATTATTCAGCAGTTAAACTGGGCCGCTTTTATGGATGTGCACAATGATACGAATGATACTAACTTAGAAATACAATTAGGAACACATGGTATTTTCTTAGAAGGTAAAGAGTTTAATCAGAAGATTCTTCGTAGTATTGTTATTGAAGATAGGTTTGCATCAAAAGATACAGAAGAATTAGCCTGGGTACTTCGTAATAAGGATACTATTAATGGTATTACTAATCGTGGTCTATTGCACGCTAGAAATCTAACTATCTTTAACAATAGTGTTGAGCCATTAAAGGCTAAAATTGGATTAGTAGCGGAAGGTGGAACATCTGGTACTATTTTTACAGAACAGGCAGTTAATAGTCTATCAGAAATTTCAACTAGCGGTACATTAATTAGTTTACCGCAAGAAAATCTTCTTGGTATTTATATTATTCCAGGTGATTCAGAAAAAACAATTACATTTACAAATGATTTAGTACCTCTTCCACCGGGCGCATCTGGTATGCTAACAGTTGAGGTTGGTGAAGGAGATACCTATTCTCTAACATTTACATATGAGGAGTGGATATAATGGCTGGTAATAAGGACCTCATTCGGCACATCGAAACATCTGCCTTCGGAGAACAGAAGGTTGTTGCTCCCTTCCAAGTTGCCAATGCAACGTTTGCATATGGCGTAGTTAGTACGGTTGTTGCATCTGGGTTATTTGGTAGTGGAGAAATTACTGCAGGAAGCGGTCTAGCCGCAGTCCATTCTGGTGCCGCAACTAATTCATCTGGTATATTACAAACGCGCCGCGTACTTCAATACGTTCCAGGGCAAGGGGGCCTATTCCGTGGCACCGCAATGTTCACAGATGGTGTAGATGGTTCACAACAATTATTTGGTATTGGAGATGATTTAGACGGATTCTTCTTTGGATATAATGGAGCAGAATTTGGTATTCTAAAGCGTAGAGATGGCATAGATGAATGGGTTGCACAGGCTGACTGGAATGTGGACCCTGGAGATGGAACTACACGATTACCTCTTATAGATTGGACTAAAGGAAATGTATTTCAAATTCAATACCAATGGTTAGGTTTTGGTCTAATTAAATTTGGAATGGAAGAACCAAGTACAGGACGACTTATTCCTTGTCATGATTGGGAATATGCCAATGCTAATATATATCCTTCTATCTTAAATCCATCATTACCTTGTATGGTGCGTTCAGAAAATACAACTAATGATACAGATATAGTAGTTAAGACTGCTTGTATGGCTGCATTTACAGAAGGTGAATTACCAACAGTTGGGCCTGGACGTGGAATATCGAATGATAAAGCAAGTGTTGGTGCAATTGAAACTAATATTGTTACTATTAGAAATAAAAGTACGTTTAAGGGTATTAGAAATCGTTCGCACGTTAGATTATTAGTTATGTCAGCAGCGGTTGAGGGCAATAAACCAGTTTCTATAAGATTAGTATTTAATAGTACATTAGGCGGTTCACCATCTTATACATCAATTAGTGAGGATTCTCTTATCGAGTATGATGTGGCTGGTACTACTTTAACTGGTGGCACTGAAGTAATGACTATTGGTTTAGCAAAATCGGATAATTTCTTTATTCAATCATCTGAAAAGCTTTTAATTACATTAGCCCCTGGAGCATGGGTTACTATTTCAGCAGAATCTTCAACAGGTGGTTCGGCTGATGTATTAGCATCCTTTACTTGGCGTGAGGACTTCTAATGTTCAGTAAAAAAACCAAAAAGACATGGGGTACAATAGAGAAGTTGGCCGAAGGTAAAGACTGGCGAATAGATAAAATAGTAGTTAAACCTGGGATGGGAGACCATCTTCATTGTCAGCCATCTATTAAACATACTTGCTATGTAGCAGAGGGTATGGGGAAAGTTACCGTTGGACAACGAAAGTCACACTTAGTTGAAGCGCACATTAAAAAGGGCGATGAGTTTATTGTAAATGGAGATTGGTTACACCGTTTCCAAAATGAGGGAAAGAAAGAATTAGTAATCATTCAAAGTTCATATGGTAAGTTTGATTTGAGCGAACTAGTATATAATAAAGGATAATAATGACCACACTAGCAGCAAACCAGAGCGGTGTAGCTCTTGATATTTTTGTTAAAGCAGGCTCTGTCCTGTATGACCCTTCTGTTATTACATTTGTAGTCACTGATGCAAATGGGGCCGTACAGGGCTCTGGTCTTTCTCCTGAATACTATGGCAATAAAACTAGTATTGGACATTACAATGCTGGATTATTTACAGTACCATCGTCTGGTGCGGTAGGTACTTGGACTATAGCCTGGACAGTTGATGCAGGCGCAAAGAATGAAACATTCACTGTCGCGGCTCCTACTCTTACCACTGCCGGTGACGCACCAAATATTGTCGATGTCATTTACGACAGGATTCGTATTGATATCGGAGATTTAAGTGGAGACATCTTTACTGACGCACTCTTAGAGAGATATACAGGTAAGGCTGTCGCACGATTAAATCGTGCCTTAGGAATTAGCAGAAAAGTACGACCTATAGGTATTACACCAGGTGGTTTAGGAACTCCTGCTTCTATTCCTTCTATTACTATTGACTTTGACCAACGTACACTGTATCCTGAGAATGATGAAATTTCAGATATTATTGTATTACAGTCAGAGGTACTTATTACCAAGGCGGAACTCGCCGTATTAAGGCGCGCGGGCGCGTCATCTGCGGGGTCGCCTGGGGCGGAGTTGCTGACCGCAACATCCGGTATTACGAGTGGAAATGAAGGCGAAGGCATTATGGTTCGCAACGCAGACGGCGTTACCGTCGATACTCGTCAAAGATTTAATGCATGGTCAGCACAACGGGTGAAGTTGTTCTTAGATGAAGCGAAGATGCGAGAAAAAGAATTAGCAGACGCTATAAGGCAACTTCGCCTGGACTTCGCTGGCAACTACGGCAAGGTGGTTTACTAGTCCTATGCCCTATAAAGATAAAGAACAAGCAAAACAGTATGCTAAAGAAAGGCAACGTCGTGTACGTTCTGATAAAATTAGGGAGATAGAACGGCTATCGTATCGTAGAAATGTTGAAAAAAGAAAAGCAAAATCAACCAGATTTTGTAGATTAGCAAAAGAATACGTTATTTCTCAAAAGGAAGGTAAGGGTTGCGCGGATTGTGGAAATACATTCCCAACTCATTGCCTAGATTTTGACCATCTTCCACAACATAAGAAGAGATTTTCGTTGGGCAATCCTGGGTCAAGGGGCAAAGAACTTATTGATTTGGAGATTGCAAAGTGTGAAATAGTTTGCGCTAATTGTCACAGCACCAGAACCAAACAAAGACATAATAGAATAAGTAAATTAAGTAAAAAAGAATTATTTGTTTTATCATTAAAAGACAAGCCGTGCGTTGATTGTGGTAGAGAGCACCTAATAGAACAGATGCAATTTGACCATTTAAGAGATAAGAAGTTTAATATTTCTGTTCCTGCTGGATATTCAATTGAAGAGATTAAAAAAGAATCAGAGAAGTGTGATGTTGTGTGTGCAAATTGTCATCGTAATAGAACATTCGGTGCGGTAGGTAGCTAATTAAATGTTAGTTTATTATTACTTACCTCAAGGATACGCTGGTTTGAACGGAAGGCATATACATGGTTGTATGACGGGGTTTCCACCCCTTCGTATCTCCTATAGAGAATATCTAGATAATAAAGAGATTCTGGAGATGGCACCGTTCACGCCATCTTATATAGAGAACGCGACAGGGAAGCCATTCCCTCTAGCACTCTCGTTTACGATAGACACTTTGAAGTCGTTACCTTATAGAACGTTGCAACAAATGGCTACATATTTTGAAATTGGTGCGCTCATGAAGCACACACGTCTAATATACGCTCTCAGAAAGGCTACAAGAGATTTATAATGGCATTAGGACCACAGAGACAACTACATAATAAGATACTTAATATGGCTGCTACAAGGGCAGGTGAGGCTGGCGGTATAGTAAGCCGAATTGCCTCGTCTGGTGTTGAAGTCGTTGGCTATGTAGAAGAAATAGCCGACGTGTGGCCAATTGGTATTCAGTTGCACAATGTTGAACACATTGATGAAGGGTATCAGTACAATCCATGGACTCAACGTGGTGTCCGAAGAGTTTCGAAGATTGGTGAAATTGTAGGAATCTGCACTCACTGTATTGTCGATACTAATTTTGTGGCACTAGGCGCTACTCCACACTCTGGTAAAAAAGCCTACTTAGCACCATCTGGATTAGTAACAGATGATGCATCTTTGGGTGGCGCAGAGATTGGCCACTTCATGTCAGACCTAAATGGTGTGGTTATAGGGATGCCTAGAGGTGCTGGAGTAATTACTGTTTATGGTGGTGGCTTTGCTAGAGGTGAAACTATTTACTATCAGAATCCTAAGGGTGAACGTATTGTTAATGAGACTGTTGAAGAGATAACGTATAACACACCAGGATGGGTTAGAATTAGGATAAAACTATAATGCCAAAAGTTATTAATATTACAAATCAAAAATTTGGCAAATTGATAGCTAAAATGTGTCTTCCTGAACGACATCATGCTGGTGGAAAGATTTGGTTATGCCAATGTGATTGTGGTGGAACTAAGGAAGTAGAATTAAGTTTATTAAAAAAGGGTCATGTGAAAAGCTGTGGCTGTTTAAGAAAAGATAAACGTACAAAAAAACAGATTGAAAAATTACAAATTAATTCCTCCAATCCCACGCTTCAAAATACATGGAAGCAATTATACGCTAGATATAAGTCAAATACAAAAGCAAGAAATATTGATTTTAAATTATCCTTTGAGCAGGCGTATAAAATGTTTACTAATAACTGCTTCTATTGCGGTTGTAGACCAAGTAGGTTATTTTTATATAGTAATAGAAAACATAAATTAGATATTCTATATAATGGAATAGACCGTGTAGATAATAGTGTTGGATATACTGTTAAAAATACTGTTGCCTGTTGCACAAGGTGTAATACGGCTAAATCTAATATGGGATTAAAAGAATTTAAACAGTGGATTTCTGCTATTTATGAAAGGGTGTGTTAAATGCCTCCCGAAAAACCAGCGAACGAAAACCTTAACGAGCAAGATACTAATATATATAGTAATACACAGTTAGAAGCTGTCTATGAGGCAGCAATGGATACTCTCCTAGCACAGATGGGAAGAGATGTTACTCTATATTTGGAGCCAGGTCGTACCTCAACTATTACCAATCCTTCTCAGTATGACCCATTTGCCGGCGGTCAGGATAGGCGACAAGGAAATGCTGACACTGGTAGTAAGGGTTATACAGTTGACCCCATTTGGGTTGTTTATAAAGCACATGTCACGTATGGCCCACAAGAAGTTCTAGACAAGTCAACCGGAATCCAGTTCCGTTTAGAGGTTGGAGATGTTCAAATAACAACCGTATATGGTGCATGGGATGACATTAAGCAGGCCAATGAGTTAGAAGTAGATAGTACAAAATTTATAAAGAAAGCAGTTGACCCAAGGCCAATTGGATTATCTACACCTAAATATATCATATCCGTATGGACGAAGAAGACAGGTAAGGCATAATGGCTGGAACTCCTGAAGCACAACTTAAAGCTGCGGACATTGCAATTCAGATGTCCATCAAGTGGAATGAAAAGACTGTAATTCCAGTGCTTAAGGGGCATATTGGAAATGCCGCATGGCATGGTATGCAATATTTTAAAGATAACTTTGAAACATTAGTTATGGCTCCACTTGTATTAGGTGGTAGAGGATGGAAATCAGTTGAGAGTTCACCTTCCTGGAAATGGATTAATAGTTCAACAGGTTTAGGTCAACTTGGTCTTACTGATGCCAATACTCCATTGAAATTGCTTTTCTATATGTTAAAATCGTTTGAAGTTAATATTACAGGAAAACCTGGAGTCGGAAAGCGTGGTAAATTAAAATTACGCATGACAATGAAATTGTTTAATGTTACTGAAATGCGTAAGAGAACACTACATCCTGCTGCAGGTCAGGGTAACCTAGACCCTAATCGCTCATGGTTTGATTGGGTGTGGAAAGGTAAGGCAATATCCGAACCTGCCAAATTTGTTCGTACTGGACAGAAAAACAAATCTCCACGCTCTTATGCTATTGCTGGCAGTGATGCAGGTCTTATGAATACTAAGTCAGGTGGCGGCTTTTGGAGTGTACCTCCACGCTATCGGTTAGATTTTGAAAAATTATTAAAGCAAAATGAAAATACAATAATCAGAACCATGAATGACGCAATAGTCACTGGTATGAATAGATACTTAAGGAGTTAATGTGATTTACGGCGATTCTAGAAACCTTCTCCTAAACTTAAAGTTACTCGTGGACTCTGTGTTCCTGAGGGATGGGCATTTTACTAATGTAAGTAAAGGCGACCTTGTAGGGTCAACCGATGTATCTTCATTGATAGAAGATGATGAATCAGCATCTTGGTTTATGGGAGTATCAGGCGCCCAAGTATGGCAGTCTCCATATCAAGAATGGGTCTATGAGTCTGGCATTACCATGAACGATGCACCGTTTATTTCGGGGCTCGTGCCCCCATCAAGGGCCTCTGGAGTGTATGTAAATGGTACATTTTTTGCAGAGAATGGCGGCATCTCTGGTGTAGATTTTAAAATTGACTATATTTATGGCCGTGTGATTCTCACAAATGGCACAATCCCATCCAATTCTCAAGTCCAGGCGGAATACTCATATCGGCACTTCAGAGCCGAAATTGCAAATAAGTATGCCGAACAGGACATTACCTATTTTACGAGCCATGAGTTGAAAGACAATCCGTGGTCGAATAACAATACTTCATATCCTACTGGTGCCCAACGAATTGGGCCAATTCCAGTCATCTTTATTCAATTAGGAGACGGAAGCAGTGAGGCGTATGAATTGGGGAATAAGTCCCAAATTAAAAATCGTGATGTATTTTTTCATATTTATACTGAAAATGATATAGAGCGCGATTCGGCTATGGACCTACTGGATACACGATGGTCCAATTTTATGCCGATGATAGATTTTAACTATGCTCCACTACCCATTTCGGGTCTTACAAATACATTATCTCCCGTATATATTCCATATCAGACATTACTAGAAAATGTGTCCTATAATGGAAATAAAGTCATTAGCAAACATTTTGAATTTAAAGAAATGATGGATAGACCCTTAAATCCGTTGGTAAAATTAGAGCGTGGTATCGTGGAAGGAAAAATGAATATTTATAATATTGCACCCACAGGTCGAATTGAACCTAACCCTTTCATTTAAAATAAGTGTATAATAGTTTAGCAGTTTTATACTCTGCCACTTGGCGGAGGCATTTTCAAAAGAAGGAAGACAAAAAATGGCCAACACAAGAACTTTCTATGCCGTGTACCAGGTGGCTTTTAAAGATAACGCAGCGGCAGCAACCCACAATATTACGGCGCTAAATGCCCGTGAATATGCGTCGGGTTGGTATAACCATGCTGTGGACGAAGTTGCCGGGGAATGGGAAGTTGTTCGTGGTGTGCAGAGTGTTGGTGTAACTACTAACTTCGTAACCGAGCAGGCTTTCCAACTAGGTCAGATTGAACTGTATGAGATTGCAGAATCTCAGCCAGAAATCGAAGCCACAATTGAGAAGGTACTAGATGGTACCAAACCCATGTTCTTCATGGTGACAGACCCAGCTTATAATGCGAACATTGTAGGTAAAACCGCATCGTATAGAGCAGACCTTGCCTTAGGGATTTATGCTGACTCGCAAACGCGCGCGCAGAATGACCCACAAACTATGGCAACTCTCTCTGGTATGTATCTCGCATCCGTAACATATACTTTCCCAATTGACGGTCCATGTACAGAAAACATTAGCCTAGTAGGTAATGATAAATTATGGGCAGTTTTAGATACGACCGTTTCGGGCGTAGACTATAACCACTCAGTTGTAACCGATGCAGCAGGTACGGACGCGCACGCTCCAGTAGGTATCCCCTATGGTGCATTCTCGGGTCTCCAAGAGCTAGCAGGCGGAACCGCAACAGCAAACTTAACTACAGTCGTAGGTTCTGGTATTCAAAGACGTGAAGACGTTCAATTAGAGCGTTCAGTCTTACCTCCAGATATTCCAGGCTGTTCGGGCGCACAGACAGCACAGGTTGACGGTGATACCTTTGGTGGTTCAGGCGCAACTACAATTACTAGAGTAACAGCTAACGTTCAAAACCTAATTGAGAGAATTCAGACAATTACACTTTCGATTGACTTCGGTAGAGAAGACATTTTCGAACTAGGTAGTAAGCGTCCATTCTCAAAGACCCCATCTTTCCCAGTTCAGACGACAGCCGCTATTGAGTGTCACTCGTCCCAGGGTGATTTAGTTGAAGCAGTTTCGACTGCCGACCGTAACACCACAGATGGTACAATTATTGTTAGAACTCAAGATGGTCTACAGGTTGACTTAGGTGATGCTATGTTCTTAGAGAGCGTAGATAAGAGTGGTGGTTCGACTGATGGTGATAACCTTGCAGTTACTTATAACTATATTGGTTTCAACATCTTTAACGTAACTCACGACTACTTCCTACCTAACCACAGAGTATACGTCGAAGAAGTAAGCTCAAGATTCAGTTAAACCTTAATCTTTAGCAGTTAGAAGCACTAGGGGTGGTGTGGGGCCCATGCCCCACACCACCATTTTTATGGAATAGGTAATGGATAATCTAGAATACGTGTTAGAAGAACTTTCTATCTCAAAATCTATAGTAGAGACCAGTAATGGTCCTCTGTGGTACGTTCTTCCTGTTGCAGAAGATAGGCTTTTCTCTAAATATATTTATGATGCCTCTTTAAAGAAATATGTAGAACAAGGCGCACCAACCATAAAAGACACAAAACAAGAACATGAAGAACTTGGTCTATGGACAAAAGCGCATGATACTCAATTAAGCAAATTACCAGAGTTTATTGATGATACGTTAGAGCATATTAAAAATGAGGTTAATAGAGTACGTAAGAAGAAGTATCAGCACTGGTTAAAGCAATTACAGAAACGACAGTTAGAATTGAACTCTGCTAAGGTAGAGATGTTAGCAAACACGGCTGAAACTCTCGCCAATGAAGCAGCAAATGCATATATTATATGGAAGTGTTATACCAATATACAAGGTAAGCACCTATGGCCAACATATAAGGATATGCTTAAATCGGAGGATAGTTCATATATTATTGAATTAACCTCTAAGTTACATGACCTCTCTGTACCAATAGAAACAAAAGATATTAGAGAATTAGCAAGAGAGCCAATTTGGAGATTGAAATGGAATATTTCCAAGAACAATATTAAAACGCTCTTTAAGAGAGATATGGCTGACCTATCTCCTAACCAAACAATGCTGGTTTACTGGTCACAGGTTTATGATAGCGTTTATGAAAGTATGGACCGTCCGCCTCAAGAGGTCATTGACGATGATAAAGAATTAGATGAGTGGCTGAAGAGGCAAAATGACAAGAATGAGCGAGAGATTTCTCAGAAGCATTACAGTAAAGGAACTGCCGTAAAGGGCAATCCAAAGATTGATAATGCGCCAGAAGTATTCAAAGTAGTCGCGGGCTATTTTGATGAACATGGTAAATATGTCTTATATACAGATGAAGAGCGCTGGCAACAAATTGAAAAAATTCGAGGACTGAACGCTCCTGAAACGAGAGCAGTGCATCGTAAGGGTGAACAAGAATTGAGAACTCAGCCAGGCTTATTCAAGCAAGAGCATCATATTCGCAAAACCGAAAGAGCCATCGAGGCTACTGGCGGTAATGTTGAAATAAGAAGGAAAAGGTAATGAAAGATTATAGAATAAGGTCAAAGGATAGACTGCAGACAGAGGTAGAGAAGTTGATAAAGGACTTATATGTCTCATGCCTTGATAGGGCGGAGAAGATTTTACGTCCAGATAGGCGACATCCTACGTGGAAACAGTTCAGGTTTGAGATTCTAAATTTAGGTAATGACAAGATTCGACAACTTGATGACAGGATGTCTGAATATGAAATTGAATTTAGGCCAGAAATTGTATTTGGTGTAAAATATATTAGTGATAATACTCGCTCTAATATAGAAGATAAAGTTAGCAATTTTCAGTTTTACTTCTATAAAGAGCAGCCCGGTATGCGTATCGAGTTGACCAAAAGTCAAAGTAATAAAGAGTTATTGAATAAAATCGCTGAGTCTATCAGATGTGGCGTTGTAATAGACGAAGAAGATAAAAAGACAGTTTGGTGGGAGTCATGGGGACTCGCAGAATCATTCGCATCAGTGATTCCATTTTTTGATAGTAATAAATGCTTTAAAGGGAAAGCCTTAGAAGATTATAAAAGTTGGAAAGAACAGGTATATCGGACAGAAGCACAAGGAGTAGGAAATGTTAAAAAAACCTCTAAAGATTAGATTTCAAAAGGATAAGAAACAGGTTAAGGTAATAGTAATGCCATCCAGTTATGAGATGGAGATGGAACTAAAAACTGACTATGCCGTAGCCTATAGAAAATTGATTAAGCAGGGCGTGGCAACTAAGCCAGCAATGCTTGAACTCATGAAAGAAGAAGAGCTGTGGGGCGATAAGGAAGAAGGAAAACTTACTAACCTAATCGTAGAAGCAGGGCTTTTGGAAGCTGCTCTTGAGAAGTTAATTGAGAGTAATGAGGATACGACAAACAAAGAGCGGAAAATAGTTGTTAAATTAGCAACTGTCCGTGGTGAAATATACGAACTAGTAAGAATAAAAACAGAACCATTAGAGTACTGTGCAGAGTCAATTGCGCGCGATATTCAAATTGACTCATATATCGCATTGGCAACTATGAATGAGGAAACCCTTCGTCCGTATTTTCCAAGTAAGAAACAGTTCTTAGTAGCGCGTTCTGATGTAGACGCAGAGAAGATTTATGATGCAGTTATTGAAGAGCTATGTAAAGAAGATGTTGACTTAATTCGTAAGTTACCAGAACACAAGTGGATGGTAGATAATAAACTTATGGATAAGTCAGGCAATATTAAAGATAAAGCTCTACTTGAATCATTAGAGGCAATGTCCAAAGAGGAATAATAAATGGCTAAAGAATTCGCTATCAGTGGTGTAGCGGTAATTCACAAGGTAAAAATCGGAGCAAATGCTAGAAAGCAGTTGCAGAATCTTGTAATTAAAGTTAACACCAAGCAATTGATAAAACAACTAAAGAGCTTGCGTAGGCAAATTAAGGCTGCGTTTCAGCCTCTTAGTAAAATTATCAGTTCGGCTGGTGGTGTAGGAAAAGTAACTAATCAGTTTAATAAAATGGGTCGCAGCGTTTCTAATGTAAATGAAAAATTGAGAGACCAGGGGCCACTAATTGTTCAAGTTATTCGTAAGGCATCTGCATTCAGAGTATCAACCATTTTAATTAACTCATTCTTCAATGCTATTAATCAAGGTATTAGATTCACAATTGAGTTCGATGATGCACTACGAAATGTAAATAAAATTCTACGTTTAACGGATAGAGATTTGACAAGTTTTGGTCAAACAATTATTCGAATTGCAGGAGACTTTAACCTTGCAGCCGAAGAGGTTGCGAAGGCGGCTAGAGTTGCTGCACAGGCAGGTTTAGGTGACCAAGGCGATGTTCTTGACTTTATTGGTAAAGCAGCATTAGTTGCTGCATCTTCTACGCTAGAGTTTGCTCAGGCTCAGGAATCATTACTCGCTGTTTCAAAACAGACAGAGCAATCAATTTCACAAGCCGCAACTATTCTGGCAAAGTTCTCGGCAATTGAAGATAAGGCTGCAGTAGATGCTCAAGCGCTATCAGTTGTCTTCCAAAAGGCTGGTACTTCTATCTCGTTAGCGTTCGGGACTAACCTAGATAAAGCAACCGGCTCTATCGCAGCACTTCTTGAAAGAACAAGACAGTCACCACAAGTTGTTGGTACATTCATCAAGACGGCGCTCGCCCGTCTATCTGGTGCTAACCAAGAAACTATTAAGACTTTTGAAAGATTAGGTATCGCAGTGGAAGACTTTAATGGTCAACTCCGCGACCCAATTTCTCTTTTAGAAGATTTACAAAAAGCACTAATAGGACTATCTGGCTCAAAAACAGGTGAAGTATTAGGTAAAGTATTCGGTATTAGACAGGCTGAGTTAGGTAAAGCCTTCTTAGCAGTTCTTGGTGAAGGTGGTAGAGGTCAAGAATTAGGAGAAGAAGCAGCAAAGGGATTCTCAAGACAACTTAGTAAGTTAGCAGAAGAAGAGAAAAAAGTAGTCGCTATTCTTAATGAAATTAAACAATCATGGAATGCGTTTGTTACTACTCTTCGAGATGATGTAGCAATTCCAGTTTTCGAAAAAATCAAAGGATTAGTTGGAATTGTTCAAGGATTAAGTAGAGTTCTTCCTAATCTTACTGGTGCCTTAGGTGGTGCGATTGGTTTGGGTGGTGTGGCCTTTTTAGGAAATCAATTATTTTCTGGTAGATTTTCCAAACAAAGAGATGAGGGTGTTCAAAGGCGTCAAGCAACCATTGGAAGATTGGGTCAAGCTGGAGCGCCTGGTGGTTTTGGTAGTTCTCGTGCATCTCTCGCAATAGTTAACAAAACATCCAAAGGTATTAATAAATTAAGGATAGGAGCCAATAAACTAAGAAATTCTTTTGCACCATTAGGTGTAAACGCATTAGGTGCATCTG
>Ga0255054_10001703_pt1 | contig 12818 bp, 12 predicted proteins | sample JV7_2_23_MG_FD_188634 | JGI IMG/M metagenome (GOLD analysis project Ga0255054, IMG submission 188634) | Seawater microbial communities from Jervis Inlet, British Columbia, Canada - JV7_2_23 | ecosystem: Environmental > Aquatic > Marine > Inlet | place: Canada: British Columbia | collected...
CAATATCGACCCAATAGCTTTTCTGGCAATTCTGATCGTCTTCGGTACCATCTTTTTGACGCCCCTATATATCTGGGAAATTCAAACCGGTGCCAGCATTCAATTTTCGCTCAAAGCTTTCGGTAGCATTGTTTATGTCGCCATATTCCCATCAATCTTGTCCTACCTTTTTTGGAACAAGGCGGTCTCCATCGTCGGTGCAAACAAGGCCGGAATCTTTATTCATTTGATGCCGGTATTCAGCGTTTTTCTGGCCTTTGTATTGCTGGGTGAACGATTCGAATTATATCATCTGCCGGGGATTGTTCTAATTTTTTCGGGGATTTTTCTGGCCACATTAAACACTATGAGGAACTAAAATAAAAATGATTATAACATAACCATAGTACTGAAAAATAATACCTATCTGTAAGGATGGCCTGTCCGCACCGACAATAATCGTAGAGGCGATTTTTCTATTCACCCACAAGTGTGAATATCAGCATATATATGGCACCATCATGACAGCGGACCATCTCCTTGACAGTATCGTATTGGCAATAGTATAAAGATTTTTTAAATTGACCATTTAAACCAACTACCGAGGTTCCATTGTTTTCAATAAAAGAAATACTGGATATAGCCATATTACTGGAAACAAATGCTGAAGCAGTTTATCGCCGCGCCATCAAAGAGGTTTCCAAGCCTGGGCTAGCATCTTTATTGGAATGGATGGCAGATGAAGAAGTCAAGCATGCCAAGTGGTTTTCCAATATGAAAAACGCCTTTGCGTCAGGATTAAAAAATCCTATTGGCGACGAGATGAGCCATGAGCTTTTCAAAGACTTGTTGGGTAAGCAGACTTTTTCTTTAAAAGATACAGATTTCTCCCAAATTCTCGGGAGCAGCGACTTGATTGCCATCTTCATCGAATTTGAAAAAGATACGGTGCTATTTTATGAAATGCTGGAACCATTTATTGAAGATAAGGACACCCTGGAACAATTGAAGGAAATCATTACCGAAGAGAATCGCCATATTGAGCGGCTGCAAGAGTTATTGGAGAGAAAAGCCGAAGTGGCCCCTGACAGTGCTTAGAGGCAGAATGATTCTCCAGAATATGACCCGATTGATCTCACGGCCTCACTGAGGGGCTATAATGAATGCGCAGAGTATAACTATCGATAACACCATATCATTTACTGCCAGAGCCTATCAACCAAATCGGCAGCACCCATAAGAAACCCACCAGCATTGACGCCGCCATTTCTGCTTTCCGCTTCTTGAATATTTCTACTGTCATCGGCATACAACCAACCAGGGAAGTCAAAAACAGTGATCAAACTCAGGCGGACAATCAGGAATGTGGGGCAACCGGTTAATCCAATAACTCACGAATCCCATATTTTCTATTCTTGATTCGAATGAAATACTGTCTATCATCATATTCGATAAGTTCGGAAATCTTCATTAAGCTCTGCTCGGTGAACTTTATGTGCTCATCTCCCTCTTGCATATATAAACTGTCGTGTTTTATCCAAAGTTTCTTGGGCTTTAGTTTTATCTTTTTGCCTGTGTTCAGCACAAGGATTAGATCGTATTCGTTGATTACATCGAAGACAAAAAACGCACCGTCCTCACAATGAAAATAGACTTTTTCCTTAATATTGTCGCTTGTTTGCGTGAGGAAGTAGCCATCTTTGTCTTTGCGTATTGAAGAATGAAAAAAATCGATGATCTTCTTATGTTGAAATTCGCCAAATTTATTGTGCCAGCGGCCATTTCCGTCAAGCCGGAAAACTGCCTGATCTTTTGAAATGACAATTTTTTTCATTTGTTTTGGCATACGTGATCAGCAGCCTTAAATGAATAATTCGGGCACTCAATTTTCTTCATTTAGTTAGTTTATGAAGTAATGGGGCATAATTTAAGAAAGATTTGGTTTACCCACCACCAATACTCCCACCAAATAGTGCCCTTTAAGCCGCCCTGAATCTGTTTTGGTGATATGCATTATTTCGGATTTAAAATATTCGGTCGGGTTTGATTTATCGGTTGAGTAATATTTCATATTCAATATTTGCCCAACCTTTAAATGTTTTAATAGAGGAGAATCCTCCCTGATCAAAATGCACGCGCCGCTTGCGGAAATATCTCTTAATTTAAATTGATAAATAGGAATAGAACCACCCAAATTTATCTCTACGCTGTATAAACCTTCCGTAATGGATCGGGGCTCGGATCTTTTTTCAACAAAACTTTTGTCGAGCTCATCTTCGGTCATGTCTTTCCTCTTTGGATAACCCAGAGATTATCAAATTGATCTCATCCCCGTTTCAGTAAAATATTTCCTATTGTGTGCACAGACCGTTAGGCCTGAAGATTACTTGATTGGCCTTGATAAGGCAACAAAATTTGCACGTGTTCAGGGGCGGGTCGTTGACTTCAAAACTTCAGGTTGAGTTCAATTGAGGTTAAAAATGGCTCTGTAATGAAATCAGGGCATGATCGACTAAAACGCTAAAGAAAATTTGCTTTTTTGTCATCATGATTTAGTATTCATAAGGAATCTTAACGGAGCTGCCATATTATGTTGGCCGGATTATTTTCGTCCAGGTTATTATGGATGATTTGGGGTTAATTTACCGCAAAAGGACGTAAGGAAAATGAAAAAAAATAATGGTATCATCAGAAGAAATATTGTTAGCACAGATGGAAATACTCCTGAAAATTTTAAACAGGCAATTAAAGAAAACGAGGAAGATCCCAATTGCACCGGCACAACAATAGTGTATTGCAATCGGTGGGGCTGTCACACACATTTTTTGTGTCGGGAAAAAAACTCGGAAGATCGCACCGGAAAGGCACTTGCGGTGGACAAATAATTTTTCCTAAAACAGAACCGGCAACAACCGGACACATGGGAATAAATATACCGGCTTACCAGCCAGGAAGTCATACTGTAAAATAAAAAACAGTAAAAGGAGATTGACGATGAAAGGGGCAATGCTCTGGGAGGATATGACAGGGATATTGTTGATGGACCGTGAGCTTGCTGCCAGCGCTTATCCGCCCGGTTCCCTCCTGATCCCACCTCAGTTTCGGGTTAAAAATTGTAGGGACGACTTTCTGAACGACACCCGTAAAACCCCGTAATTTCGTCACCGAGGGAATCCAGATACTCCTTCAATTCTTTTTGAGTATCAAAACGAAGGGTTCCAACGTGACCGCTTGTATGGTTCACTTCGACACCCGGACGGGTCCGACACATGGCCTGCAGAAACTCGTCAGGATTATTATGGTATTTTTGGACCAGCTCTTTTTGATCGATAACCTTCCTCACGTTTCCGTAAGCGTCAAAATATACAAAAAATTTCACCTCAAATCTCCCGGAGAACCAATTGCGTTGGAAATCATTCAATTTCCCTATCTAAATAATTGATAACAACGATCTTTTTGTCCCAATTCAGCTCGACATTACTGCTTTTATTAATATTCCATGTGTAAGCCGTGTCAAATATTGTGGATTTCTTTTTTGAGGGTTTCCCGTAGCCATGCATAAGACTCGATATTACTTTATTTAAAAACTCGGAATCCATCGAAGCTTGCGGGTGGGGCCAGCGAATTGACAACTTATGAAGATTATGGGACATCGGTGTAAATATCAATTCGACGCTGGCCAATTTGCCCAATATCTGCTCGGTATATTCCAATTTTATCGCGGGTTGGGCATCATTGTCATTGACTGAATCGTCGGGACCCGCCTTATCGGCATTTGATTCATTGCTTTGTAAGTTAATATTATTTTTTTCGGCCACGCTCTGGACCGTCCTGACATTCATCCCGGAATACCACAGATCGAACTTAAAGCCCCTGTTTTGACCGGTTGAATCATCTACACTCGATTTTTCAATCCTTTCAACTTCGCTCTTGGGAAAAGTGAGATCAACACCGGCAAGGGTGCCTTTCACCTGGTCATTTTCCTCCCAGGCCATATCGACCTCAACTCGCTTCCCACTTCTTAAAACAATGGTATCTGCTGCAGTGGAAAGTGGTACGAGTATCATCAGTAATAAAAAGAGATAGCGTCTGTTCACGTTGGCACTGACCTTCCTTCGCAATTTATCAGGTGAGTCATAAAAAAAATAAGGATGACGAATCCATCCCCGGAACCCATCAATTGTTTTTTATAAATTTTACTGATAAAATATCTATTTCGCAATTTAAAAATAGGTAAAAACTGCGTTATAGGCAATAGATTGAAAATCGCATATGGGTTCAGAAGTTATCAAAAATAATGAAAGGTTAATAATTCCAGATAGTTTAGAAACAGTCTCTGGATCAATGGGGCGTGTTCTATGGTGGTAACCTGTCCAAAATGTCAAAAAAAATATCGTATTGATCAAAGCCGATATCATGAGGGCATTAAATTTTTACGCTGCCAGACCTGTGGAGAGACTTTTCGATTCCATCCGCCCTCCCCGGAAACACCGCCAAAAGATTCGAGACTCCTCGAACTGGAATGCCACGGCTGTAACAAGAAATATATAATTGATAAAAGCATACTCACACCCGAAATGACCACAATCCCCTGCAAAACCTGTGGGCTCTACATACCTATAGAAACAGGCGCTGATCCGCCAAAAGAAACCGACCAGGAGCCGGAAGATGTGATTGAACCTGAAATTATATCCTGGTCTTCGCCATCTGACGGGCAAAGCGAGACCCCTCGCAAACAAAAAAAAACCATGAACCTTGTTGTCGGCGCCTTTATTTTTGTTCTGATCATCACCGGGGCCTATCTGGGTTATACTTTATTTTATAAAAAAAAGGAGCTCCTGCCGAAATTAATCCAACCGCCGGCCAAAATACCTGAAGTAATGCTTGAAACCGGCCTCCAGCCATTGATTTACCTGGATGTCAATCTGGCAATGCTTCGCGAGATAGCAGAATATTATATTCCGTCGGAAAATAAGGATTTCAGCTACCAAATTGCCTCTGCCCTATACGATTCTCTGCATCCGGACCGGGGACATTTGTTTTTATACCCGGACCCAAATTATCAATTTCTTCCAGTGTTGCTGGTGCAAAGTAACCGACGCGCAGGTCTAAAGGATGCGTTGATTAAAAAAGGTATCCTGAACCAATTCCTGGAGGCTTCTGAAGAAGGGACTTATCGAATAAAGCGTTCGGCCATTGCTGCAGCCGGAAAAAGTGATTTCCCCATTGATCTCTATCGGGTCCGGCTTTTTGAAAAATCGGTGGTGTTTGGGCCCATGTCACTGGTCGATATATGGGAAGAGGGGGATAAGGCCCTGTTATCTTATCGAATAGTACGGTTTGCAGATCATGTGCGGAAACCGGCAGACCTGGCGGTGATGTCATTTAGCACCGAAGATATCCAAGAGGGATGGGAAAAAAATATAACCCAACCCCTGGCGCAAGACCCTGATCCCCAGGTCGCTATGATTTCAGGTATGGCTGGGAAATTTCTGTCCAACCTGACCAAACCGTTTAAACAGATCAACTCTCTGGCCCTCGGGTTAAAATTTGCGACGGATAATGAACGCATCTTGAGTTATGCCCAGGAGTTCCGCGAGGATGTCAACGGTGCCGGCATCTATAAACAACTAAAGACAGGAACATGGGAGGACCCCGAAACAGAAGGCCTTGTGCTGAATTTAACGGAACTCCTCAATGATGACCGGCTGGAAAGCAACATCAGTTTTGAAAACAACAGGCTGTCTATCGCTTTAGCCTGGTCTGCGGAAGATGATGAGAGCATTTACCGGACCCTGACTGAAGCCACCATGGGATATTTGTTCGCCCAGAGCGTGGGCGGCGGCGAACCCACCAGCGGACCGATCAAAACCCGATATGGAACCGCACCGAAGCTGCTTGCACGGGTCGATGCCGCGAAGATAAAAGACAAGATCCCCGCAGCCGTGAGGAGCAGTCTGTTTCCGGGGCATTACTGGCGAATGGGAAACAATCCGCGTATGACGCTGGAGTTTGATCCGATTGATTTGCCCAATGCTGCCCTGGCTGAACTCAATTATGAGATACTCTCAATCGGCATTGCGGGTGAAAAAAGTGTGTTACGCACAGAAAACAACCCGGTAAAGCAGGCTATGGGTTCTTTTATTTCGCTGCCTGTAGTGAAAGGTATCGGCGGTGAAGATCTGGGAAAAGTGAGAATACGTTTTAATATGGCTTTGCCCGTTAAACTGCAAACCTTTAAGTTCAAATCAAATGCGGCAAAAGGAAGCATGAAAAAGGAGGGGAGACTATCGGTTAAGCTCAATCAACTTGAAAAGGATGTCGCCAGCGTAACCTTTCGCGGGGGAAAATCCTGTCATCTGTATGCTTTTGATAAAACCGGGCAGGCATTGGCGGGTCTGGAATCAATGGGATCTTCCACTTCCAAATTTTCCCGCTTTCAGGGAATTATCGATACCCTTGAGGTCGTTGTGGTAACGGAAGCCTTGGAGGAGGCCTTTGAAGTCGAAATGGATTTGAACGATGGCAAAGAAATTCAATTGCCTGCCAAACCAAACGACTCCGTGCCGGTGCGCCATGACCGCTCGGATCCGTTCACCGATGCCAAAATCAAGCAGCAGGACCTACAGAATGTGGCTGTAAAGTGGGAACCGGACAAAACACTGTCCCTGATCATGCCCAAAAGCCCTATATACGGAGATGCGCAATGGGAGGCTCATTTTTTTGATACCGGCAAACCCGTTCTGCATGCCTGGGAACCTATGCAGATGCGCCAAAAATTCGTTCTTTATTTCAGAAAACCCCTCACTAAAATACCGGACGCGGTAGTTGGCAAGGTGCGTTTGAAACTGTCAGCGGGTATCCATCGCATGACCTTTTCCAAAAAGGCTACAAGCAGCCGCACAGTTAAACGTCTACCTTCCGGACAACAGGTTGTTGTAAGCTTTGATAAAAATCAGGTTACCTATAGCGCCGGCCAGAAAAAGATCCTCCAAATGGTCGCTTATGATACCGGCGGGAAACGTCTGAAGAGGGGAAAATATTTCCACACGAGCAAATCGGGACAGGTTCGCCGTTTCTGGGGTCAGCCCACAACGGTCGTTCTGAATATCGCAACCCAGGAAATTGTGAAAACGATCGATTTTGATTTACAAAATGGCCCAACCGATCGGGCTGCTTATAACGCGTATAAACAAAAAATCGATCACCAGCGAATAATTTTCAATGCACTTAAAGCAATCGAACACGCAAGAAGAAAAAGTTATTCCGGTTACGGAGAAACCCTGGCCGGGCTTTACTACATATTTCACAAAAAAAAACAGCCGTTAATGCTTATCAACCAGGCCATTGCCCATTCTGATCCGACCGGTAAGCCGCGCTATGGCTACAAGCTTAAACCTTACAAAGGTTATCATTTCTCCTATTTAGCCGGAACCGAACAAAATGGTATCAAATCAGATTATCAGCGAAGAGCACAGGAGAAAATTTTTTCATGGCAGAAGGGGTCTTTTAAGGCAATGCCATATCATCAGCGTCCGGACATTATTGCCCGTCCGGTCGACAGATCCCAACCGACGTTTGTCCTGCTGTGGGATGAAGTTTACCTGAAATATCTAAAGGATCCGCAATTGAAGTATATACCCCAAAATATCCACACCAGTGATTGGGTCAAAATCCGTTTTATAAACTGAAATATCGGACGCGTCCGGGTAAAACATCAATTCGGGTGGGGGTGGTCCCGAATATTTCTCCGTCAGGAAGAAGTGCTTTTCCAGGTCGGGTGCGAATGGTTGCCGACTTTCCTCTAACAAACCGTACGGCTGGATTTTGCCCGTGAACCCCTTTAAAAATTTTTGGGAATGTTGAAATCAGACCGGTCCGGCTTAGGGGCGACACAATGACTGCGTCAAACCATCCGTCATCTATTTTGGCATCAGGCGCCATCAGCATGTCACCACCCGTATACCTGGAATTGCAGATTTCAACAAAGCAGTTTTCCCCGGCTGTAACCCCTCCGTCAATTTCCAACTCCATATGGTGGAACGTCAATCCCAGGGTATGATAAAGAACACCGATGACATAGCTGAAATCGCCCGCCCATTTGAAACGAGCCGCTGTGCGGGCCACATCTGTTACGAACCCCAACCCCATAAGGTTGACAAAGCAATAATCCCTGTTTTTCTGGGTGAAACGGCAAACATCAACTTTTTTAGTTGCCCGTTGTGAAAGGGCAGCAATCCCGTCTGCGACGGTAAATAATCGTAAATCTTTAGCAAAAGAATTGCCCCGTCCGGCCGGGATAATCCCCAGGGGGAGCAAATCGCCGTCTCCATGATATTTTAACATTCCGTTTAACACGTGATAATTGGTGCCGTCTCCGCCCACCGAAACCACCGCATCATATTCCCTGATGGATATTTGTTTTAGTATTTCTGCGGCATGTCCGTGGTACCGGGTGAAAAACAAATCAAATTTGATTTGGTTGGCGTATAAGCCTTTTTCCAATGCAGGAATTAATTTTTTGGGGTTGGTTTTACCGGAATACGGATTTACGATCAACGCAATCTTCACTTTTCTCAATATTTCCCGATTATGTTTCGTTAAGCATGGGCTGCAGCATATTTATAATTTCGGCGTTGGTCGGTACGGGTGCTATTAACCAAACGCGGCGCAGGTGTTTGAAGGAGGCCTGCAGCAAAGCTTGACTAAAAAGCTCGGCAAAATGTTGGGTCACTAGTTTTCCATGTAATGTGCCGATTAACGGCAACCCGAGTGCCCGAAGTTTTCTGCGCTCGGCTTCGCGAAAAATCTCATTCAGTGCGCATTGCACCCATTCCTGCCGACAGGTCGGATCTTGATTGACATCATGGACGATGGCCATAAAGCGTATGGGATTTCGACCCTGAACCACTAAACTGCCGACGGATTTTGGCTGGGCTTTGAGTAAATCAGTCATCAACCGAACCGGATGCTGCGGGGATTCAGCAATTTTGGGTTCAGCACTCATGACAAGCCAGGTGTCCTCCTCTACCGCCAGGGCATCGATTTCAAAGGGGGCCGGGCTTTGGGGTGCAGCAACGATGCGAATGGGGCCAAACCGTATTCGGCATTGGAGACCCCCCTGAATCAACCGGAGCGCGGTCCGCCTGTCTGAATGTTTTTTCATAATTCGTATTTTATGGGATGGCAGCCATGACAACTAACAAAGTTCCTATTTTCCCCTCGAAACTGATTTAAACCTGTGCTAATAAATAGGTACCTGAATCTTGCATGAAAATTGATGAGAAGCTTGTAAATATATGAAGAAAGCAGGTATATATAAAATCGTATCCCTATACAATTTACCCAAGTGGTATTGAAAACACTTCTAACACGAGCATCCACCCAAGGCAATGCAAACCGGTCTAATTTTTGATATAAAAAGATATGCTATTCACGACGGTCCGGGCATCCGGACAACGGTGTTTTTCAAAGGATGTCCGTTTTCATGTTGGTGGTGCCACAATCCCGAAAGCCTTGAAATCGCACCCCAAAGCTTGTACAGCAAAGAGCGCTGTATCGGATGTGGCCAATGCGCCATCATTTGTCCCTCTGGTGCTTTAGTGGCCGCGCCCGCGGGAGTACTGACCAAACAGGCCCTTTGCGAGTATTGCGGTACCTGTGCGCTAATCTGCCCGGCTGAAGCCCGTGAGATTGCAGGGAAATATCTAAGCGTCGAAAACCTGATGGCAATCATCGAAAAAGATATTTTATTCTACGACGAATCCGGCGGCGGCGCCACCTTTTCCGGAGGAGAACCGCTGCTGCAGGCGGATTTTCTTCTGGAACTCCTAAAAGCCTGTGGCCGGCGGGACATCCATCGCGCGATAGACACCACCGGTTATGCCGATACCAACCTCCTCATGAAAATCGCTCGTGAAACAGAATTGTTTCTGTTTGACATCAAACTGATGGATCCCCAAAAGCACAAACAATACACCGGTGTCTCCAACCGCAAAATACTTCACAACCTTGAACGACTTGCCCGGGAAGCAGTCGCGATTACAATTCGTATTCCTCTGATTCCGGGTATCAACGATGACGATGAAAATATCACTCGCACCGGCACGTATATTTCCCGGCTGCCGGGAGTCGATAATGTGGATATTTTACCCTATCATGAGGCGGCAAGATATAAGTACCTTAAAATAAGCGCAAATTATAATGCGAAAAACATCCTGCCGCCTACCAGGGACCGGTTATCCGCGGTTGCGCAACGGTTGGAAAGTTTTGACCTCAAGGTTAAGATAGGAGGCTGATAGTAATGAACAAAAGAATTCAAAGACTTCGTAAAGCAAGCTTCGAGGCCGAGCCCTGCATATCAATTGAACGTGCTGTTCTTGAAACCGAGTTTTACCGAAAGAATTACGGTAAATATTCAGTGCCTGTGATGCGAGCGCTTTTTTTCAAATATCTGTGTGAAAAGAAAACAATCTATCTGGCGGAGGATGAACTTATCGTCGGTGAACGCGGACCTTTTCCCAAGGCGGTTCCGACCTATCCTGAATTGACCTGTCACACAAAGGAGGACCTTAGAATATTGAACACCCGGTCCATGACAAGCTACAACATTTCTGGTAAGGATATCACAGGCTACGCGGAAGTGGTTATTCCTTACTGGCAGGATAGATCCATGCGTGACCGAATTTTCAATCATATTCCCAAAAATTGGCGCTTGGCATACGAAGCGGGTCTGTTTACGGAGTTCATGGAGCAGCGGGCACCGGGACACACGACTCTTGACGGCATTATCTATCGAAAAGGAATGCTGGATTTCAAGCGCGAAATTGCCGAAAATCTTGGTGCTCTAGATTACCAGAATGACCCCCGGGCCGCTGACAAAGCCCAACAACTTAAAGCCATGGATATCGCCTGTGATGCTGCCATCATATTTGCCGAACGTCATGCCGGCCTGGCCGATCAACTGGCCGATGCGCACACAGACTCACGGCGCAAACGCGAACTGAAACGGATTGCGGCCAACTGCCGTCGGGTGCCGGCCAATGCTCCCCGGAACTTCTGGGAAGCTATCCAGATGTATTGGTTTGTTCATCTGGGAACCATTACCGAGCTCAATGGATGGGATGCCATGAATCCGGGACACCTGGACCAGCATTTGTTTCCGTTTTACCAAAAAGAGCTGGCTGAAAAAACGCTTGTCCGTGAGAAGGCCAAAGAGCTGCTCAGCTGTTTATGGATCAAGTTTAACAATCACCCTGCCCCCCCCAAAGTGGGTGTTACCGCTCAGGAAAGTGGTACTTACAATGATTTTACCAACATTAATCTCGGTGGCCTCACGCGCGACGGGGCAGACGGTGTAAACCAGGTCTCTTATCTGATTTTGGAAGTAATAGATGAAATTCACCTGCTGCAACCGGGCAATAACGTCCAGATCAGCGAAAAAACACCCGATCGTTTCTTAAAAGCCGCATGCCGTGTAATTCGCAACGGATATGGTTATCCTTCGGTCTTTAACGCCGACGCTGTTGTCATGGAACAGGTGCGTGTCGGAAAGGCCATTGAAGACGCCCGGGAAGGGGGTTGTAGCGGTTGCATCGAAACCGGCGCCTTCGGCAAGGAGGCATATATTCTGACCGGTTATCTTAATGTTCCCAAGCTTCTCGAGCTGACCCTCAACAACGGCGTTGATCCGTTAAGTGCAAAACAAGTCGGCCCAGCGACCGGCGAGCCTCACGGCTTTGAAGACTTCGACGAACTTTACGGCGCCTTTGAAAAACAGCTGCATTACATCGTGAATCTGAAGATTGGCCTCAATAATTATATCGAACGCACATTTGCCGCAAATGCCCCGGCACCTTTTCTCTCGGTTGTAATCAGTGACTGCATTGCTAACGGCAAAGACTACTATAATGGCGGGCCCCGCTACAATACGAACTACCTCCAGTGCTGCGGCATCGGTACGATTACGGACAGCCTTAGTGCAATTAAAAAGCATGTATTTGAAGATCAGACGGTAACGATGAAACAACTGTTGAATGCGCTTGCCAACAACTTTGAAAATGATGAAGCGCTGCGTCTGTTTTTACAAAACAAGACACCCTTTTTCGGCAACGATGAAGAGGCGGCCGACACCATCATGCAAAAAGTGTATCAATCACTTTTGGAAGCCATCGACGGAAAATCCAACACCAAAGGCGGTCTCTACCATCTAAACATGTTATCCACCACCTGCCACGTATATTTCGGCAAGATGCTGGGAGCATCCGCGAATGGCCGATCGGCCGGACAGCCTGAATCCGATGGCACATCTCCCTCCCATGGTGCCGATCGTAATGGCCCCACGGCGGTCATCAAGTCATTGGGAAAAATGGATCAGATAAAATCCGGCGGGACCCTGTTGAATCAGCGGTTTTTACCCAGTATTGTGGAAAAGGAAGAAGACATTGAAAAGCTGGTGCATCTCATCCGAACCTACTTTAAGCTCAGCGGTCACCATATTCAGTTCAACATTGCAGATACAGAAACACTCCAACGGGCCCAAAAAAATCCGGCCGAGTACCGCGACTTGCTGGTTCGCGTGGCCGGTTACAGTGATTACTTTGTCGATTTAGACCGGTCCATTCAGCAGGAAATCATCGATCGAACCGCGCATGAATCTTTTTGAGATTGCCGGTATCACCCGTAAACATAATCCACAACTTCAGCAATGCATTCGGTGATACGCCGTTTAAAATCGTGGCCGGGGCAAAGCAGGTCATTGCGCGATAACGCTTCTACCACAAAAGGCCTTATGCCCTCAGGATTTTGTAAAATATTAAAATTCCTATTTTTGACGGGCA
>Ga0255054_10001704_pt1 | contig 12813 bp, 14 predicted proteins | sample JV7_2_23_MG_FD_188634 | JGI IMG/M metagenome (GOLD analysis project Ga0255054, IMG submission 188634) | Seawater microbial communities from Jervis Inlet, British Columbia, Canada - JV7_2_23 | ecosystem: Environmental > Aquatic > Marine > Inlet | place: Canada: British Columbia | collected...
TCTATCTGAGGGATTTCCAAAAATACCCTCCGGCAAAACAATTCCTAATTTTCCACCATCCTTAAGGAGCTGAACACATCTTTCAATAAATAATATCTGGGGGGGTTGCTGTTTTACGATCTTCTCGTGCTTTTGCCAATTTCCATCAATATTCTTCCAAATGTGCCCGAATTCATATTTATTTAATAATTCTTTATTATTTATTGGAATTTTTGCCCCAAATGGGGGATTAGTCAGTATAGAATCAAAAATGTTGTTTCTTATCACTTTTTTAGCTTGATCCCGATAACTAATGAAATCTAATGAATCTTCGCAGAATACTTTAGATTTACCACCGCTTAAGATTTCTAAGTATAGTTTACAAATCCTTGCTAAGAATAAGTCTTTATCTATGCCATGTAAATTAGAAATTACTTTAACTTTTTTCTGCTCATTATCAATCTTGGACCATAGCAACTCCTTTACTTCAAGCAGAAATCCACCATGACCACATGCAGGATCTAATACCTTTGAATCTTCTTCGGGATCTAAATAATTTACCATAAATTTTACGATATTTGGAGGAGTAAAAAATTGTCCACCTTCATCTTTTAACATCTTACTTACAAAAATTTCAAAGGCATCGCTTAAAATATCTTTAGACGATTCAAGAAGTGAAATGTGTTCCAGTTCTTTAATGATTATAAATAGTAAATCCTCATTCAAAGTTATATGCTCGTTTTCTCCTATTATATCAGGATATTTCTTTTTAACATTCTGTTGAAAAAAGGTTTGAATCCGCTCGAGTAGCTCTTTTTCTGTCTCTTCTTCTCTTATATAAATGTCCATTTCATCTTCTGGAGACTTATTTATTTCATCAACTAATTTACACAAGAGAAGATTGATTATCTCTTTTGAGCGTGCTCGAGTGTCGGTATCAGCATATTTTAATTTTCCATATAGGTGCTGGTTAATTGAAACAAAAGTTTTCTTAAGATTCGGCGACTTCTTTAAGTCCTTCTTTTTCAAGGAACTCATTATTATTTTCTATGAATTCTTGGATTATTATAATTTTTTATTAAAAGGAGATGAAAGATTTAGTTTGATCCCATAAACTCGTATTGATCAAGATCAATAATAGGTTTGTATCCGATTTTTTGATATATACTATTGGAAATCGGATTGATTAGATCCGTAAAAAGAAAACAAAATTTGTTTCCTTCATCCAATAAGAACTTGCTTAAATGTGCAACGCATTCAGTAGCGTATCCTCTTTTTCTCAAAGAAGGAGGCGTATATACAAGATCGACGAGGTTGCCATTAGGAGTTTTTCCCGATTTTCTCACAATGGTGACTGGAATGTCGTTATCCAACAACATAAAAATTTTGTTTTTTTGAATATCCTTCTTAAGGTTAAAAACAATTCTTGCAAGTTCTTCTTCCTTTGTTTCAGGAGTTGCCTCTAAAATAAAATCTTTCGCCCATTGTAATATTAAAGATTCGTCGTTTTTAGATCCTGCTACGAATTTTCTCTTACCTATTGTGTCTTCTGAAACATTTTCTAATTTGTATATTCTTTCGTTTCGAACTATGTTATGCTTTAAACTGTTCTTTTTACACCACAATTCTGCAAATCTTTTAGCTCCATCTTTAAAAGCTAACACACCAGGCAAAAGATAATCGCCCTTTGATAAATAATCAATTAAAAGATCAATCAAATCAAGATTATCGGTATAAGAGAAAGTAGGATTAAAAGGAGGCGTCATTACAAAAATTAGCTCTATAATCTTATCATTCATAATCGAAATTAATACTGGTGGCTCATTCCCAAACCTTTTGGGGTTCTCTTTTAAAGCATTAAGAATTGAGAAAATAAGGTTGTTTTCTGCCTCCTTTTGAAGCAAGAAGGGAAAAGATAAGTCTATAAATTGTGTAATATCGTCGTAGAACTGAACCTTCATAATTTATTAAGAAGTATAGTTAATATAAAATTAACGAAAGATCTGCTTTACTACTTAGATAATATTCTCTTTGAGACTAAGAAGCTGCTTCTCAAAATTTTCAATATCGGCTTTCGAAATGGTCTTAGAATTAATTTTCTCTATCATCCCAACAAAATCTTTTATAAGGGGATGCTCCAAAACAACACAAGTTTGATTCAAAGTATTAACACCAACTATAAGAGCGGATTTTAAAATCTCGCCCATACCAATAATATCTTTGAATAATAATTCATTATCTTCGGTATACGATAAAATTACAATATCCTCTAATATCTGCGAGCCGTCGTTTTTCTTGATTACCTTAAATTCACACATGTAAGAAATTTCACCTTAAATTTATTATTAGCACCATTTAAATTGGTTAAATCAAATAAAACCAAATTTTTTAAAATACGGTTAATAAAATAAAATAAAGCAATTATTTAAAAACTTACATGTAAAATCTTTAACAGAGGAAATTGATGAAAATATGGCAAGACCGTATCAAAAAGCAAATATCCCAGGACCTGAGCAAGGAACCAGCGTTTACGATCCTAAGATAATGGCAAACCTCTTAAAGGACGATAAAAAGAAGGTTTTTGTCATAGGTTCTGAGTCTTTAACTTGGGAGCTTAGTGGAAAAAAAGTAGTTGACTATTTCATCGAAGTTGCTAAGAAATTAGATTGTCACATCGTATCTACAGGTCATACTTACAAGTATCTTAAAGACAAACTCCCTAACGATAAATTATGGGATATGTCGCTTATAAATATAACCGGTAGATTAGTTGATAAAGATTGGAAAGGTTTTGATGGCGAAGGACAATATCGTATGGCTATTTTTGGTGGACATCTCGTATATTATGTGAGTCAAACCTTAAGTCGATTAAAGAACTTTCAAAATCACTTACGGCTCGTTGAGCTGGATAAATTTTCACATCCAAATGCCAGATTTAGCCTTCCAAATTTGAGTGACGACGATTGGAAAGATTTTTTAGAAAAGTTAATTGAAAATTTATAAAATAAAATTATAAATAAGAACTAAGAGGAGAATAAATAAATGAGTTTTTCAGACATGCCTGTAGATGTTGGTCCCGTTTACGAAGGGGAACGCATCAGGGCTAAGCAAATGTATGTAGAATTAGGCGGTCCCAAAATGGAAAAGCATTTTGAATTAGTCCGAGTGAAACCTGCTAAAGAAATCAAAGATGGAGAGGTAACAATACATGGAATTGATCTCAAAGATATGGAAAAAGGTTCAACTCATCCAATTGGAATTTTAGTTGAAGTTTCTGGACCAGAACTTGAAGAAGATTTAGAAGCAGTCTTTGAACGACGGGTTCACGAATTCTGCAATTTTGTTAATGGGATCATGCATTTAAATCAAAGATATACAAATTGGATGCGCATTTCTACTGCTGCTTTCGAAAAAGGTTTAAATTCTTTCCAAATGTTAGGTACAATTATGATAAGACTTTACAAAGCAGAACTCCCTATAATCGAGAAGGCACAAATAACTTTTTATACTGAAGCGAAAGAAATTGAGAAACCATACGAATTTGCGATGGGCATTTACGACAAAAGAGACGAAAGAGCTCGAACGATTCACGATGAAGATGTAGACATGTTCTACGGATGTGTTTTGTGTCAATCCTTCGCTCCTACTCACGCGTGTTGTATCACTCCTGACCGAACAAGTTTATGTGGTTCAATTAATTGGTTTGACGCTAGAGCTGCTGCGAAAGTTGATCCAAAAGGTCCTTTATTCGAAATTCCCCCGGGTGAATGCTTAAACCTAGAAGCCGGAGAATATGCTGGAATAAACGAAATGATAAAAAAGCGCTCGTTGGGTGAAATTGATAGAATTTATCTGTTTTCAGGAATGGAATTCCCTCATACATCATGTGGTTGTTTCGAAGCTATTGACTTCTATATTCCTGAAGTAAATGGACATGGAATTGTCGATCGAAACTATAGCGATGTAGCAATTAATGGACTTCCGTTCAGCGCAATGGCCAATCAGACCGGAGGCGGTAAACAAATGCCCGGATTTAATGGTATCAGCATACAATATATCGTATCCCCTAAATATCAGCAGTATGATGGTGGAATTGAGACAATTGTTTGGATGAACAAGGGAGTAAAGGATAGAGTCAGTGAATTCCTTCCGAAAGACCTTTTACCTAAAATCGCGACTGAAGAAGATGTTCCCGACATTAACAACTTAAAGAAGTGGTTAGAGGAAGTGGATCATCCAATAGTGAAGACATGGGCAGAAGCTTTAGGTGAAGAAGAGGAAGAAGAAGAAGGTGAATGGGAAGCTGAAGGAGCAATGGTTCCAATGGGAACACAAGCATTTACTATTCCTGGAGTAGGTGGCGCGGGTGGATTCAAAATCATTTTAAAGAATTGTAAAATTCACGCAGAATCAATCATAATCAAGAAGATTGATCCTAGAGCCAAACGAAAGAAATAACTAATCTTTTATTATTTTATTTTTCTATTTTTTGAAAATTTTGCTTTTTAAGCTTAAATTAGGTAATTATTGCATAAAACGCCTATTTTTATGTTTTAATTCAAAATATTTCTTGTCTCTTTGAATTTCTTCTTGTATTTCTGCTAAATTCTCGTTTTGTAATAAATTCTCAAAGAAAGATATTATAGACTCATAGGGTTCTTTGGTATAAGTATCTGTTTGAGAGAATTCAAAAGAAATCTCTTTAAGTAGATCAAAATCTAATTTAATATCAACTTTCCTTGTCCTTTCAATTTTGATTCTTAATCGTTTGTCGTGATAATGAGTCCATATTGCTTCGTAGAAAAAATAATAAATAAATTGAACTGTTTCTGTGGCAAATCCAATAGAAAAAGCAGCAAGCACATTCCCAGTAACTATAAATATAACGAACATTCCAAGAAAAATTGTTATTATCCTATATATAACGCTTTTAAAGAAACTTTCCTTGATAGCTTCCTTCTTTTGTATTAATTTTCGTATTAATTTCATTCGATAATAGAGAAATAAACTAAATATTTATCTATTTATTTTTTTGAAGAATTTAAAAAGAAATTCTGAAATTACTATCGATTAAATTTCTTTTTTACTTAATTCACTAATACGTGTTAGGATGTCCCATTTTTTTACGAGTTTGACTACAGTGGTGGGCAAGAAATGTTCCCAAGGTTCTCCTTTTAGCATTGAATTGCGAATATCGCTTCCACTCAATCCCTTTTCTTCTAACGGTACTTCCCATAGAACGTGAACTTTCAACCCTAACGATTCTAAATACTCTTTTTTTTGTCTTCCCCAACCATCGTAAATCGAGAGGAAGAACACCGCATCCATGGGGGCATAATATTTTAGCAACTCAGGAACATTAATAGGAAATGGTACTATTGAGAATTGTGAGAATTTGAGCCCCTCTTCTAACAAAGCTTCTTTGACCATTACATATCGCTCATAATATGTTAAGGGGTTAGCAATAGGCGTACTGCGATGCGGATTTGAGTCATGATCTTTCGTTAGAGATGGATCCGGGTTAGTAATTCCCACTATTAAGTGTTTGCATAATTTTTTTCCAGCCATTAAAAATTTTATATGGTCGTTATGGAGAATTTGAAATCTTCCATGGATCGTGCCCAAATCATATTTAAATTGGTTGTTTGTCATAGTTATTAAAATTCTTAGATGGATTTTACGGATTCGATTGATAAATAATTAATTTTCATTAGAAGATTATTCGAATATATTGTATAAGGTTAATAAATTTGTCTTTTCTCTAGTTTCACTACTTCTTTAGACTTTTTTAATTTATAAATTGTTAATACATCTTATTTATTACTTTTGCGAAACGATAACTAAAGATAGATAATTATGACGAGTGCTAATAGAACTAACATTCAGTTGGACAACATAGTAAAAGTTCAAAAAGGAGGGACAAACTTAACAAAATTTATACATGCGAGTGATATTCATTTAGGTAGCCATCAATATCGAAACGAAGATCGCGCGAACGATTATATTTTTGCTTTTGAGGAAATTTTATCTTTAGCAGTTATCCATCGAGTGGATTTTTTGTTGTTGGGGGGAGATGTTTTTACCTCCTTAGAAATGCTACCTGGAAAATTAACCAAAATAGTTAAACTCCTAACGAATTTCAAAAAAGTCACGAAAAACCAAATTTTAATTGTAGCAATTGAAGGAAACCATGATATTCGTAAATTTTCGAGAGGACAAAGGTTTAAACAGCGGGGTCAGTCTTGGTTGAAATTATTAGCCAGTTTAGGATTAATAGTTTTGCTGGATGCAGATGTAGAATTACCGCCCGATGAAATGTTTAAAGAATACGACTTCAAAACGCTGAAGGGCGGCAAGATCAGAATAAAAGATGTAATTATTTACGGTACGAGATACTTAGGGCAAAATCCAGTGGAAGATCTCTTAAAACTGAAAGACGGAATCGAAAAAAACGACGATCTCTTTCACATTCTTCTTCAACATTTTGGGATTAAAGGCCAAATGGAACAAGTTCCGGGTGTTAATTACCGAAGAATCCAAATACTAAAGGACAGAGTAAACTATTTAGCGCTCGGTCATTTTCACTTACAGTTTATTTTAGAGGATTGGGTTTATAACCCAGGATCTTCTGAAGCAGCGTGCTCCACAGACTTTTCATTCAAACGAGGAGTGTTTTTAGTTACAATAACTAAAAATGATACCTATACCAAATGTGTTAACAAAATTCGATTAACGAATAGAACCTCCAGATGGGAACACATCTATTTCAAAACAGAATTTAGAAAAAAAGAAAAAATGTATGAATACATTACTCAAAAGTTAAAAAAGTCTTTTGATTTAGACAAAAATTTAAATAAAAATCCATCTAACATCCAAACTCCTGTACTTTTTCTTGTGTTGAAAGGAAAAAAGCCTTTTTATAGATGTAAAATAGATAAGAAAGAAATAACTCAACTAGTATGTGAAAACCTACCCGTGGTGGACGTAAGAATATATCAAAAGTTTTCCGATTTTCTTAAAACACTAGATACTTTTATTTAAATTTTAAAAAGAACTTGGTATAGTTTATATTTTAAAGGATAAGAACAAAGTAATATTTATGCGTCTAAAGTCTTTTTTATCAAAAAATAAAGTATTTTCATTACTTACATTACTCTTTTCTATTTGGATTGTTATTTTGCTTGTTTTAGCTGTAATAGGGACGAGAACGATAGTTTTTTACGATGCTCTTGGACAAATTGATGTTTCTGTCGAATATTCTAGCGTTTTACCATGGCTTAGATACATCATCGAACCTTTTGCAATTATTGCCTTTATCTTAGAATATGAATTTACTTGGCTCTTGCTATTTTTAATAATTTATCCAATTCTACGAGTTATATACGTGTTCTCAAGAAAGAGGGGTAAATTACAATCAAAAAAATACAACCAACTTAAGCATGTCTTAAATGACGTCATTTATTTTGCATTTAAAATCTTTTCAATAACGCTTGTAGTAATCTTATTAATAATCATAATAGGGTACTTATTTCAAGGATTTTTTTTTGTCAGTCGGTATTTCATGGTTCCTGTTCAAGTTGGAATACACCTGTGCTTTATTTTGCTTGGGATCAAGGTTGGGTACACTCTATTAAAACTAGTCCATCCTAGGCTGAACCTTAACCTTGCTGGAAAAATTGAGAGGAATGATCGTCGGGCAAAATCAAAAAACACAAGAATTACCTATAATTTGAAAAAAGAGTTGGTGTATTTTGCTGGGATTTTATTTTTACTGCTTGGTTCTAATGTTATTTTATTGTCAATACAATTTCCTCCTCACAGAATCGTGCCCACTACACCTTTAGAGGACGATGAATTTTTATTTGATTTTCACGTTCACACGACTTTTTCTGATGGTTGGCTTACTCCTGAGGAGAGAGTTTTGTGGTATATTGAACATGGAATATCAGGAGCTGCTTTTTCCGATCACGATAATATTAGAGGAGCTCTAGTTGCTCGGGAATTTGTTGAAAAAAATGGATTGGATTTTACAGTTTGGATTGCGGAAGAATGGACAAATCATGAAACTGACCCAGAGATTCATATGAATTATTTTGGATTAGAGGAAGAAATTGTTCCTCCCGAATCTTACACACCTGGTGGTCCAGAAGTTATGAATGCTTCAGAGTTAATCAGTTATGTAAAAGCTAATGGCGGTTTTATAACAGTAAACCATTATCATTATGAACTTAATCCCGAAGGAGGATTTGGCACTCCCTATACTCTTGAACAATTACGAGATTGGGGTGTTGATGGTTTTGAAATTATCAATGGGGGAAGCTATAATAAATACATAGAAATTCGTGAATTTTGCATAAATAACAGTTTAATTTGCATAGCCGGGTCCGATATTCATACAAATGAAGATTTAAACACATTTACCAAGCTAAAACTCGACGATTCAAGCAATAAAACCTTAGATAACATTTTTAAGAACTTGAAAAACAATACACACGAAACTATCGCTATTCAATTTTATCCTAAAATTGTCGATTTTCCAGGAGAGTTAATAGATTTAGGATTCTACGTTTTAGAAGATTTTATTAACTATTTTTTAAACATAGATACATATCAAGCGCTTTCATGGATTATGTGGTCATCAAGTATATATTTAGTATTTTACTTATTCTACAAAAAAGTTAAAAAAGCAGATATAAATCGCTTGATAAATAAAATCTCTTAAAAAAATTTTTTATTTTATCAATTTAGTTTAAATATAATAAGAGTTCTTATCTTCGCTATATTTGTCGCTGTCTTCGTCGTTATCGTCATCCCCTTCATTCTGCATAAACATCTTAGAAAACATTTTCTTTATTTCGTCAGGTAAATCTTTTATGTTGTTCATGTCAATGGGTATTACTCCTGGTTGCTTGAAGGCAGGCATTCTAGTTTTCATTTGCTTTTGCATTTTTTCTTTTTGTTTTGCATGGCTCCTTAATTCTTTTTCCATAAGGTTTTTTAATTCACTTGCGACCAATTCATCCAATTCTTGAGGTTTGAACGATAGCATAGATTCTGAACCATAAAGTTTAGAAAGTTTTTTGGTTACTCTAATTCTTTTATCTTCGGGTATCTGTTCCATTTTATCTAATCCCAAGATTGTTATAATATTTGACCAATCAAGTTGGTAAACCCAGGCTTCTTTTTCTGGCATAGTTTTTAGGAAGTAATTTTTCCATTAGTGTAATTTCGGATTATAGTTAAATGTTTTCCTATGACTTTCCATGAAAATGTAACCATATAAATCTATGCTTTATGTTATATTGAATCGAAAAAGGGAAATATAATGGTAATTAAAACAAAAAAATCAATTGATAACCCCAAATGGGCTAAAGAGAGGGAAAAATTAGACAAAAAGTTAGAAGAATTCCTTAAAGGATGAAACAATTAATTCAGGGACATCGTGCATAACCCAATGAGACGAATTTTCAGCGCGAATGACTTTTAAATCGCTCACATAATTAGATAATCCGTCCAAAACAGAGGGTAGTACTGCGATATCTTTCATACCGTGGATAACTAAAGTAGGCACTGTAATTTTTCCCTTCCAGTCTTCAAAGTTAGTGTTTGCTCTGTAATAGTTTACTCCTCCTAAAATTGCCGGTTGCGTCCATGCACTTAGATATTGCTCTTTGTCGAAATCGGTAAAATCTTTCTTATTTATCATTCCTTCAAAAACGGCGAATTTTAACCATTTTTTGTCGTTTTTAAACAGAAATTTTTCTCCGTCGGGTTTAAGAAATTCAAAAACATAATAGCTGGCTTTTTGTTGTTTTTTGTCTGTCCTCAGTTTTTGTTGGAATATCTTCATGTGAGGAGCGTTCAATATCGCTAACTTTTGTAGTAATTCAGGATATTTTTCAGCAAACGCCCATGCAACAATTCCACCCCAATCGTGCCCAGCAAGAAAAACTTTACCTAAACTTAAGGATTCTATCAAACCTTTAATATCTTCCACTAAAGCATCAATTTTATAATTCTTTACACCTTTTGGCTTGTCAGACAAATTATATCCACGCATATCAGGGATAATCAATTGATAAGCACTTTTAAGGCCAGGAATTACGCTTTTCCACCCATACCAAAAATCGGGAAATCCGTGTAACAAGATTAAGGGTTCTCCAGTCCCAATAATCATAGTATGGAGTTTAATATTGTTGGTTTCAACGAATTTTTCTTCAATTTCATTAAATAATTCCATATTACGTCCTTCTTTTTTGAGATAACTAATTTCTACTGACTTTCTTATAATATAAATCATCCCTTTAGATTGTATAGAATATCTCAATAAATGGACTCGTAAAGTTTTAAATTAATTATGATAATATTTTGCATTGTAGTAGTTAAAAAACGTGATATTTTTAAGGAAAAATCCTATTCCAGATCAGGTTGCACTAGAAATTTGTGAATTGGTTAGACAAAGAAATAGTAAAAAAAAGGTAAGTCTCGCTAAAGGACAGTGCTGGGGTTGTATTAGATATTCTACAAAAAAAATGACATCAAAGCTCGTTGCTTTTTCGATTCTGAGACGGAAGATAATAGAGGATGTCAATTAATAAATAAAATTTTTGATAGTGAGTATTCAAACATATAAAGAAATATAATAAGAAAAATTAAAGTATGAAGAAATTTTTTAAAAAAATCTTAATTTATTGTTCAAAATAGCTATTAAAGGAATCTTCAAAATCCTTTATGCTTGAATTGTTCAGTTCAGCAAATTTATAGCGCCCTTTTGGCATCTTTTCCTCTTTCGAAAAATGTTTTGTAAGGGAGCTTTCAAAATCACTTGCACTTAAACTTTTTTCTTCAGCGAACTTAATCTCGCCAAAGTATTTCAAATATTCTGGTACACTATCACTCATTTTCATTTACACTTCTTAGTGTGTTTTTAAAATTTTACTTAGATAAATGTTTTATCTAATAATAGATCATAAATGGAAATTCTATCATTTAAATATTTTGGTTATATTCCTAAGAGTAAAGTTATGAAATAATCGCTCCGAATCCTCGTTCACTGAATGAACGTTCATTTATTTTGTGTTGATCTTTATTACTCAACGAAAAATATAGGAAAGACACTAAAAAAATACTATTTCAAAAATTCCCATCATTTTTTTTTTAGTTTTTTTCCAACTCCCTAAATTGTAGTCAACTTCTTACTTCTAATAAATAGATATATCATTAAATATAATTAGATACAAGAGACCCCAAAAACACAATAAATCAATAGAAAATTGAAAATTAATAAGTAATAAATTTTAACATATTTTCATAAGATGTAATAATAATTTTTTTGAATTTTGACATAATACAAATTGTTCATGATTTTTTGAGTTGACCATAGGTGTCTTTAAGAGAGAAAAAGTCTGAAATAATAAAGAAGGAGAAGAGAAATTTATTTATAATATCAGCTCTTTCTGTTTTTGAAGAAAAAGGATTTAATAATACCCGTATAAAAGATATCACAGAACGGGCTAATACGAGTGTAGGGAACTTCTATAATTATTTTAATTCAAAAGAGGACGTAATTGAAGTATTAATTAGTGGATTAACTGAACTTATGATAAGTAAATTTAGAGAATTATTTATCTATTTCAAACAAAACAGAATTCCACCAATCTCTGCGGTTAAGAATCTTTTTCGAGGATACGCTAAGATGTTTAAGGAAAAAAAAGAAACATTTCTAATTTTTTTTGAGCAAATGGGGGGAATGGAGCAAAAATACCGAACCAAAAGAAATGAGATTCTTGACAATTTTTCGAATGAAGTAGAAAAAATCATCTCAAGACTAATTGAATTCGGAGCTCGTGATCAAAATCCTAAAATAACAGCTAGAGTTTGGACATCTACGGTACTTGGAGTCTTTATTTGGTGGATTCGGAGTGATTTTGAACTTGAAGAGGAAGAACTTATTGAAAATTTAACAGATATTCTTGTTAAAGGGACAATGTCAAATTAAGTTAATGAACAATTTATTACAACAGTCATAAATATAAGCAATCGATTTAAACTATACTTGGAGAATTCACATTTTAAAATTATAGGGCTTGACATTAAATGAATAGAGCTATTGATGATAGAACTTACATGAAATACCTCCTCCAATCTTTGAATACGGACGGTTTAAAACAAATTTGTAGAGACTTTGGAATTAAAGGCTATTCTAAATTAAAGAAATTGGAATTAATTGATTTTATTCTTGATTCATTGGCAGAGGAAGAAATAAAAGATTTAATCAAGCAAAAGGAAATAGAAATAATAAAAGGCGAAATTCAGACCGCTCTCAAGAAAATTAATGGTGAAGATCGAGAATCTATTACTGATATTAAGATCAATAATGATAAAAACCATGAAATAGAGCTCAAGTTCAAAGGATTTAATTGGGAGGCGGGTTCCTATTTATCAATAACCCCAAATAATATAAATGATCCTGAACGAGATTGCGATTGTAGAGTAGGCTCAAATATGGGTTTGTGTAACCATTTTTGGGTTGGATTTATTTATTCATTAAAGAAAAATTATTTCAAATTATCAGATTGGAAACTTACTAGCCTACCAAAAGATTTTAATAAAAATGTGGAAAACATTGTTATTAAAGATGGAAATTTAATTAACGAAAATGCTCCTAGTTCCCTTCTAGTTAAACACAAAAGAATAACAGTCTATGACGCCGAAATAACAGATATAGAAGAGAAAGAAGATGATTTCCAAGGGAGAGTAACCACCTACTATCTAATAACCCTAAAGGATATTGAATTCGGACCTCAATTGAAAAAAAAAAAGAAATAATGAAAA